>Ga0335078_10000521_pt1 | contig 59322 bp, 48 predicted proteins | sample Lox_Sample_32_FD_206711 | JGI IMG/M metagenome (GOLD analysis project Ga0335078, IMG submission 206711) | Soil microbial communities from Loxahatchee National Wildlife Refuge, Florida, United States - Lox_Sample_3.2 | ecosystem: Environmental > Terrestrial > Soil > Wetlands | place: USA... | reverse complement strand
CTCGCGCCCCACATCGAAGCGCGCGCGCTCGCGAAGCTCGGGCTCACGGCGGAAACGGTGAGCACGCAAATCGTCGCGCGCGATCGTCACGCGTCGTTCTTCGCCGCGCTCGCGCTCGTCGCGTCGAGCATCGAGCGGCTCGCGACCAACGTTCGCCATTGGCAGCGCTCCGAGGTCGGCGAAGCGGAAGAGGCTTTCACCGTCGGACAAAAGGGCTCGAGCGCGATGCCGCACAAGCGCAACCCGATCGCGAGCGAGAACCTCGTCGGTCTCGCGCGGGTCGTGCGCTCTGCCGTGATTCCCGCGCTCGAGGACGTCGCGCTGTGGCACGAGCGCGACATCTCACACTCGTCCGTCGAACGCATGATCGCGCCCGACGCGACGACGACGCTCGGGTTCATGCTCGATCGCGCGACGAGCCTCGTCGAAGGTCTCGTCGTGTACGAAGATCGGTTGAAGAAAAATCTCGACGCGGCGGGCGAGCTTTATTTTTCGGAAGCCGTGATGCTGGCGCTCGTCGAGGCGGGGATGGCGCGGCAAGAGGCTTACGTGCTCGTTCAGCGCAACGCGATGCGCGCGTGGAGGGGCGACGGGAAGTTCCGCGAGAACCTCGAACGCGACGCCGACGTCGCGTCGCGACTCGACGCGAAGAAAATCGCCGCGTGCTTCGATCTCGATCACGCGCTCGCGCACGTACCCGCGATCATCGCCCGCGCGCTTTCGTAGCGCGCGAATCGCGCTCTCGCGACGCGCGCGGTTGCGTGAACGCGGTGGCGCGGTTTTGCGTTCGGCTCTCGGGCTTGTCGAGCTGCGTCGCGCGTTGGAGCAGCGCGCCGCCCGAGTGCTCGGTGAATTTTCCCGCGATTGCCGCCGTGACTTCTTCGAGCTTGTGGCCGCGCGTGGTGCCGCGATGATCGAAGAGCAGCTTCGGTGGAGGACCCTCGATCAAATTCGCGGCGGCGATCCCGGTGAGGCGAACACGGAAGAGCCCGTCCTCGAGACCGAAGCGATCGAGCGTGTCGATCGCGGCCTTGTGGATCGTGTCGGTGTCGCACGCGGGATCGCCGAGCGCGACTTGGCGCGTCTTGACCGAGAAGTCCGAGTATTTCACCTTCACGACGATCGTCTGCGCGCTGTAACCCTCTGCGAGGAGGCGCTGCGCGACGCGCGCGGATTGATCGAGCAGCGCGCGCGAGATCGCCTCGCGCGTCGTGAGGTCGTGCTCGAAAGTCTCTTCGGATCCGATCGTCTTCGCGCCCACCCACGGCTCGACTTCGCGAGAGTCTTCGCCGCGCGCGAGCATTCGAACTTGCTCGCCCCACACGCCGAGGTGCGCTTCGAGGTGCTCGCGGCGCCCGCTCGCGAGATCGCCGAGCGTGAGGTAACCGAGCGCGCGGAGGTGCGGCGCGGTCTTCGGTCCGACGCCCCACATGCGCTCGATCGGCATCGGCGCGAGGAACTGCCGCACGTCTTCTTCGCGCACGACGACGAGGCCGTCGGGTTTTCCGAAATCACTCGCGACCTTTGCGACGAACTTGCACGGCGCGACGCCGGCTGACGCGATCAGCCGCGTCTCGCGCGTCACGTCGTCTTTGATTTTGCGCGCGATGGTCTCACCGTCGCCGAAGAGCGAGCGACTCGCGGTGACGTCGAGGAACGCTTCGTCGATCGAGAGACCTTCGACGAGCGGCGTGTACTTCCGGAACACGTCGAAGACTTCGCGGCTCGCCTCTTCGTATTTTCCGCGCGAGGGCTCGACGACGATGGCGTGCGGACACAAACGAAGCGCTTCACCCATCGGCATCGCGGAGCGACAACCGAACGGGCGCGCTTCGTACGACGCGGCCGTCACCACGGAGCGCTTCGAGCGCCCGCCGACGAGCACGGGCTTTCCGCGCAAGCGCGGATCGTCGCGTTGATGAACGGACGCGAAGAACGCGTCCATGTCGATGTGGAGGATCGTTCGTTGCGGCAACGGATTCCTAGCGCGAACAGGCGCGCTCGCGCGACGAGACTAATCGCGCAGCGGGCGACCTTGCGCGTCGGGAACTTTGCCCGTGAGCATCATGATGCCGTCGATGAGTGGCCAGAGGCCGCCGAGACCGCACGTGAGCCACACGACCGCGATCTGCGCGATGCCGAGCCCGGTGTAGCCGAGATAGAAGCGACCGACGCCAAAGCTTCCGAGAAAAATTTGGAGCAGGCCGGCGGTCATCTTCGATTTGTCCGAGAGCGGCATGCCCGTCATCGGATCGACGCCGTACGGCGATCCGGGTTGCATCATGCCGGGCGCGGGCGGCGGGTACGCGCCGGGCGGCGGACCATAACCGCCGGGAGGGGGCGCGCCATAACCGCCACCGGGCGGCTGATTCGGGGGAGGGGGATAACCACCTTGCATCGGAGCTCCTTCGGGAAAAGCGGGACCAACGTAATACGCCCGACCTGGTCGCGCTACCCCCGACCGACGCGTCGAAGGTAGGCGCGCGCGATCACCGCGGCGATCATGGGCACGTGGCGCGCGCCGAGCTTGTTTCGTGCGTGCGGATACGACGCGCGCACGGGGACCTCCGCGATGCGCGCGCCGTCTCGCGCGAGCATCGCGAGCAGATCGTTCGGATATCCGAATCGCGGCCAGAGCGACGCGAGGTCGAGTCGAGCGCACGCGTCACGCGCGATCGCCGTGTAGCCGCACTGGCTGTCGTCGATTTCGATCGCGAGCGCGGCGCGCGTGAGCGCCGACAAAATTTTTCCGCCGACGAAACGCGCGCGCGGCATCGCGTGGAGCGCGTCCTTCGCGAAGCGATTGCCTTTGACGTAGTCCGCTTCGCCGCGCGCGATCGGCGCGACGAGCGCGGGGAGATCGCGCGGATCCATTTGTCCGTCGCCGGCCATCACGACGAAAGCGTCTCGCGCGCTCTCGTGCGCGGCGGGCTCTTCGAGCGCGCGCGCGTAGCCCGTCGCGATCGCCGCGCCGACGCCGCGGTTGCGATCGTGCGCGAGCGCGATCACGCGGGGATCTGCCGCGCGTCTCGCGACGTCGAACGTGCCGTCGTGGCTCGCGTCGTCGACGACGATCACGCGATCGACTTCGGGCGGCATCGACGCGAGCACGCTCGGCAAACGCTCCGCCTCGCGGTACGCGGGAACGACGACGACGACGCGCGAGCCCGAGATCACCGCGCCCAGTGTAAGCTGCGTCGCCGATGAAGCCGAGGCGAAGGACGTTTGTGCTCGCGGCGCTCGCGCTCGCGCTCGTCGTGCTCTCGGCGTTCGCGTTTCATCGATCTTTTCCGCCGAACGACACGCCGGACGGCGCATACGCGCGCATCGCGAAGGCGATCGAAGAGGAGCACCCGCGCGACGTGTTCGCGTACCTCGAGCAAGACGCCGTGGATGCGGTGTTCTCGATTCGCGACATGCGCACGCGGGCGCGCGATGCGATCGAAAAAAATTATCCCGCGAGCGCCGAGCGCGACGCGCTCCTCGCAGAGTACGAACCCGACGCGCGCACGAAAGACGCGCCCGACGAGCTCTTGGTGCTCGACGAGCGTCACGGATTTCTCGCGCGCTTGCGCAAAGATCTTTCGGGCGTCGCGAAGGTCGAGACGCAGGGTGACCGCGCGACCGTGACCACGGCGCGCGGCACGCGCTACTCGTTTCGCAAACGTCCGAACGGCATTTGGGGGCTCACGCTCTTCACGGCGGACCTCCTCGCGGACTCCGAACGCGCGTCGCGCGATCTCGCGTCGATCGAAGCCGCCGCGTCCGACTACGCGCGCGCGAAGAAAAACTGACTCATTCGTCCGGCGCGAGATCCGAGAGACGCCGCGACGTTCCCCACGCGACGCGCGCGAGCGGGCCGCCGAGCGCGTGGAGTTTTTTCCCGTCCCACATCGCGGCGCACTTCGACGTGAGACCGCAGACCCATTTTCCGGATTCGCTTGGCATGTGCTTCGCGAGCGCGTGGAGCTCGCTCCAGCCGTCTTTTTCGTCGTGCGCGTCGAACGACATGGGGACGATGCCGAGACACTCGAAGCGCTCGCCGATTTCGTCATCGTCGTCCGCGAAGCGCACCCAGTGCTCGCCGAGCATGATCGACCCGGCGCTCACCGCTTCGAATGCTTTGCCTGCGCGATGAAGCTCGCGGAAGAACGGCGCGAGCCCGCGTTCGTCGATGACGCGCATCCCCGCTTCGACGTCGCCGCCGCTGACGAAGATCACGTCCGCGTCGCCGAGCATCGATTTGGCTTCGCTCGTTCGGAGGGTTTTGTCCGTGAGACGCACGAAGGCGCACTTCGCGCGCGCGCCGAACACCATCGTCTTGATGATGCGCTCGAACCAACGCGCGTCGCCCGACGCGGCGCCGACGTACGCGAAGAGCGGCTTCGCGTTGCCGATCTTCTCGAGCATCTCGTCGTGAAAACGAAAGGAGCGCGGGCCCGTTCCGGGACCTGCGCCGGCGATGAGATAGACGGGAGCTTGGGTCACGATTCGTCTTCCTCCGATTCGATGGGCAAACCGGCGCGCGCCCAACCGGGCTCGGCGAGCTCGCCGAACGTTCCGCGCGCGCCGTCGAATCCTGCGCGCTGCTCGACCACTTCGAATCCTGCGCGCGCGAGCATCTCCGCTGCGTGAACCGACACGATGCCCGACTTGCAACCGAGCACGAAGCGCGTCGCGCCGCGCGCGCGTTCGCGCACGAGCTCGACGAAGCGCGCCTCGTGCCGCGTGTAGGGCACGTTGATCGCGCCGCGCGGGTGGCCCGCTAAGAACTCGTCGTCTTCGCGCACGTCGACGTAGAGCCAACCCTCCGAGAGCTTTTCTGCGGCTTCCTGCGGCGAAATGCGTGCAATATGCATCTATCGGTTGCCCGTCGCGCAACGAGAAGGAGACGCGATGGCGTGCTCGGCGGCCGCGCGGACCGCGTCGCGCACGCTCTTGTCGCGGAGCTTCGCGAGGCGCGTCGCGAGGTCCGCGGGGTGGATGTCGCCGAGCGCGGTGATCGCCGCGAGACCGAGCGTGAGCTCCTCGCCGGACGCAAGCGGCTCCGCGGCGCCGCGCGCGAGATCGGTGAGCCGCTCGAGCTGCGCGGGATCGCACATCGCGCCGAGGGCGTGCGCGGCCGAGACGCGCACGTCGGGGAGCTCCTGCTCGTCGTCGAGTCGCGCGCGGACGGCGCTCGCATAGTCGCGCGCGCGGTGCTCGGCGAGCGCGTCCAAAATCGCGCTGCGCACTTGCGGCGCTTTGTCTTCGATCGCGTCCGCGAGCGCCTTGTCGAGATCGCGCGCGGCGGGCATCGCGGCGAGCGCGTGCGCGGACGCGACGCGCACGAACGTCCACGGATCGGAGTCGAGGTGTTTCTCGACGAGCACCGCGGCCGGCGAGACGTGCAGCGCGGTGATCGTGTCGAGCGCGGCTTGCCGAACGCGCGGCTGCGGATCGTCGATGGCGGACACGAGCTCCGACTGCACCGCGGGAAGGTCGCGCGCGAGCTCCGCGGCGCGCGCGCGCACGGGCCACTCGGCGTCGTGCGCGAGCATCTGCGCGACGCGCGTCTGCGCGCCGCGATCCCCCGCCTTCGCGAGCTCCGCGAGCGGCTCGAGCGCGAGGTATCGCGTCGGCATGTCCGCGTTCGCGAGCAGCGCTTCGAGCAGCTTCGACGCGTCGGATTGAATTTCGCGCAACCGCGGACCCATGGCGCGAAGCATCTCGAGGCGCACGAGCGCCGTGTGACCTGGGTCGGCGAGCATCGCGCTCAGCATTTGCGCGGTGGCTTCTTGCGCGGCGTGCGCGAACTCGCGCCGCACGTTCGCGCGCGCCTCGACGTCGTCCGTGCGCATCCATTCGGCGAGCTTGGGGAGCGCGGCTTGTCGTCCGAGGAGCGCGAGCTCGCCGGGGACGCGTTTGCAGAGCGGCGCGGACATCGACGCGACCGCGGCGACGATCGCCGACGACGTCTTGCACTGCGTGAGCGCGGTCTCCGCCTTGCGCGCGATCTCGGGATCGCTCTCGCAGAGCCCGTTCAGAAAAACGCGCGTCGCATCGGCGCCGCACTGGGCGCCCTCGGCCGCGTCGATGGCGCGCGCGTGTCCGACGACGTCGAGCTTGTTCCACGCGTTCGCGATCGGCGCGAGCGCCGCGTTGCCTGCGCGCTTCAAGATCGCTTCGGCTTCCTTCGCGCGCTCGCCGCCCGCGCCGAGATCGAGCGCGAGCGTATCGAGCGTCACGCCCTTTTCGTCGAGATCGCTGTACGCCGCGACGTCCGCGATGGTGACGTCGGTCTTGCCGGGTCCTCCGTACGCTTCGTCGAGCACGAGCGCGAGGCACGACGACTTCACCGGCGCGGGCAGCGCGATGTCGTACGCGCGCGCCGGATGCGCCCACGCGTCTTCGGGGATTTGAATCGAGAAGAGCTGATCCTTCGTCGCCAAAAAAAATCGCTTCGGCGATGCGCCATTCGGTGAAGGCGATGGCGGCGCGATCGTGATCGCGAGCCTCGAGATGGCGACCTCGCTCGGCGTGCCGAAGACGACGAACTGGCCGCGCCCGACGCCCGCGGCGCCCTCGCTCCACACCGTGGCGGCGTCGCCGTCCGCGATCGCTTCGACGTGCGCGCCGGAGCTCGCGAAGCGCGGATGAAGGATCGACGCGAGCGGTTTTTCCGCGGGGACCTGCCGCGCCTCCGCGTCGATCACGATCGAGCGCGAGACCTCGGCGGGCGTGAGCTGTTGGAAGCTCGCGCCGCGCCACTCGAGCGACTGCGGCTCGAGCACGGACGCGATCGCGAGCACCTCGCGCTCGCAGATCGTGTAGTCCTCGCTGATCGATCCGCGCGCGACGAACGAATGGCCCGCGCCGTCCGGCACGACCTCGATTTTCACGCCGGATTTGCTGCCGTCCTGTCCGTGTATTTTCCCCGTTTCGTCCGCGAAGACGACGGCGGCCGCGGCGGTCTTCGCGCCGACGAGCACCGCGTCCCACGCGCTCGCGCCGGTGCGCGACGGCGCGTGAATCCAAAGCGCGCGCCGTGCGCCGCTCATCTCGACGGTCGTCGCGCGGATCGCCTGCGGATCGACGCCGCCGGGGATCACGATCGGCTGTTCGTCGGTGAACGCGCACGGCGCGCTCGCGCACACGCCGTAACGAAGCTTCGAAGCCGCGACGTCCACGCGCGCGGTGACCGCTTGCAAGCCTCCGCTCGCCGCGACCGACGACGTCGCTTGTGCGTGCGCGCCGCGCGCGACGAAGAGCGTCAGCGAGAGCGCGAGCCACGTCCGTTTCATGACGCGCGAGCATAGCGCTTGGCCGTTTGTTTGCCCGATCGAACGAGGTTGTGACACACGATCGGCGATGAGCATCGGACCCTTGCGATTCGGGCGCTCGCTCGGGCTCGGCGCCGTGGCCTTCGCGCTCGTCGTCGGAAGCGTGGCGACGCTCGCGCACTTTCGCGGGGTGCCGCGCGCGCGCGCCGCAGGCGCGGAAGGCTCGGTCGAGGATCCGCTCGCGATGAAGGTCGTGCAGGTCCCGAACGCGGCCAAGGCGCTCGCGCCGCCGTTCGCGGGGCTCGATCTCTCGCGCATCGCGCTCGGCGACAACGGCGCGACCGCGGCGCTGCCGAACAAACGCGTCGCCGAGCTCACGATCGATCCGCGCCTGCAGCGCGCGGCCATCGCGGCGATGAAAACGCACAAGCTCCCCGAGGCGACCATCGTGATGATGGACCCGGACACCGGTGCGATCTTGGCGTACGCGAGCCGATTGGGAAACGACCACGCGCGCGATCTCGCGATCGAGGCGACCGCGCCTTCCGCGAGCGTGTTCAAGATCGTGACGGCCGCTGCGCTCGTCGAGAAGGACGGCGCGAACGCGCAGACGCGCGAGTGCTTCGCGCGGTCCGCCGAGCAGCGCGTCGTCGCGTCGGATCTCGTGGTCGATCCGCTGCGCGACAAATGGTGCATGACGCTCGCGACCGCGATGGGCAAGAGCGAGAACGCCGTCTTCGCGCGCATGGCGCACGACCACCTCGATCAAGCGTCTCTCGAGACCGCGGCGCGCGCGCTCGGTTACGGCGCGCCGATCGCGTTCGACGTCGCGGTGCAACCGAGCAAGCTCGAGGTGCCCAAGAACGAGGGCGCCGACGCGCTCGGCTTCGCGCGCACCGCGGCAGGATTTTGGAACACGACGCTCTCGCCGCTCCACGCCGCGGAAATCGCGGCGACCGTCGCACGAAATGGCGAAGCGATCCGACCGCACGTCGTCGCGCGCGTCACGGACGACGCCGGACACGTCGAGTACGAAGCGCGCGATCCCGAGACGCGCCGCGCGATTTCACCCGCCGCCGCCGAAGCGCTCACGACGATGATGGAGCACACCATCACCGAAGGCACGAGCTACCGCGCGTTCCACGACGCGCGCCGCGCGCCGTTCGTTCCGGTGAGCGTCGCGGGAAAAACGGGGACGCTGAGCGGAGCGGGCCTTCCGGAGCGCGAGGGCGCGTCGAAGGGATCCGAGCCGCGCCTCTACTCGTGGTTCACGGGATTCGCGCCGAGCCACGCGGAGCCTGGAAAGAAGCGCGTCGCGATCGCGGTGCTGGTCGTGAACAAACCGCGATGGCACGTGAAGGCGAACGTCGTCGCGCGCGAGATGCTCCGCGAGTTTTTCCGCGAGGACGCGCCGCGCGTCGCGTCGCGCTAAGCTTCGACCGCTTTCGCGACGAAGCACCGCCGGCAGCGCGCTTCGTACGCCGCCGCGCCGCCGACGAAAAGTTGACCCTCCATCGCGACGAGTCGTTGCGATCGCGAAGCCTCCGCGCCGCAGCGCACGCACACGGCGTGGAGCTTCGTGACGTACTCGGCGATCGCGAGCAAGCGCGGCATCGGACCGAACGGCTTGCCTCGGTAATCTTGATCGAGCCCAGCGCAGATCACGCGGACGCCGCGATTCGCGAGCTCGTCGCACACGTCGACGATCCCATCGTCGAAAAATTGAACCTCGTCCACGCCGACGACCGCCACGTTGGGCCCGATGAGCGCCGCCATGTCACCGGAGCTCGCGATGGGAACCGCGTCCGTCGAGATGCCCTCGTGCGTCACGACTTTGACCTCGTCGTACCGATCGTCGACGCGCGGCTTGAACACGACCACGGGAAGACGAGCGAAACGCGCGCGTTTGATGCGCCGCAGCAGCTCTTCGGTCTTGCCGCTGAACATCGAGCCGCACACGACCTCGATGCATCCGCGGCTTCTTCCTTCACCCGTCATCGCGGTCGAGATTACCAACTACTGCGCGTTTGATCCCATCCTACATTGCATGACTCACTTTCGACGCGCGCGTTTTTGCACCTATGGACGTCACTTGCCTCGATGCTAGATTGCTTCTGTGGACGTCGTCCTCCGGAAGCTCGGCAAGGGATCGCGCGCGGTCGCGGGGCGGCTCGTACGCGCGCCGCGCAAAGGATCGGTCGTCGTGATCGAGTTTCCCGACGGCATGCACGAGTACGTGACGACGCCGGTCAAGCGCGTGCTTCGGCTCGCGGGTCGCGAGGTCTTCTACATCGAGACGATCAACAGCCGATACCGGCTCGAGGTCCGCAACCGCGAAGACGCAGTTGCGGAGAGCGCGGGTTGATGGTCTAAGTCGCGGCGAGATGGGAAAACGAGATCGCCGTCATTCGAACAAGATGCGTCAACGCAAAGGCCAAGCGAAGAAGAAAGCTCGCTTGAAGCGCCAGGCCGAAGCGCGCGGTGCCACGCGCACGAAGAAGGCGAAGAAGAAATAGTTTTCGTTCGCGGCGCGCGCTAGTCCGCGCCGAGGCGCACGGTGGGGAACTGCGCGGTGCGCGCGGGCGAATCCGGCGTGACGACCTCGACGTTCTCGCCGAGCGCGCCGATGTCGCCGTCGAGGCGGTCTTCGCCGTCGAGCAGCCAGCCCTTCGGATAGAGGTGCCAGTGTTGCTTCACGAGCGTCGTGTGGAGCTCGCCCTCTTCGGTGCGGTACCACGCGAGGCGCACGGAGATGTCGCAGTTCTCTTGTCCGCGCATGCGCATGCCGACGCCCTCCGCGTCCGTGATGCGAACGCGATTTCCCCACGTGCGGTGCTTGCGCGCGAACTCCTCGGCGTACTTCGGCGCGACTTGCTCGACCGCGAGCTCCATGCGTCCGAAGCGCGTGTCGAAGTTGAACTCTTGCGACGTCTGTTGAATGAGCGCCGCGCCTTGCGGCGGCATCATGCACGAGGTCGTTGCGAGGATTCCGAGACCGAGGACGAGCGTGCGCATGGAGTCGAATCTAGGTGCGCGGCGCGCGATGGCCCAATTTTCGGCGAGCGCGCGATCAGTAAGGAACTGCCGCGACGAAATACACCTTGTCGATCCCGCCGGACGCGAGGCCGCGCGCGTAACCCACGCGGAAATTGAACGCGGCGAAGTATCCGAGCGTCGTGTCGACCCAAATTTCGCCGCCCACGCCGGTCAAGAACGTCGTCGCGAGCGGGTTGTCGAACGCGCTGCCGACGTCGCAAAACAAATTGCCGCTGATTCGATTGAGCATGAGGGGGACGGTCGACGTTCCGCGATCGATGTTCACGATCGGAAAGCGGTACTCGGCGTTCGCGAGCGCGTAGTACGCGCCCGTTTGGTACGCGACGGGATATCCGCGGAGCGCGACGCCGCTTTGATAGAGGAAGCCGCCGCTGTTCACGAAGTTCGTGACTTGATCCTGCGGACCGATGTCGACGAACCCTCCGACGTAGAAAGGCCCGCCCGGAAACGATCCTCCCATCATGCCGCCGCCCGCGTGCATCGCGAGGACGTGGTGGTGCTTCCACGGCATCTGAAAATACGTTTCGAAATCCGCTTGCGCGCGGAAGCCGCGGTAGTCGCTGCCGATCGCGGGGTGCGAAATGTCGAGCGACGTGCTCACGCTGAACCCCTTCTCGTTGCTCACGCTCCACAAGTAGCTCTGCGCGTTCGAGTACGACCAATTGAGGCTGAAGATCGTCGCGAGGTTCTGCGGCGACGGGAGGTGCGGCGTGTCGTACGGATTGAGCGGCTGCTGCGAGAGGCCGTAGTCGCCGTACACCTCGTTCACGCTGTAGCTCACGCCGAAGTTGTGCGAGTCGAACGGGTGCGTGATCGAATACGAGAGGCTCACCGAGCCGCCGATCGCGCTCTGCACCCAGTCGACGCTGTTCGAGCCGAGCGAGTAGGTCGCGCCGGGGGAGATGTTTCGATAGAAGTTGAGCGACGTGTTGAACGGAAGCCCCATGTACGAGTAGCTGACGTTGAACTGCGGATCGGGGTTGCCCGTCTCGAAGGAAATCGATCCGCCGATCGAGTGCAGCCCCGCGATGTCCGAGCCGTTCACGCTCATCGAGATGAGCTGCCCGTAATCGGACGGCGTCGTGCCGAAGATGTATTTGCGCGGGATGAGCGTGTCGAGCGGGTTGTACGCGCGGCGTTTGTATTTGTGGTGCGCGGGCTCGGGCGGTCGCGCGCCGCGATCGTCGACGTACGGGATCGCGTCGAGGAACTTCGACTCGTCGAGATCCATCGCGAAGAGGTCGTAGCCGATGTGCGTGTAGCCCAAGTAGACGAGCGTCTTGCCGTCGGCGGAGATCGTGGGCTGCATCGCGCCGTTGATGACGTTCGTGACTTGCTTCAGCGCCTTCGTCGCGAGGTCATAGCAGTAGATGTTCATCACGCCGGTGCGATCGGAGTGGAAGTAGAGCTTCTTTCCGTCCGGCGAGAACACGGGGCCTCCGTCGACCGCGCGATCGTGCGTGACGTCTTCGAACGCGCCCGTCCACGTGTCGACGATGCGCACGTCGCGGTAGCCGCCCTTCGTCCACGAGCTGTACGCGACGTGTCGGTTGTCGGGCGACCATCGCGGCGCGTACGCCTGATCGAACGAATTCGAGTGGACGAGCGTTTGGAGGTTCGTCGTCTTCTGATTCGAAAGATCGAGATCGACCATCTGCAGGTAGCTCGTGCCGCGGTGGTTCGTCGCGAACGCGACGTGACGACCATCCGGCGACACGTCGGGCTCGTACGCGCGGTAACCGTTCGTGAGCCGAACGCGTTGTCCCTCGAGCCCCGACGTCTCTTTCGCGCCGCGCGGCATCCAGAAGAGATCGAGGTAGCCGTACATGTTGTTGTACTGATCGATCGAATCGAAGACGAAGCTCCCGTTCGGCAAGAACCCGAGGTATCCGCCGCCGAGCGTGCGAACGAAGAGCTCGCGATCGTGCGTACCGACGAGTTGTCCGGACGCGTCGCGCTTGACCGGCACGTGATACACGCCGTCTTCGGAGTGCGCGTCGTCGCTGTAGTAGACGATGTCGCCCGCCGTGCCGTCCCACGCGGTCTTCGGGATGAAGCGCGGGCCGTTGGCGTTGCCGCCCGAGAACGTGAGGCGCGTTCCTTCGCGGAGCCCGCGCGCGCGAATCTGCGCGACGAGCGCGTTCGACTCGCGCTTGAGCGTGTCGATGAACGCGGGATAGAGCTCCTCGTACGTGCGTCCCGTCGCGCGGCGGATCGATCGATTGATCGCGTAGGGAATCACCTGTCGCGCGTAGTCGTCGATCATCAAGCGGATCGCTTGCTCGCCGTAGGTCTCGGCGATCCACTCCATGAAAAAAGATCCGTAGAGGTACCAGAGGTTTCCTTGCGGCCAGCGGCGCACGTTGTTCGAGATTTCGTCGAGCCCCGCGACGTTGTCCTCGAGCACGTCGGCGCGCATGTACATGTTCCAAATCGACGAGCGCAGTCGTCCGCCGCTCGTCTTGCTCGACTCTTCGAACACCGCGAGGCCTTCGAGGATCCACCGCGGTTGCACTTGGTTCGGCGCGAGCGTCTTGCCGATGATCGCGTTCACGACGGCGGGGATTCCGCGAATGTGATCGGTGTGGAGCACGTGCGTGAACTCGTGCGTGATGAGCTCGAGGTACCAATCGTCGACGTCACCGAGCGGCGAGAGATCGTCGGGCGCGGTGGCGTACATCGAGATCGAGTCGTACGGGAGCGCGCCGGCGAACGCGTTGGCTTCGTCGGTCGCGTCCGTGATCGCGATCTCGACGAGCTCGTTCGGCGGCCACCCCACGGCCGGCGCGAGACGCGCGAGGATCGACTCGGCGAGATCCGCGACGCGGATCGCGATCTCGTCTTCGCCCGAATAAAACGTGATGCGAAAGTGCTCGGTCTCGATCACCTCCCATTTGAGGTTCGGATCGATGGTGGCGTGCGCCGGAGTCGTCATGGAAAATGACGCTGCGAACAAAACGAGCGGCGCAACGGTTGCGACGCATCGCGAAAAAAGCGATCGCACGATGGCCGAGCACGATAGCGCGTAGCGAAGCGCCGTTGCGACCGCGAAAGCGACATGCAAGATTGCGCCAATGAGCTTGCGGGTAGCTTGTGCGGCATTCGTGTCGGTTTCGATCGCGTGGGGCGTTGCGTGCGGTGGACGGACCGACGTCGGCGGGTACGACGAAACGATCGCCGAAGGCGGAGCGAAGGACGCGTCGGTCGACGTCGTCGTGCCGAAGAAGGACGCGAGCGTCGTCAACGACGCCGCTGCGCCCGACGTGTACGTGCCCGTCGGCACCGCGTGCGGCGCTCCGGACGCGGGGCCTCCCGCGCCATGGACGCCGAACGGCAGCACGCCCGCGCAGTTCCACGCGCCGATCATGCAGAACTACGGCGGGCTCACGCTGAGCAATCCGATCCTCATTCCGATGACGTTCGACGGCGACGATCTGCGCGCGCCGATCGAAGACTTCATCTCGTCGATCGGTTGTTCGTCGTACTGGCGGGCGACCACGGCGGACTACGGCATCGGCGACGCGGTGATGGGACAGACCGTGCACATGTCGCAAACGCCTCCGACGGCGGTCGACGACGGACAGATCGCGCTGATGATTCGTCAGGGCATCGAGAACAATCAGTTCCCCGCGCTCGTCGAGAATCAGTCGCTCTACATCATCTATTATCCATCGACCACGACCATCACGCTTCAAGGCGAGCAGAGTTGCCAGAGCTTCGGCGGGTACCACAACTCCGTCGATCTCACCGACGGGCGCAAGGTCGCGTACGCGGTGATGCCACGCTGCGACGGGTTCTATCAGCTCGGCGGAATCGACGAGCTCACCGCGACGTCGAGCCACGAGCTGCTCGAGGCGTCGACGGATCCTTACGTCGGCGAGACGCCGCCGGATCTCGCGTACGGCATGCCGGAGCCGAACGGGCTCGCGTTCGGGCTCGTCGGCGGCGGCGAGGTCGGCGACTTGTGCATCTTCGAGAACGACGCGTTCTTCCTGCCGACCGATTATCCGTTCTACGTGCAGCACACGTGGGTGAGCCACGCGGCGTACGCCGGACACGATCCGTGTCAGCCGACGACGAACACGTACTTCAACGCGTCGCCGACGCTGCCGGACACGGTGCAGCTCCCGCAGCAGCTCACCGCGTCGCTCGGCATCAGCGGAACGCTCACGTCGACTGGCATTCAGCTCGGCGTCGGACAAAACAAGACGATCAACGTGACGCTCTTCGCCGACAACACGTGGCCCACGACGATTCAACTCACCGCGCGCGACTACGCGTACTTCATGGGAGGCAAGCCGGCGCTCAGCTTCTCGTGGTCGAAGACGTCGGGCAACGTCGGCGACACGGTGCAGCTCACCGTCTCGCGCACGGGCACGAACGCGCAGCTCGGCGTCGAGCCGTTCGTGATTCAATCGGAGTCGCAAGGTCAGCAACAAAACTGGTGGGCGCTCGTCGGCGATCCGTGACGCTCGGAGCGTCGGTCTGAACAGTGTCCATCGCGCTGACGTTCTTCGATCTCGTTCTGCGCTTCACGATGAAGCGTCGATTCGATCGCTCGCCCGAGCCCGGCACGCTGCGCGCGATCATGGAGTCGGGAAAACCGCGACCCGTTCCGCGCGGCGTGACCATCGCGCAGACGGAGCTCGGCGGCGTGCCCGTCGAGAAGCTCGCGCGCGAAGACGACGCGTCGCGCGCGATCCTCTACGTGCACGGCGGAGGGTTCGTCGCGGGCTCGCCGCGCACGCATCGCGCGATCACCGGCCGCCTCGCCGCGCGCGTCGCGCCCGTGTGGGCCGTCGATTATCGCCTCGCGCCCGAGCATCCGTTCCCCGCGGCGATCGACGACGTGCTCGCCGTGTACCGCGCGCTCGTCGAGCGCGACGCGCGCGTCGTCATCGGCGGGGACTCCGCGGGCGGTTGTCTCACGCTCGCGGTCATGCACGCGATCCTCGAAGCGCGCTTGCCGAAGCCTCGCGCGCTCTTCGCGATCTCGCCCGTGACGGATTTCGTCGAGGCGTTTCCGTCGCGCCGCGAGAACGCGCGGAGCGACGCGATGTTCACGCCGGAGATCTTCGACGCGCTCCGGCCTGCGTACATCGGCGGCGCGGATCGCTCGAACGCGCGCCTCTCGCCGTTCCGCGGAGACGTCCGCGAGTTCCCGCCGACGCTCCTCCAGTGCGCGCGCGGCGAAATGCTGCGCGACGACAGCGTGTATTTTGCAAACAAACTGCGCGACGCCGGCGTGCCCGTGAAGCTCGACGTGTGGGAGCGCGTCTTTCACGCGTGGCCCATCGCCGCCGACTTCGTTCCGGAAGGGCGCAGCGCGATCGACGACATCGTCGCGTTCGTCGCGCCGAAGCTCTGAGCTAATCCGGCTCGGGAAACCGCAGCGGCTGGCGGAACTCGGGGACCATGTTGTCGTCCGTGATGATCTTCGCCGTCTCGGTGCGCGCGAGGATGTGCTCGCGCGCTTCCATTCCCCAACCTTGCACCGGATTTCCGAGCGTCATCGTGTCCGGGAGCGCGACGAGCTCTTCGAGGAGCTTGCGCCCGCCGTCGCTCGACGTGTCGATGCACGGCTTGCCGTTGATCGCGTAGTGCTCGAGCAAGTCGCGCCAGCGCGTTTTGTCGAGCGAAAATGGCGAGTCGCTCACCGCGACGAAGTTGATGATGCGAAGTCCGTAAGGGAACGCGGTCATCGCCGTCTTCTGCACGTCGTCGGACGAGGTGGTGTTGAAGAAGAAGACGCCGCCCGGGTTCATGTGCGCGCGCGCGATCTCCATGAACTCCATCGAGAGCAGGTTCGTCGCGTGCGCGCGCCAGTGGTACGTCGTGTTCATCACGAGCAAGTCGGCTTTGCGATCGGGATGACGGCGGAGCCAGCGGCGCCCGTCGTCGATCTGAATGTCGATCTTCGGGTTCGTCAGGATCGACGCGACGTCGGGATACTTCTTGATGATGTCGAGGTAGCCCGGGTTGATCTCGATGATCGTCATGTGCTCGACGTGCGGGTTGTTGACGAGCACCTGCGCCCACGATCCCGACGACAGGCCGATCATGATGATCTGCTTCGGGTCGGGGTGCATCGCGCCGATCGCGTAGGCGCGCACGATGCCGTTGCGATCGTGCACGATGGACGTGTTCAAGCGACCGTCGTACGCGCCGCCGCCGAAGACGGTGCCGTCCTGCGACACGGCGATCACGCCGCTCTTCGTCTCGACGACCTCGGCGAACGTCTGATCTTTGAATTCGGTTTTGTAATAGAGCCGCTCGTAGACGCGGTCGTACGCGCTCGGCGCGAGCGAGTAGAACGCGAACGCGCAGCCCGCCGCGACGACGAACCCGAGACCGCTGGGACCTGCACCGGGTTTCGACGCCGCGAAGAGCGCCGCGGACACGAAGAAGCCGATCGTGACGAGCAGAACCGAAGTCTGCGTCGTCGTGAGCTTGTCCATGAAGACGAAGCCCGTGATCAAGCTGCCGAGCGCGGAGCCGACGATGTTTGCGACGTACAAATAACTGAGTCGCTGGCCGGCGCGGTCGTCGGGCGCGATCGCGAAGTGAGCGAGCAGCGGGAGCACCGCGCCCAGCAAGCCCGCGGCGAGCGCGACGAACAAGAGCGGCAACACGGGCGACGCGGAGTGCGCGGCGCGCGTGATCGACGGCACGACGAAGTAGCCGATGACGTTCGCGAAGAAGACGAAGAGCGCGAGCGGGCGGAGCGCGGAGAGCTTTCCCTTGGCGCGGTCGTCGCGGCAGAAGAAGCGCGAGCCGATCGAACCCATCGCGAGGCCGAACAAATAGAAGCCGAGGAGCACGCCGAACGACGCAGGGGCGCTCCACGTGAGGAAGCTCACGACGCGGTACCAGACGATCTCGTACGAGAGCGCGATGAATCCGGCGGCCGCGGCGGCGAAGAGCGCGATGGTGAACATCACTCCGCCTCCTGCGCGGGTGACGCGGCTGGCGAAGGCGCGTCGCTCGCCTCCGACGGCGCGGATTTCTTCTCGCGAAGATGGAGCGTGAGCGCGCCGAGCCCGACGGCGAAGTTGATGCACGCCGCCGCGCGCACGGTGTTCGACTCGCCGAGCGGTCCCATCATCACCATGACCGACATGACCGACGCGATCGCTGAGCCGAGCGTGTTCACGAAGTAGAGCTGACCGACGCTCTTGCCGACGTTGCCGCTCTTGCGGACGAAATACGCGACGAGCAGCGGGAGGGTTCCGCCCATGAGCATCGTCGGCAAGAGCACGAGCAGGAACGTGACGAGCGCGGTCGCGAGCGGCGAGAGGTTCAACGTGAACGCGCCGACCCAATGAAACAAAGGGAGCGACACGAGGCCGAAGAGGCCGATCGAGAGCTCGACGAGCGCGAACAGGAGGAGCGCCGGGCGACTCGGATTTTTCGAGACCGCGCCGCCCGCGAACGAACCGAAGCCGAGGCCGAGCATGAACGCCGTGACGACGACCGTCACCGACTCGATGTTGATGCCGTAGATCGCGAAGAGCGAACGCTGCCACACGACTTGGTAGAGAAGCGCGGCGAAACCCGACGCGAGAAAGACGAGCATCAAGCCGAGGCGCGACTTCATGAGCACGCGCTCATATCACGTTTGGGAAGCGCGCAGCTTGCTGTGCTTGATGCCGTACGAGAAGTAGATCACGAGGCCCACGACGAGCCACGCGCCGAGGCGCGCCCAGTTCGTCCAGCCGAGCCCGTAAATCATCAAACCGTTCGCGAGCACGCCGAGCACCGCGACGGCGGGCGCGCCGGGCACCTTGAACTGACGCGGCGCGTTCGGGTTCACGACGCGCATGATCCACACGCCCGCGCACACCAAGATGAACGCGAAGAGCGTCCCGATGCTCGTCATGTCGCCGACGATGTCCTCCGGGACGAACGCGGCGAAGAGCGCCGTGAGCGCGAAGAACGTCGCGTTCGATTTCCACGGCGTGCGGTAGCGCTCGTGGAGCTCGCAGAAGATCGCGGGGACGAGCCCGTCGTGGCTCATCGTGAAGAAGACGCGCGACTGACCGAGGAGCATCACCAAAATCACCGACGAGAACCCGCCGAGGATCGCGACCGTCACGAACTTCGAGAGCCACTCGTAGCCGTGCATGTATTTCGAAATCGCGAACGCGACGGACGCCTCGCGACCCGACGTGCGGAAATCCGAGACGGGCGCGATGCCGCTCAAGACGTGCGCGAAGAGCATGTAGAGCGCGGTGCAAATCACGAGCGAGCCGAGGATGCCGATGGGCATGTCGCGCTTCGGATTCTTCGCTTCTTGCGCCGTCGTCGAGACCGCGTCGAACCCGATGAACGCGAAGAACACGATGCCCGCCGCGTTCACGATTCCCCAAAAACCACCGAACGCGTGCGACACGTGCGCCGCGTCGACGTACGTCGAAGGCGGAGGAACGTACGGCGTGTGATTCGCGGGGTTGATGAAGGACCAACCGAAGACGATGAACATGATCACGATCGACACCTTCGTGACCACGATGATCGCGTTCAGCCCCGCGCTCTCGCGCACGCCGCGAATGAGCACGAGCGTGAGCATGAGCAAGATGAACAGCGCGGGTAGGTTGATGAAGCCGTGCGTCGCGGTGGCGTGACCTTGCGCGTCCATCATGTGCTCGCTCGGCGCGTGACACCATTCGTACGGGATCTGCACGCCGAAAAATCCGAGGAGGCGATTGAGGTATTGGCTCCACGCGATCGCGACGGTCGCCGCGCCGATCGCGTACTCGAGCACGAGATCCCACCCGATGATCCACGCCATGAGCTCGCCCATCGTCGCGTACGAGTACGTGTATGCGCTGCCCGCGATGGGGATCATCGACGCGAACTCCGCGTAGCAAAGCCCGGCGAACGCGCAGCCGATCCCCGCGAGCCCGAAGCCGAGCACGACGCTCGGACCCGCGCAGTCCGCGATCGCCGCCGCGGTGCGTACGAAGAGACCCGCGCCGATGATCGCGCCGATGCCGAGCGCGATGAGCGAGAAGGGCCCGAGCGTCCGCTTCAGTCCGTGCGCGTCGGCGTCGTCGAGGAGCTTCTCGAAGGACTTTCGGAGAAAGAGATTCGGCATCGCCGAACCTATACCCGATTCAATTCGGCGACGGTGCGGAGCACACGTGGTTGATGCACTGTTCGCCGGAGCTCGCGCCGCAGCAGTCGCTCACCGTGTCGCAGTGATCGCCGTCGCCGGAGCAACCGTTCGTGTTCGACGAGCACACCGCCGCGCCGCCGTCGCCGCTCGAGTCGCAATACCCGCCGCAGCACTCCGTGCCGGAGCCGCACGTCTGACCATCGCCCTTGCACGGATCGAGCGCCCAATATCCGCGCATGTTGATCGAGTCGCTCGCCTGCCCCGGGAGCCAGAACGCCGGGTGACTCGCGTCGACGCCGTTCTTCGGGTTCTGATCGATCGCGGCGACCCAGAGTTGTTTGACTTGGTCTTTGGTGCCGGTGAGCAAGTTGCCGTACGTGCGGCGGCTCGTGAAGACGACCCAAAAGTATCCGCCGGACGCGACGGGCGCGAACGTCGGCTCGAAGTTCCAGCTCAAGTCGCGCGAGCCCGCGGCGAACGGATAACCGTCGCCGTCGACGAGCGCGAGGCGCGCCTCGGCGTTCGGCGTCTGCGTGCTCCCGATGTAGAGGTCGCTGTTCGAATAGCGCGTGTCGGCGGTCGCGCCGCGCCCGTACACCGCCCATTGTCCGTCGGGCGAGACCGTCGGCCAGTTGATGCGCATGGTCGGATCGTTTCCGACCGGCACGATGACGCGATCGTTTCCGGCCATCGGGTTGTTCTGCGCGTTGAAGTCGATCGCGTGCAGGTCCCCGGCGTTCGGGATGTTCCAACCTTGCGACCACGTCGTGGGGTCGCCGGAGTCGACGTACGCGATGAGGCTTCCCTCCGGCGACCACGCGGGCATCGCGAAGAGCTTTCCGTCGAGCCCGCTGTTCGCGACGCGCGTCCCCGCGGTCGTGTCGTAGAGGCTCGTCAAATTGCCGGGTCCTCCCGACGCTTCGCTCAAGCCGTCCGCCATGGAGTTGCTCATCATGTATTTTCCCGTCGGAGAGAGCGCCGGCGTCATCCACTGCACGCTCTCCCATTGCGTCGCCGTGTTGCCCGCGCCCCACGTGCCGCCGGTGTAGAAGATCGGCTTGTTGTTCTTGAGATCGTACGAGCCGCCGTACGTTCCGCCGCCCGAGACGAGCGTCGAGCCGTCGGCGGAGACCGTGTGGCACGTCATCAAGCACGACGACTGCACGTACGAGTTGGGATCGTTGAGCGGCGCGACGTTCGCGAAATCGTCCGGCGCGCTCGCGCCCGGTTTGATGCGCATCACGCGCCCGAGGTTGTTGGCCCAGTAGTAGATGGTGCCGCGCATCGAAGCGGGCGCGATGGTCCAATGTTGATCGATGAGGATCGTCGCGTTCGTCCCGTCGAATCGGTTGACGGCGATCTCCGCCGCGCCGCTCGTCGAGTCCGCGAACGAAGACCACGTCGCGTCGTCGAGTGCGAAGCGCGCAGGAGGCGCTGCGTTCACGAACGTCTCGAGCTCGAAGTACGTCGACGTGACGTGCACGTAGTACACGTCGTTCGCGTTGCCGCCGTTCCACATCATCGTCGGCGCGGCCAGCCCGCGCGGGAAGACGGTTTTGTCGTACGGGTACGCCCACACGCACGACGCGTCCTTCGTCGTCGCGCCTTGAAGCGCGAACTGCGCGTTGCTGCTCGCGTTCGCGGGGTTCGTCTTGATGTGCAGGTTCACGACGACGTTCGCCGCGCCCTTCATGTTTTGGTACGTCGCGTTGATCGTCGCGACGCCGCCGAGCTCGGTCGTCGGCGTGAAGAGGCCCGTGCCGTCCACGAGACCGAGCGCGGGATAGTTCGACGACCACGCGACTCCATTCGTGAGGACCGTCGACGAACCGTCGGCGTTGTGGACTTTCACGGTGAACGCTTGCGTGACGACCTGACCGTTCACGATGTCGAGCGTCGCGTTCGGCGGATCGACTTCGAGCGCGGACGCGCTGCCGTCACCGTCGCCGAAGTGCAGACCGCCGTCCGCGCCGCCGTCCCTGCTTGCCGGGTTCGATCCGCCGCCACACGCGAGAAGAAAAACCGCCGCGAGCGCCCAACGTGTTCCCATGCGAACGCGTGGTGCAGCTTTCGAGCCACAATGAGATCGTAAAATTTCACGAGGATTGGACGCGACAGGTCGCGATTTGGTGGATCAACGCATCATCAGGATCGTTCGGATCCGAACGATCGCGCCGCGCGGAGCAGCGAAACGGCCGTGTACACGACGACGACCGCGACGAGCCACTTCACGGTCTTGAGCGGCAGATCCTTCACGATGAACGCGGCGACGAGCACCGCGGGCACGCCTCCGAGCGCGAGGCCCGCCGACGCGGCGGGCGCGAAGCTCTTCGTGCGCAAGAACGGAATCGATCCGAACGACTGCAAGAACGCGCACGAGCCCATCATGATCGGAAAGCCCGCTTTCGGATTCATGCCGAGGAGCGACACGAGCACGAGGCAAGGCGCGTAGAGCCCCACGCCGATCGTCATGAGCGCTCCGAAGAGGAAGTTCGCGCACACCGCGAACGCGAACGCGCTGCCGTCGAGACCGAGCTTCACGCCGTCCGACCGCAAACCGATTTGTCGCCAGATCAAAATCGCGGTGACGACGAGCAGCGCGCTGCCCAAACCGATTTGAACTTTGCGGCGCGGGAGGCGCGCGACGATGGGCGCGCCGAGGAGCGCGCCGAGCGTGGCGGCCGCGACCATCGCGACGAGCGTCTTCGGATCGACGTCGATCTTGTCGATGAAGATGAACGCTTCGGCGAACGTCGGGATGGTGTGACCAACGTTGAGCGTGCCGGGGAGCAGACGATCGTCGAACGCCGCGCCGGCCGAGGGAGAGAGTGCCTTGCGCGCGCGATAGAACGTCGTGGTCGTGGCGAACGAGCCGATGCCGAGCGTGTCGAAGAAGTTCGTGATCGCGCCGACGAACGTCTCGTACGCGCTCGGCACGATGCGCTCTCCGCGTTCGCGCGCGAGCCAGAGCGCGCGGAGAAACGTCAGCGCGTGGACGAAGAACGCGACGCCGAGCGCGGTGAACAGCGTCGTCTTCGTCACGGGACGATGTCGCTCGCGTCGCGGAACGTCGTGCCGCGCTCGGTCACGGTGACCGGCGCGCTCGGAGCGAGCGTAGACAAAACACGACGGGACGACGAATCCACATGCGACCTCTGCCCGAGCCTCACATCATGGGTGCTTCGCACCCGGAAGCCTCCTATCATGGCTTTCTTCTCATGAGCGAACAACGAAAGCCGACGATGCGTCTTGGTCGCGCGAAGCGTGATCCGCGCGCGGATTCGGTGCCGCCGAGCATGCGCAAACCGGATTCGAAACGCGACAGTCTCGCGGCGGGCGCGCTCGACGGCGCGACCGTGAACGCGAACGCGGGCGACATCGACGAGCTTCTCGGGCGCCTCCTCGCGCGCGCGACGCAGGCGGAAGTTCACGCGCAGCACCTCGAGAGCACGCTCGCGCGGCTCAACGAAGAGCGCGTCGTGCTCGAGGCGCGCGTCACCGAGCTCGTTCGCCAGCTCGACGACGCGGACACGCAGCGCGCGTCGCTCGAAGCGCAGCTCAAGACGACGTCGCAATCGCGCCGCACCGACGGCCCCGTCACGCTCGCGTACGTGCGCAGCATGGCCGCCGAGCTCGTGCGCGCGCTCGATCGCGTGAGCAACTCGAGCTCGCGCACGATGGTCTCCGATCTTCCGACGCCGCGTCCACCATCGGACATCCCCACGCCGCGCCCGCGGAGCGATCGCCCGCGGCGTTAGGGGTCGTATAATGCGTTGGTGAATTTCTCCGAGCGCGTCCGCGAGCGGCTCGCCGCCGAGATCGGCGGAGCGCGCAAACAAGCGCCGCTCATGGTCGCGCTGGCCTACCCATCGCCGTACGCCGCGGGCATGAGCTCGCTCGGATTCCAGCGCATCTACCGCGCGATCAACGAGACCGAGGGGATGGCGTGCGAGCGCGCGTTCCTCGACGACGAAGCGGAGCGCGATCTCGCCGCTCAGACGCAGCCGCGCACGTACGAATCGCTTCGTCCGCTCGAAGACTTTTCCATCGTCGCGTTCAGCGTCGCGTACGAAATCGAGCTCGCGGGCGTCGTCGCGATGCTCGACCGCGCGCAGATCCCCGCGCTTCGCGAGGAGCGCGACGCGCGTCACCCGTTCGTGCTCGGCGGCGGACCGCTCACGTTCTCGAACCCGCTCCCGCTCGCCGCGACGTGCGACGCGATCGTGATGGGCGAAGCCGAAGCGCTCGTCGTCGACGTCTTGCGCACGATCGACGAAGTGCGCGATCGCGCCGCGTGTCTCGCCGCGCTCGCCAAAATTCCTCACGTGTTCGTTCCGGAAATTCACGGCGCCATCCTCCCCGAAATCGCGAAGGCGGATCTCGCGCTTCTCCCCGCGTGGGCGCCGATTCGCACGCCGCACGCGGTGCTCTCCGACATGTTCTTGATCGAGACCGAGCGCGGGTGCTCGCGCGCTTGCAAGTACTGCGTGATGCGTCGCTCGACGAACGGCGGCATGCGCCTCGTGCCGATGGAGACCATCCTCGGCTTGGTCCCGTCGGACGCGAAGCGCGTCGGGCTCGTCGGCGCCGCGGTGAGCGATCACCCGCGCATCGCGCAGATCGTCTCCACGCTCGCCGATCAAGGCCGCGAGGTCGGCCTCTCGTCGCTGCGTCCCGATCGATTGAACGACGAGCTCGTCGCCGCGCTGAAAAAAGCAGGGACCCGCACGCTGACGACGGCGATGGACGGACCCTCCGAGCGCCTCCGCGACATGCTCGAGCGGCGCGCGCGACCGAAGCACCTCGAACGCTGCGCGGAGCTCGCGAAGAAACACGGAATGGATCGACTCAAGCTCTATTTGATGATCGGTTTGCCGACCGAGACCAACGACGACATCGACGAGTGCGTGCGCTTCACGACCGAGCTCTCGAAGATCGTGCCCGTCGCGCTCGGCATCGCGCCGTTCTGCGCGAAGCGAAACACGCCGCTCGACGGCGAAGCGTTCGCGGGGATGGACGTGGTGTACGACAGGCTCGATCGGTTGAAGCGCGGGCTGCGCGGTCGCGTCGACGTGCGATCGACGAGCGCGAAATGGGCGTGGGTCGAATACGTGCTCGCACAAGGCGGCGAAGCCGAAGGGCGCGCGGTCGCAGAGGCAGCGCGCGCCGGCGGATCGTTCTCCGCGTTCAAACGCGCGTTCGACGCGCTCGAGCGCACCGTGCGTCCGAAGCGCGCGCTTGCCATCGCGCGTGTGTGAGCTACATGCTTCTTCGATGCTCGAAGCCGTGACGGAGAGCGAAGTCCTCGCGCGCAACGTCGCGTTCTACGATGCGTTCAACGCGCGCGACATGAGCGCGATGGACGCGATGTGGGCCGAGCGCGCGCCCGTCGCCTGCTTGCATCCCGGATCGACCGCGCTGCACGGCAGGTCCCAGGTGATTCGATCGTGGCGTTCGATCCTCGCGAGCGACGGCGCGCCGAAGGTTTCGGTCGAAGGCTCGCGCGTCGTCATGCTCGGCGAGACGGCGATGGTGCTCTGCTACGAACGCGTCGTCGATCCGGAGACGGGCTCGGGCGCGGTGCTCGCGGCGACGAACGTGTTCGTCCGCGAGTCGAACGAGTGGCGCCTCGTCCATCATCACTCGTCGGCGATCGGGCGCATCGTGACGGCGGACGACGAGCCCCCGAACGACAAGACGCTCAACTGAGCGCGTCGCGACCTCACGGAAACGGCGAAGGTACGAACGACGCGCTGCTCACCAGCGTGAGCGACGTCGCCCCGACGCAGCTCGTCGTGGTCGTTCCGCTGCCTTCGTCGAACTCGAAGTCGTAGAGCACGTTCGGCGCGCTGCACGCGTCCGTGGACATCGACGCGTTCATGTCGGCGACGGAGAGCACGACGGAAAAAATGCGAAGGCGATCGATGACGCCCTGAATCGTGCCGCTGCACGTCTGCGCGAACGCGCCGCCGACCGTGAACGGCGACGTCGACGCCCACGTGTTCGGCGCGGCCGTCGCGCTGCTCAAGAGCGTGTGCGTCGTCTCCGAAGCGGTTTGGTCCAGCGCGTAGAGCGAGAGCGTGCGCGTCGAGGCCGCTACGCCGATCGACGACGTCACGACGACGTGCACGAGGTGATTCTCCGGGATGCCCGCAGGCGTCGTGCACTTGGATCCGGTGCTGCTCGCGACGCAGAGCTCCACGCCCGCGGGGACCACGTCGATCGACCACCCCGGCTCGTTGACGTTGCGCCCGCCGTTCCACACGATGCTCGCGGCCGTGTTGGTCTGAACGCTCGTGAGGTCGAGCCAAAGCTCGACGGAGAACGCGCTGTTCGTCAGCGAGATCGTGCTGGTCGCCGTCGCGCAACCGCCGGCCAGGTCGAGCGCCGTGTTCACGCTCGCTTCGCGTGTGTCGTCGTTCGCGTCGACGACGGTCTCGTCGAGCGCGTCGTTCGCGTCGTTCGCGTCGGGCGCATCGAGCACGCTCGCGTCGCTCGGCGCCGCGCCGTCCACGACGACGAGCGAATCGAGACCGCTCACGAGCCCGCATCCGCACGCGAGCACGGAGAGCGCAGCGAAGAGGCGCGCCATCATGCGGCGATTTTAGCAGCGTGCTACCAATCGTGTCGTGGCGAAGTCGCAGGCTCAATCCACACCGAAAGACGCACAACCGCCGCCGTGGTCGTACGCGGCGTACGGCGCGTTCGTTCTGCTCGCGGCGGTGCTCGTCTACAGCTTCGTCACCGTCGCGCGCGAGGGCGAGTCGCGTCGCGAGTGCTCCGCGCTCTGCTTGATGCGTCCGAACTACGCGGGCGCGACCAAGACCGCGCCGGATTTCACGCTGAAGGACATGAACGGGCAGGACGTGTCGCTTTCGAGCTTTCGCGACAAGGTCGTCGTGCTCAATTTTTGGGCGCAGTGGTGTCAGCCGTGTCGCGAGGAGATGCCCGATCTCGGCGAGCTCGCGCACATCTTGAAGCCGATGAAGGACGTCGCGCTCGTCACGGTGTCGGTCGACAGCGGACCCGACGAAGTGCGCGACATGCTGAAGACCGTCTTGCGGGAGGACCCACCGTTTCCGGTGCTCTTCGATCCCGACGGGCACACCACCGTCGGCGCGAAGTACGGCACGAACCAATTTCCCGAGACGTGGCTCATCGACAAACGCGGCGTGATTCGCGCGCGCTTCGACGGGACGCGTCCGTGGTCGAACCCGATCGTCGTCGAGCTGATCGATCAGCTTCGCGGATCGACGTACTGCCCGATCGACATCAAGCAAGGCGAGACGACCGGCAAAGCCGCGAGCTTCTGCGAAGACCCGACGGGCTCTTAGCTCTTCGGATGCGACTTGCGCCACGCGACGGCGCGCGCGTCTTCGAGCTCCTTGCGCGACGCGAACGGTTGCGGATGCTCGAACGTCTCGTTGAAATACGTCGGCAGATCCACGATCGAATATTTTTTCGCGTCGAGCCAATCGAGCAGCCGCGCGAGCACGTGCACCGTCGGCCATTTCACGTCGTGGAGGAGGACGAGCCCGCCCGCGCCGTAATCGAGCTGCTCGACGAGATGCACGAACATCGCTTCTTCGTCGGGCTCCTGCATGTCGCCCGCTTCGACGCTCCACAAAACCAGACCCAAGTGCCGCTCTGCGATCGCCTGCTCGCCGAACGCGTCGAGCTGTCCATACGGCGGACGAAAGAGCTCGGGGCGCTTTCCGATCGCGCGCTGGATCGACGCGATGCCTTCGTCGATTTGTCCGAGCACTTCGTTGTGCGTGTCCGTCGTGAGCAGATCGTGATCGTGCGTGTGGGATCCGACGATGTGCCCCGCGTCGGCGATCTCGCGCGCGGCCTTGCGCGCCGCGATCGCCTTGCGCTTGTTCCCGTCGAGGTAGCGACCAATGAAGAAGAACGTCGCGCGCGCGTGGTGCTTCGCGAGGAGCGAGAGCACGGTGTGCGTCGTGTCGGGATCGGGACCGTCGTCGAACGTGAGCGTGACGAGGCGCGGCGCGTCGGTCTCGCGCGCGGGACCCTCCGCGAGGAGCCACGCGCGCGACTTGCTCGTCGTGAGCACGCGCGGATCGATTTCGCCAGGTCCGCGAGACGCAAAGCCGAGCGCGGCGGCGTCCACCGGAGACGGCGCCGCGTTCGCGTCGGGGACGATGGTTGCAGTCTGCACGGGATTTTTCGAGGATTTCCCGGTGAAAACCAGCGTCCGCGCGAGCGTCGCCGCGCTGCCCACCGCGAGCGCGCAAACGAATCCGAGTGCGAGACGCACGTTCACGCTGCGATTGGATCAGCTCGCGCGCGCGCGGGCCAAGTTCCCGGTCGTCACCACGCGCTCGCGGGCCAGCTGAAATCGCGCGCGCCGTCGCTCGCCCAAGTCGCGCTGAACGCGTCGCGCACGATCGTCTCGGCGAGCTTGCCGCGCGGAGAGAATCCCCACTCCGCTTCTTGCGAGACGTCGTCGGGATCGGCGTAGACGCGCCACACGAAAAATCCTGCGAGGTCGGGCTCGTCGAGGAGCGGGCGCACGAGCGACCGGTACGCGAGAGCCTGCGCGTGCTCGTCGACGCGCACCGCCTTCATCGCGTCGGGCCACTCCCACGGACGAATCGCCGGATCGGGGCGCGTCGTGTAACCGATCTCGGTGAAGAGAACCGGCTTGCGCCATGTCTCGGCGAGCTTGTGGATCTTCGCGCGCACCCGTTCGCCGCCCGCGAGGAGCTCGCTCTCGGTCGCGCGATCGCGATCGGCGAGCGGGTAGAACGCGTTGATGCCGATGAGATCGAGCGCGCCGAGCACGATCGTGTCGTCGACGTCGTCCCAGTTCGCCGAATAGGTGACGAGCCCGTGGTAGACGCGGCGAACGTCGTCGAGGAGCGCCATGAACGACGGCGCGCGCCCGCTCGTCACCCAGCTGCGAAGCTCGACGCCCGCGGAGAAAATTTCGGCGTGCTCTTCCTCCGCGACGCGCGCCCACGCGAGCACGAAATCGGCGTAGCTCTTGGTCCAGCGCGCCCATCCTTCGTCGGTCTTCGGATCAATCTCCGCGCGCCACCCGCCCGACTCGACCCACAAATGCGGGACGAGCATCACGCGCATGCCGCGCTCGTGCGCCATGCGGATCGCGCGCGCGACGTCTCCGCGATTTTTTTCGAAGGGCGCTTCGAACGTGGGATCGACGCCGACGCCGCCGAGATCGTTCACGCGACCGAACGGCGTGATCGCGACCCACGTGGCGCCCCACGAGGCGCACTCGAGCACGGAGCGATCGTACGCGCTCGATCCATAACCGACGCCGGGATGGTACGCGTTTTCGATCGGGCCGATCGTGACGCCGCGGATCGCGTCGTTCCCGGTGAGCGACCACGCGGCGCCCGCGATCGCGATGGCGGCGAGCGCGCGCAGCATCACAAATCCACGGCGAGCGCGACACCCGTCGCGAGGCGCACCCACGGACCCGACGCGTCGATCACGTTGTCGTTGCGCGCGCCGACGTACGACGGATGGAGATCGATCGTCGCGGGAAAGAAGACGACGCGGAACGTGTCGTTCATGCGGAGCGAGACGTCGAGCGCGGCGTAACCGTCGGGCGCGAGCGAGCCGCCGAAAACGCACGACGCCGCGAACAGATCGCCGCCGATCGGCGCGCCCGATGCGTAAATCGCCGCGCCGAATCCGACGCGCGCCCCGATCGTGACGAAGCGCGACGCGCGCCACGCGCCGAACACCGTGGGCATCGCGAGCGTCTCGACTGCGGAGTAATCGCTCGGCGGCGTGCACGTCGCGGTCGCGGGCGGCGCGTTCGAGATGCCGCTCGACGTCGACCACTGATCGAACGAAAGGCGAAAGCGAAGACCGAAGCCGACGCGAAAACGCTGGAACGAAAACGGCGTGAAGCCCGCGGAGATTTCCGGCGACGCGCTCCCCTCGACGACCGCCGTGCCGCCGAGCGAAGACAAAACGCCGAGCAGGCCGAGCTCCGCGGAGAAGCGATGCTCGCGCTCCGCGCGCGGGTGCGCGTGTTGCGGCGGCTCCGCGTCCGTCTGCAGATCCACGCTGATCACGATCGCGCGCCCGTCGCGCGCCTCGACGTGTCGCGTGGTGCTCCCCGCGCCGGCGCGCTCGACCTTCACTTCGTGCGCGCCGGGCGCGAGCGTCGACGCGAACGGCGTGATGCCGAGCGCGCGGCCGTCGACGTTCACCGTCGCGCCCGCGGGCGTCGACGCGACGACGAACGTCGACGGTCGCCGCTCGATTTCGTCGAGCAACCGTCTTCCGTCCGCGCGATCGCTGTCGCCGAGATCCTTGCGCTCCAAAAACTCTTCGAGCGTGCGCCGCGCGTCTTCCGGATTGTCGAGCTTCAGTTGGCAGCGCGCGACGTTCCACAATTCCGTCGGGGGTCCTCCCGCGCGGTACGACGCGCCGAAGAGCGCCATCGCGTCGCGAAAGCGACCCTCCGCGAACGCGCGCACGCCTTGTTGATCCAAGAAGCGCGCGCGCGCGAGCTCGTCGTCTTGTGCGCGCGCAACGGCGGCGACGAAGAAGATCGCGAGCGCGAGGCGCTTCATGACGCGCGAGACGTTATCACGCCGAGAGCAAAATAATTTTCGTCACCTCGGGCGGCGCGCCGATTCGCGCGGGAGGCCCGACGACGCCGAAGCCGCGATTCACCCACAGCGTCGTCCGTCCGACTTGGTAGCGCCCCGCGACGTAGCGCATGATCAAGTCCGCGGGACGAAATCCCGGATTGAACTGCCCGCCGTGCGTGTGTCCGCTGAGCTGCAGCGCGACGCGCGACGCCCAGAGATCGACGGTCTGCGGCTGGTGCGAGAGGAGAATGCGCGGTGCGTCGTTCGGGACGGCGGACTCGGCGCGATCGAGCCGGGGACCTGCCGCGCCGGTGCGCATCGCGGCGAGATCGTCGACGCCGAGGAGCGCGAAGCCGCCGCCGTCTTTCGCGCGGATCAAACGGCCGTCGTTGACGAGCACGTCGATCTTCGCGGCGCGCAGCGCGGCGGCGACGTCGCTCGCGCCCGTGTAGTAATCGTGGTTTCCGAAGATCGCGTAGACGCCGTCGCGCGCGCGAATCCCGCCGAGCACGCGCGCCGCGAGCGGGATGTAGCGCGGATCGAAGTCGAGCATGTCGCCGGTCATCACGACGAGATCGCCCTTCGCGCGAGCGAGCACGTCGAGACCCTCCGCGAGCTCCTTCTCGCCGACGAGCATCCCGACGTGAATGTCCGAGATTTGCGTGATCGTGTAGCCGTCGAGCGCGCGCGGGAGCCCCGGGATGCGCACGGGGACTTCTTCGATCTTGAAATCGTGACGCCCGATCACGGCGCCCCAACCGATGAGCGAGCCGGTCGCGCCGAGAAATCCGATGCCGCCTGCGCGCTCGACCATTTGGCGGCGCGTGATCTTTTGTTCGTCGTCGCGCGTCGTCGCGGACGCGGCGCGCCCCGCGATCCGCACGAGCACGATCGGAATCGCGGAGAACAAGACGATGATCGATTCGCTCGTCGCGGCGACGAACACCACGACCGCGATCTGCGCGTGCGTCGCGAGCGTGACCCAGCGCATGATCGTCGGGAGCACGACGAGCGTCGCGAGCGCCGCGATGATCGCTCGCCGCTTCTCTCGCGCGCGCGGGAACGCGCCGAAGAGCCACGTGCCGAGGAGCGTGTGCGCGAGCCCCGAAACGACGAGGCTGAACGCGATGAAGAGGAGCGTGCGCGAGTGCACTTCGCTACACGTTCATAGCATCACGTGAAACCGACGCAGCGCGGCCTTTGCGCGGCGAGCCGCTTCTTGCAAGTGAGCACCGCGTCGCGCGCGGAGTCGACGAGCACGAACGATCGGCCCTCGAGCGCCGCCGCTTCGCCCGTCGTCCCGCTCCCCGCGAAAAAATCGAGCACGACGTCACCCGGTCTCGAGTGCACGCGCACGATGCGGCGCACGATCCCGAGCGGCTTCTGCGTCGGGTATCCGGTTTTTTCCTTTCCGCTCGTCGGGACGATCGTGTGCCACCAAACGTCCGTCGGCGTCTTGCCGCGCGCCGCCTTCTCGGGTCCGACGAGCCCTGGCGCCATGTACGGAATGCGATCGATCGCGTCGTACTCGAAGACCCAATCGCGCGCGCTCTTCGTGTACCAGAGGATCGAGTCGTGCTTTTGCGGCCAGCGGCGCTTGCCGCGTCCGCCGTAGTCGTAGGCCCAGATGATCTCGTTTTGGAAATGATCGCGACCGATCAAGCGATCGAGCGCGACCTTCACGTGGTGCGCCTCGCGCCAATCGAGGTGCACGAAGATCGAGCCGTCGTCGGTGAGGCAACGCAGCGACGCTTCGATGCGCGGGATCAAGAACGCGAGGTAATCGTCGAACGCGTCGCCGTACGCGCTCGACGCGATCTTCTCCTCTGCGTAGCGCGCGCCGCCGAATCCGCGACGCGCGCCGCTCGCAGATTTCGTCACGCGAATTCGATCGCGTTTTTGGACCATCCCGGTGTTGAACGGCGGATCGATGTAGATCAAACGCGCGAGCTTCGCGGGGAGCGTGGGGAGCACGTCCGCGCAATCGCCGAGGATGATCGTGTCGTCGGCGGTCATGGTTTCTCGGCGCGCGAACGCGCGAGGAGCCGACTCTGATCGCGATCGAACGCGCCCGCGACCCAAAAGAGGAGAATCGCGGTCGTGAGCGCGACGACCATCGCGAGCGCGGGGATGTGGAACATGCGCACGGCGATGAGCGCCCAGAAGGAAACCCAAAAGAGCGCGAGCAACCGGTTCGTTCCCATCGCCTCGCGCTTCGGGCGCGCCGCGCTCGCCGCGTCGCTCAGCGCGCGGTACGGCTTGTAAGCCGAAGCGCCGGGCACGAAAAACCAAGTCACCGCCATCGTCGGCGTCATCACGCGACAACCGAGCGCGCGTGCGTTGATGACGACGCGATGCACCCAAACGAGAATGCACGCGGCGCTCGCGAACCCGCAAAGCCTCGCGCCGAGCTCGACGAGCAGCCTCGTCACCGTTCCCGACGAGACGAGCCGCGCGGCGTTCATCGCGCCAGACGCGATCACCGCGAGCGATCCGAGGTAGCCGATGTGTCGTGCGCTTCGATATCGCGCGAGGTCGATCGATTCGTCGCGTTGGGTCTTCGGCTTCACGCGCCGCAACCGCGCGACGTCTTGTGCGGCGTACGCGGCGGCGACGAGCATGAAACCAAGAAAGACGAACGCGAGAACGGCGTCTTCGAGCTCGCTCCCGTTCGTCCGTAGCGGTGGAGCGCGGTTTTGGACGTGAATCGTCTCGAGCGCGCGATCGCGCAGACCATCCGCGACGTCAGCGAATCGTTTCTCCGTGAACGTCTCGACGATGTAATCCCGCTCCCCGAAGTAGAGCGCGAACGCGGACGTGTAACGCGCGGCGTCCGCATCGCGCGACGCGTCGAACACCACCGAGGCCGTGTCGATCCCGTCGTTGCTGCGCGCGCTCGACGCGTTGGGCTCGCCGACGTCGAGCTCGCCCATGCGCGCGGTGAGGTTGCGCAGCGCGCCTTTGACTCCGGCGAACGTGTCCATCGTGAGCCCGTCGTGATCGATGTCATCGAAACGAATGACGCCGAACCAACATCGTCCGCCGCCGACGAGCGGAGTCGACGCGAGAAAGAGGTAACGCGCGGCGCGCCCGCCGAGCGTAGTGAGGCTCGTGGGAATCGAATCGACGTCGCGGCACGACGTCGGGTCTCGGCGTTCGCGCGGGACGACGACGCACGCGCCGTCCGTAGCGATCTCGATCGAAAATCCGTCCTCGTCGCGAACGGTCTCCGCCGCCGCCGTGTGCGCGACGAAAAGCGCCGCGAGAGCTACCCTCCATCGCATGGCCGCAGGCTACTCGGGGACGCCGCTCGCGCAAAAGCTCGGCATCAAGCCCGGCGCCGCGGTCGACGTCGTCAACGCGCCGCGCGGATTTTCGCTCGTGAAACGCGCAGGCGAAGCGCCGTTCGACGTCGCGGTGATTTTCCCCGCTTCGAAGAGCGCGCTCGAAAAAATGTTCCGCGCGCAGACCGAGAAGATGACCGAAGCGGGCGGCATCTGGATCGCGTGGCCGAAGAAATCCTCCGGCGTGAAGACCGACATCACCGAGGACGTGCTGCGCGCGGCGATCTTGAAGACCGATTGGGTCGACAACAAAGTCTGCGCGATCGACGAAACGTACAGCGGCCTTCGTTTCGTGAAGCGCAAGGCTAAGCGCGCTTGCTCGGCCACCAGTTGAAGTCGCCGAACAGACGCATCGCGGCGGGAACGAGGAGCGTGCGCACGATCGTCGCGTCGAGCGTCACCGCGATCGCCATGCCGACGCCCATCGCCTTCATCATGATCACCGTCGCGAGCGAAAACGCGACGAACACGCTCACCATGATCGCCGCGGCGCTCGTGATGAGACGACCGCTCCGCGCGAGGCCTTCGGTCACCGCGCGCGCGTTGTCGCCGGTCGCGAGCCACTCTTCGCGCACGCGGCTGAGGAGCAGCACCTCGTAATCCATCGAGAGCCCGAACACGACGCAGAACAAGAGCACGGGCAGCGTCGGCTCGACGGGACCCGGCTCGAAATCGAGGAAATGCGCGAGGTGGCCTTCTTGGAAAATCCACACGAGCGCGCCGAACGACGCCGCGATCGAAAGAAGGTTCGTGATGACCGCCTTCAGCGGGAGTACGGCGGATCGAAACAGCGCGAACATGATCGCGTACGTCAGGATCGCGACGAACGCGACGGCGGCGGGCGTGTGCTCCGCGAAGAACGCGTTCGTGTCGACGTCGACCGCGGAGAGCCCGCCGACGAGGAGCGTCCCGTCGGCGACGCTGCGATCCGCGCGAATCGCGCGCACCGCGCCGCGCGCTTCGGTCGTTCGCGGCGGCCCGCGCGTTTGCGCCATCATCAAGTGCGCGCCGTGTCCGCTCAATTGTTCGAGCGCGGTCTTCACGTCGATCGCTCGGAGCTCTGCGGGAAGCGCGAGAATTCTGTCGGCGTCGTCGGGCGCGAGCGTGGGATCGAAATCGAAGAGGCTGTCGACTTGCACGACGCCGGGGATCTTCGCGACGCGATCGCGCAGCGCGCGCAGCGCGTGGATGCGATCGGGCGTGAGCGCGTCCGACGGAAATTGCACGACGATCAAAATTCGATTGTTCGACTGCGCGGGAAAATCGGAAAGGACGCGCTCGTACGTGACGCGCGACTCCGTTTTCATCGGGAGGACCCCGACGAACGCGCTCGCCGTGTCGATGCGCAAGAACGGTTTGCCGAGCGCGAGCACGAGCGCGAGCGTCGGCACGAGGACCAAAATCGGATGCGCCATCACGCGCGGAACGATCTTCCGCCAGAGCCACCCGTCTTCGCGCGTTCGCTTGCCCACCGCGCCCGCGTCGACGCGCGCGCCGAGGATCGCGAGCAGCGACGGAAGGAGCGTGAGCGCGGACGCGACGGAGAACACGACGACGATCGCGCCCGCGATCCCCATCGACGACATGTACGAGTGCTTGAAGAAGAGGAGCCCCGAAATTCCGACGGCCGCGGCGAGCCCGCTCCCGAGCACGGCGTGTCCCGCGGTTTGCATCGCGATCTCCGTCGCGCGCGCGGTCGTCGCGCCCGCGCGGAGCTCCTCGCGGAATCGGCTCGTGTAGAAGAGCGAGTAGTCGATCGCCAAGCCCAGCCCGATGAGCGACGCGACGTTCAGCGTGTACTCGGGCATGTCGGTGAAATGCGATATTTGCAGAATGCACGCGATTCCGGAGAGCACGGCGAGCGCACCGACGACGACCGGCAGCGTCGCCGCGACCACGCTGCGAAACACGACGAGCAGCACGAAGAGCGCGAGCGGCAAGCTCACGAGCTCCGCGATGAACAAATCCGAGTGGAGCGTGTCGTCGAGATCGACGCGGTATTTGACCTCGCCCGTGTACGCGAGCTTGAACGCGCCCGGCTTGATCTCGTCGTGGAGCGCGGGGAACGCCTTCTTCGCGTCGGTGATCGATCCGCGCATCGTGATGACCGCGAGCGCTCCGTGGCGATCCGCCGAGACGAGCGCGTCACCGATGCGCGCGGGGGCTTCGACCGGCGAGAGCACGCTCGCGACGTGCGGATCGTGCTCGAGCGGCGAGAGCGCCTTGCCCATCGACTCGTAGAACTCGGGATCGTCGACCGAGAGCGTGTTGCTGCGGAAGACTGCGACGACGGTGGGACCTGCGCGATCGCCGAGCGCGCGCTGCGCCGCGTCCGCGGCCTTCGTCGATTCGAGATCCGCGAGCGTGCCCGTCGTGAGGACGCCGCCGCGCGTCAGCCCGACGACGCCGAGCGCGAGCACGAGCAAGCACGCCGCGAGCACGGCGACGCGATGCCGAAAGACGAATCGACCCCAAGCCGCGAGCACAGGGGCACGTTCATTAGCACACGCGTTGCTCCGGCGCGCGCGACGCTGTACGCCAGGACGGAGATGTTGCGCGCGTTCGAATCGAGCTCCGCCGAGGCGCGCATCGCGCGCGTGCGGCAGTTCCTCGCGGAGTGCGGTCGCGCGGCCGACGTCGTCGTCGTCGGTCCGCGCAAGGACGCGCTCGCGGACTTGATCCGCGCGGCGGCCGAGGAAGAGCGCGCGGTGTTCGGCTGGCAGCGCGTGACGTTCGCGCGGCTCGCCGGGACGCTCGCGGCGCCCGCGCTCGCTTCGCGCGGGCTCGTGCCGATCGGCGCGCTCGGAACCGAAGCGCTCTGCGCGCGCCTCGTGCATCGCGCGAAGAACGATCCGCGCGGCGGCGAACAACTCGAGCGACTCGCGCCGATCGCGGATTTTCCCGGATTGCCGAAGGCGCTCGCGCGCACCATCGAAGAAGTGCGCCTCGCGCGCATCGACGCGGCGTCGCTCGGCGACTCGTCGGAGGTGAAGGACCTCGCGCGGCTCACCGGTCCGTTCGTCGCGTTGCTCGACGAGGCGAAGCTCGCGGATCGCGCGGCGGTGATCGAAGCGGCGGTCGCGCGCGCGCAGGACCCGACACCTCACGCGCTCCTCGACCGTCCGACTATTTTCTTCGACGTCGCGATCGGTTCGGAGCTCGAAGCGGAGCTCCTCGCCGCCATCGCTTCGCGCGCGAAGGACGCGATCATGACGCTCGCGCGCGGGGACGACGCGACGCGCGCGCGCATCGAGCGATGGTCGTCGATCGAGCGCGTCGCTCCCGCGCCGCGATCCGGGCCGAGCGCGATTCAAGAGCAGCTCTTCTCGGAGGCCGCCGAGCTGCGCGCGCCCGAGGAGGCGCTCACCGTGTTCTCCGCGCCCGGAGAGAACCGCGAATGCGTGGAGATTGCACGCATCGCGAAGCACGAGGCCGAGCGAGGAACGCGCTTCGATCGCATGGCCATCTTGCTTCGCGCGCCGAGCCGATACCGCGCGCACCTCGAAGAGGCGCTGCGACGCGCGAGCATCCCGGCGCACTTCGCGCGAGGAACTGCGCGACCGGACGCGTCGGGTCGCGCGCTGCTCGCGCTGCTCGCGTGCAAGCTCGAGTCGCTCTCCGCGATGCGCTTCGCGGAGTACCTCTCGCTCGGAGAAATTCCGCCGGCCGATCCGCTCGGCGCGCCGCCCACCGCGAAGGACGCGAGCGAACGCTGGGTCCTCCCGGACTCCGAGGTCGTCGACGAGGCGCTCACGCGGTTCGACGAAGAGGATCGCGGCGACGGACCGGGCAGCGCGCACACCGACGAAGGCGGTCCCGTCGAGCACGGCACGCTGCGCGCGCCGAGACTCTGGGAGCGCCTCCTCGTCGACGCCGCGGTCATCGAGGACAAATCGCGCTGGGCTCGCAGGCTCGACGGGCTCGAGAACGAGCTCCGCGCGGATCTCGAGAACGCGAAGCGTCACGCCGAAGAAAAAGTCGCGGGCTACGAGCGGTCGATCGAATCGCTCAAGGCGCTGCGCGAGTTCGCGCTTCCGCTCCTCGACGAGCTCGAGGCGCTCCCGACGAGCGCGAGCTGGGGCGGCTGGATCGAGGCGCTCAGCGTGCTCGCGTCGCGCGCGCTGCGAAAACCGACGCGCGTGCAAGCGGCGCTCGCGGAGCTCGAGCCGATGAGCGAGGTCGGTCCCGTCGATCTGCGCGAGGTGCGCCTCGTGCTCGAGCAGCGATTGACGGACGTGATCGATCCGCCGAGCGCGTCGCGTTACGGAAAGATCTTCATCGCGACGCCCGACGAAGCGCGCGGCATGTGCTTCGACGTGGTGTTCGTTCCGGGGCTCGCGGAGAAAATGTTCCCGCAGAAGGTGATCGAAGATCCGATCTTGCCGGACGCGGTGCGCGCCGGCTCTTCGCTGAAGAAAAACGACGAGCGCTCCGCGAACGAGCGGCTGGCGCTGCGCCTCGCGGTCGGCGCGTCGTCGCGCCGCGTCGTCGCGAGCTACCCGCGTCTCGACGTCGATCAAGCGCGCCCGCGGACGCCGTCGTTCTACGCGCTCGAGCTCTTGCGCGCGGCGGAAGGCGTGCTCCCCGGCTTCGACGATCTCGCGCGCCGCGCGTCGACGATTTCGCGTCGCGGCGCGTCGCGCGAGCTCACGAGCGCGAGCGTGCGCATCGGGTGGCCCGCGCCGCTCGACGCGCACGACGCGATCGACGACGCGGAGTACGACCTCGCGATCCTCGAGCGCGTGCTCAATCGGCCCGCGCAGGAGACGGTCGGCGCCGCGCGCTATTTGCTCACCTCGAACCCGCACCTCGGTCGCGCGCTGCGATTTCGCGCCGAGCGCTGGAACAGCTTGCGGTGGTACCGCTCCGACGGGCTCGTGCATCCGAGCGCGGAGGCGCATGCGGCGCTCCGCGCGCACGACATCTCGGCGCGCTCGTTTTCGCCCACCGCGCTACAAAATTTCGCCGCGTGTCCGTATCGCTTCTTGCTCCAAGCGGTGCACCGGCTCGCGCCGCGCGAAGAGCCCGCGCCGCTCGAGGACATCGATCCGCTTCAGCGCGGCTCGATGATGCACGAAGCGCAGTTCGAGACGCTCGTCGAGCTCCGTGCGAACGACCTCTTGCCGGTGACGATGTCGAATTTGTCCGCCGCGCGCGCCGTGCTCGATCGCGCGACCGCGCGCGTCGCGTCGCGCTTCGCGGACGATCTGAAGCCCGCGATCCCGCGCGTGTGGGAAGACGGCGTCGCGCGCATTCGCGCCGATCTCGCCGAGTGGCTCCGCCGCATGATCACCGACGACGACGCGCGCGGTTGGGTCCCCGCGAACTTCGAGCTCTCGTTCGGTCTCGCGAAGGATCGACGCGAGCAGCAAGATCCGCTCAGCGTCGACGAGGCGCTCCCGCTCGATTGCGGCATTCGCTTGCGCGGATCGATCGATCTCGTCGAGCGCCGCGATCGCGACGGTTGGGTGCGCGCGACGGATCACAAATCGGGGAAGGTTCGCGCCGACGAATCCACCGTGATCGGCGGCGGCAAGACGCTGCAGCCGGTGCTCTACGCGCTCGCGCTCGAGAAAATCTTCGGCGAAGGCACGACGGTGTGGGGCGGACGTCTCTACTACTGCACGAGCGCGGGCGACTACACCTCCGTGCCGATCCCGCTCGACCAAGGCGCGCGCGCCGAGGCGAAGCTCGTCGCGGAGACCGTGCATGATGCAATCGACCACGGGTTCTTGCCCGCCGCGCCCGCGAAGGACGAGTGCCGCTGGTGCGATTACGCGCGCGTGTGCGGTCCCTACGAGGAGCAGCGCGTCGCGAAGAAACCGGCGAAGGACATCGTCCCGCTGCAGCGACTCCGGGAGCGCGACTGATGCGCGCGCTCGTCGATCAAAAAGCGCGCGACGCGATTCGAACCGATCTCGACGCGACGCTCGTCGTCGAAGCCGCGGCGGGCACGGGAAAGACCACCGAGCTCGTCGCGCGCGTGCTCGCGCTGCTCACGAGCGGCAAGGCGACGCTCGCGTCGATGGTCGCGGTGACGTTCACCGAAAAAGCCGCGGGCGAGATGAAGCTCCGCTTGCGCACCGAGATCGAGAAGGCGCGACGCGGCGCGACGGATCGAATTCGCGCGCACCTCGATCGCGCGCTGAGCGAGCTCGAAGCCGCGCACATCGGCACCATCCACGCGTTTTGCGCGGAGCTCTTGCGCGAGCGGCCCGTCGAAGCGCGCGTCGATCCGCTCTTCATGGCGGCCGACGAGAGCACGCAAGAGCGCCTCTTCGACGAAGCCTTCGAGCGCTTCTTCCAACGCGAGCTCGGCAACCCGCGCGAAGCGGTGCGCCGCATGCTCCGAAAGCGCTACCGCGATCGCGACGCGGGAGGACCCCGCGAGTTGCTCCGCAAGGTCGGGCTTCAACTCGTCGAGCAGCGCGACTTCGATCATCCGTGGCGGCGCGATCCGTTCGATCGACGCGGCGAGCTCGACGCGATCGTCACGCGCTTGCGCGAGCTCGCCAAGCACTGGGACGCCGCGCTCGACAAAACGACGTGGCTCGCGCAGAACCTCGTCGACGTCAAACGCTTCGTCCACGAGCTCGATCGGCGCGAAGCGATCCAAAACGAACGCGACTACGACGGGCTCGAAGAAGAGCTCCGCACGCTCTCGAAGGTGCGCACGTGGAAGTACGTCGGCGGGCCGAAGCAGTTCGCGAAGGGCGTCGCGAAGCAAACCGTGATCGACGAGCGCGACGCGGCGCGCGCCGATCTCGAGAGCGTCCTGCAGCGCGCCGAGGCGGATCTCGCCGCGTGCCTCCATCACGATCTCCAAGATCTCGTGCGCCATTACGGCGACGTGAAGCGCAAGCTCGGCAAGCTCGATTTCCTCGACTTGCTCCTCGAGACGCGCGACATGCTCGCTTCGAACGCGAAGGCGCGCGCCGAGCTCCAAGCGCGCTTCACGCACGTGCTCGTCGACGAGTTCCAAGACACCGACCCGCTCCAAGCGGAGATCCTCCTCTTGATCTGCGGCGACGACGCGCGCGAACGAAACCCGCTCCGCGTCCGCGTCGTGCCCGGCAAGCTGTTCGTCGTCGGCGATCCGAAGCAATCGATCTACCGATTCCGTCGCGCGGACGTGATGCTCTACGAGCGCGTGAAGCGGCAGCTGCTCGAGCAGGGCGCGCGCTTGCTTCACCTTCAGACGAGCTTTCGATCGACGCCCGCGATTCAGAGCGCGATCAACGCGTCGTTCGCGCCGCGGATGCAAGGCAGCGAAGACGGAAGTCAGGCCGAGTACGTCGCGCTCGAAAAATACCGGGAGGACCCAGCGAATCAGCCGTCGCTCGTCGCGCTCCCCGTGCCGCGTCCGTACTCCGAAAAATCCGGGCGCGTGACGCAGTGGCAAGTCGGCGAGTCGTTGCCCGACGCGTGCGCGGCGTTCGTCGATTGGCTCGTCCGCGAGAGCAAGTGGACCGTGGAAGAACGCGACGCGCGCGTTCCGATCGAAGCGCGCCACGTGTGCCTCTTGTTTCGTCGGTTCGTTTCGTTCGGCGACGACGTGACGCGCGCGTACGTTCGCGCGCTCGAGCAGCGGCGCGTGCCGCACGTGCTCGTCGGGGGTCGCTCGTTCTACAAACGCGAAGAGGTCGTCGCGCTCAAGAACGCGCTCGCGGCGATCGAGTGGCCCGACGACGAGCTCTCCGTCTTCGCGACGCTGCGCGGACCGCTGTTCGCCATCGCCGACGACGCGCTCCTCTTGTATCGCACGCGCCACCGCGCGCTCCGACCGACTCAGATCGCGATGGAGCTCGACGAGCAAACGAAGCCCGTCGGCGAAGCGCTCGGCGTCTTGCGCGCGCTGCACGTCCGGAGAAATCGTCGCTCGATCGCCGACACGATCGCCGATTTTCTCGAGCGGACGCGCGCGCACGCGGGCATCGCGATTTGGCCGACGGGCGAACAAGCGCTCGCGAACATCCTCCGCCTGCTCGACGACGCGCGCCGGTTCGAAGCCGCGGGCGCGACGAGCTTTCGGGCGTTCGTGCGTCACCTCGAAGAAGAAGAGGAGCGCGGCGGCGGCGCGGAGGCGCCCGTCGTCGAAGAGGGAACCGAAGGCGTGCGCATCATGACGGTGCACAAAGCGAAGGGGCTCGAGTTTCCGGTGGTCGTGCTCGTCGATCCCGCGTGCTCGCTCGTGTCGAACAAACCGTCGCGGTACCTCGATCCCGAAAAAAAATTGTGGGCGACGACGCTCGAAGGGTGCACGCCGATCGAGCTCATCGAGCGCCGCGAGATCGTGCTGCGTCACGACGAAGAGGAGGCGGTGCGGCTCACGTACGTCGCCGCGACGCGCGCGCGCGATCTGCTCGTCGTGCCGACGATCGGCGACGAAGGGCTCGATCCGACCTGGTGGCTCTCGCCGCTGGGACCTGCGGTGTATCCGCGTCCCGACGATTGGCGCGCGAGCCGCGACGCGCCCGGCTGTCCTGCGTTCGGCGACGACTCCGTGCTCGAGCGTCCGCAAAAAGCGGAGCGCGACAAGCGAAGCGCGGTGCGCCCCGGGCTGCACGTGCCGCAATCGGGAACGCACTCGGTCGTGTGGTGGGACCCGAGCAAGTTGAAGCTCAACGCAGCGCAAGACGTCGGCCTTCGACAACAAAAGATTTTGGCGGTCGACGAAACGAGCGGGCGCGACGCGGAGAGCGAGCGCGAGCACGACGCGTGGCGCGCGAAGCGTCAGGAGGCGATCGAGCGCGGCAAGGAGCCGACGCATCGCGTGGAGATCGTCACGGCGCGCGCGAAGCTCGGCGGTCCCGTCTCGCTCTTGCCCGTCGCGATCCACAAGACCGACGCGGCGCGCGCGGGACGTCCGCGCGGAAAATCGTTCGGCGTGCTCGTGCACGCGGTGCTCGCGGAGATCGCGCTCGACGCATCGGCCGGCGCGGAGGACGCGATCGCATCCGTCGCGCACGTTCAAGCGCGCATGCTCGGCGCATCGGACGCGGACGCGAAGCACGCCGCGCGCGCTGCGCTCGCCGCGCTCGCACACCCGCTCGTTCGCGAAGCAGCCGAGAGCGAGCACCGTCGTGAGTCGCCCATTTTGCTTCGCGAGGCGGACGGCTCGCTCGTCGAAGGCGTGCTCGATCTCGCGTTTCGCCGCGGCGACAAATGGATCGTCGTCGACTTCAAGACGGATCACGAAATCGAAGACGCGAAGGCGCAATACGAAGCGCAAGTGCGCCTCTACGCGCGCGCGGTGAGCGAAGCGACCGGCTGCGAGTCGGAGGCCGCGCTTCTCTTGGTGTGAGACGCGGGAAGGAAGGTTGTGTGCGCGCGTTCGTACATGAGCGCGGAGGCACTTCAATGCGTCACTCTTTCGTTGCGAGCAGCTTGCTCGCCTTCGCTTTCGCGTGCGCCGCGACGTCGAGCACCACCGACCCGCTCGCCGACATGACCGCGCGCGCGCAAGGAACCATCGCGCTCGGCGCGTCGCACTCGCCGGGCTCGAGCACCGTCACGCCGAGCGTGAGCGTCTCGTTCGTTCCGGACACGACGCAGACGATGTCGTCGTGCGGACAAACGCAAATCGACACGTGCGTCGTCACGCAGGCGCCGGACTGTTCGAGCCTCTCGTGCAAGACGGGCGAGACGTGCGGATGGGACGGCTCGTGCAACGCGGCGTGCATTCAAGAGTGCACGCTGACGTGCGGCGATGGTCAAACGTGCAACCTCGCGTCCGACGGCTCGATGAGCTGCGTCGCTGCGCAGACGTTCGACGCGGGCGCCATCGCCATCTCCGGAACGACGATGCCGATCTCGGTCTACCCGCCGTACGCGTGGAAGACGAGCGACGACGGCGCGCCGTTCGCGCCCGGCGCGCAGCTCCGCGCGCAAGCAGCGGGTCCCACGGGCGCCGGATTCGCTGCCTTCGACATCTCGTTCCAAGCGACGACGCTCCTCGAAGCCAACCCGCCGCTCGATCAACTCAACCTCGACGACGTGTTCGGCGGGAGCGATCTCCCGCTCGGCTGGGTTCCGGGAAACGATCGCGTCTACGTCTTGGCGACGGGCGTGGGCGGTTCGGCGAAGTGCCTCGCGGACGACACGAAGGGCGTCTTCTCGCTCCCGCGCGACGTCATCAACGCGCTCGTCACGTCGAACAACCAGACCGTCAACTCGCTCACGCTCTCGATTCAGCGATGGAGGCTCGAGCGTCACCAAGACGCGAAGACGACGGGCTCGCTCGACGACGCGACCATCCAGAACAAAGCGTGGCTCGACATGATCACGACGTCGACCGAGTCGATCGCGCTGCAAGCGTGCAAGTCGGGCGAGACCTCGTGCGGAACGACGTGCGTCGACACGAACACCGATCCGAACAACTGCGGCTCGTGCGGCAACTCGTGCAACGGCAAGGCGTGCGAGAGCGGATCGTGCAGCACGTCGAGCAGCGACGGCGGAGGGTCGTGCAACGCGTGCGAATCGACCGCGAACAGCGGCCAATGCGCGCTCCAATACGAGCAGTGCACCGGTCAATGCCAGAGCTTGATGACGTGCGTGAGCGGATGCGCTGGCGACTCGACGTGCATGTCGAGCTGCGTCTCGGAGTATCCGAGCGGCGAGAGCGCGTTCGAGAGCTACTTCGAGTGCTTGTGCGGCACCGCCTGCTCGACGGAGTGCGCGACGCAGTGCGGAGAATGATTGTAGTCTGATGCGATGGTCGAGGTCGGCGACGTCGTCGCAGGCCGCTTTCGCATCGAGAGACGCGCGTCGAGCGGCGCGATGGGCACGGTGTATCGCGCGATGGACGAAGTCGCGCGCGTGCCCGTCGCGCTGAAGGTTCTTCACCAGAGCCTTCCCGACGGCGTCGAGCGATTCACGCGCGAGGTGTCCGCGCTCGCGAAGATGTCGCACCCGCAGATCGTGGGTTACGTCGCACACGGGCCACGCTTCGTCGCGATGGAATGGATCGATGGCGTGGATCTCGCGACGCGTCTCCGGGAGGGACCGCTCGGCGTGCGCGAGGCGCTCGACGTAGCGCTCGATCTCTGCGAAGCGCTCGAGCACGCGCACGCGCTCGGGATCGTCCACCGCGACTTGAAACCGAGCAACCTGATCTTCGAGCAGGGATCTTCGCGCGTGCGCGTCGTGGACTTCGGGCTCGCGTGGATCGCTGGTGACGACGATTTTCGGAGCGTGAGCGGCATGATCCTCGGCACGCCCGGGTACATGGCGCCCGAGCAGGCGCGCGGCGAGCCCGTGGACGCGCGCGCTGACGTCTTCGCGCTCGCGTGCGTGCTCTACAAGTGCCTCACCGGGCGAAGCGCGTTCGGCGCGCGTGACGCCGTCGCGTCGCTCGCGAAGCTCTTGTTCCACGAGCCCGAGCCGGCGTCTTCGCTTCGACGCGAGGTGCCGCGCGCGATCGACGCCGTCCTCGCGCGCGCGATGTCGAAAGAGCGCGACGCGCGTCCGCGATCGGCGCGCGAGCTCGCGAGCGAGCTGCGCGCGGCGATGCTCACCCCCGCGAGCGAGTCGCTCATTCCGGCGCCGGTCCCGAGCGGGTCGCACGGCGGCATCACGAATCGCGAGCGCCGCATCGTGAGCGTCGTCGTCGCGGCGCGCGACGCGCTCGGCGCGGATGACTCGACGCTCCATTGCGAAGCGGACGCCGTCTTCCTCGAAAAGGAGCAAACGCTTCGCGCGATCGCCGAGCGACATGGCGCGCGCCTCGAAGTGCTTCCCGTCGCGATCGTCGCGGTGATCTCGGGGCGCGGCGGCGCGACGGACCGCGCGGCGATCGGCGCGCGCCTCGCGCTCGCGTTGCGCGCCGCGCTCGGCAGCGTGCCGGTCGCGCTCGCCACCGGGCGCGCGGAGATCGGAGAGCGCAGCGTCGGCGACGTGATCGATCGCGCCGTCGCGCGCGTCACCACGAAGCACGAAAACGATCGCGGCCTTCCGCAAGAACACGAGGGCGTGTGGATCGACGAGACGACCGTCGGGCTCCTCGGGCCGACGTTCACCGTGCGCAGCGGCGCGTCGGGCATGGAGCTCCTCGGTGAGCGCGCGAGCGACATGCGCGTGCGCACCCTCCTCGGAAAACCCACGCCGTGCGTCGGCCGTGACCGCGAGCTCGCGTTCCTCGACGCGACCCTCGCGGAGTGCGAAAACGAAGACGTCGCGCGCGCGGTGATCGTCACGGCGGCGAGCGGCATCGGCAAGTCGCGCCTTCGCTACGAGTGGCTGCGTAAAATCGCGGAGCGCGGCGTCGACGTGTGGAGCGCGCGCGCGGATCCGATGACGATGGGCGCGCCGTTCGCGCTCGTCGCGCAGCTCGTGCGACACGCCGCCAACGTGGAGGCCGCCGAGTCCGATGACGCGGCGCGCGCTCGCCTCCGCGCGCGCGTCGCGCGCCACGTAGCGCGCGAAGAGGACGCGCAGCGCATCGCGGAGTTTCTCGGCGAAGTCATCGGCGCGCGCTTCGCGGACGACGATCGCGTTCAGCTGCGCGCGGCGCGCGCAGACGCGCAGCTCATGGGCGATCAAATCCGCCGCGCGTGGGAAGACTTCGTCGTCGCGGAGTGCGCGGCAGGTCCCGTGGTGATCGTCCTCGAGGACTTGCATTGGTGCGACTTGCCGACCGTGCAGCTCGTCGATTACGCGCTCGAACGCAGCGCGGAGCTTCCGCTCATGGTGCTCGCGCTCGCGCGGCCCGAAGTGAAGGACGTGTTCCCCGAGCTGTGGAGATCGCGCGCGCCCCTCCACTTGTCGCTCGGCGAGCTCACCGCGAAGGCGAGCGCGCGGCTCGCGCGTCACGTGCTCGGTGCGTCCGTCGCGGACGACGCGATCGATCGCATCGTCGCGCGCTCCGCGGGCAACGCGTTCTTCCTCGAGGAGATCCTGCGCGCGGTCGCGGAGGGTCGCGGCGACGACATCCCGGAGTCCGTGCTCGCGATCGTGCAGCGTCGACTCGACGCGCTCGAGCCCGACGCGCGGCGCGTACTCCGCGCGGCGAGCGTGTTCGGCGAAACGTTCTGGCGCGGGGCGATCGCCGCGCAAATCGAGATGCAGTCCGCCGATCTCGACGCGTGCCTCGCCGGTCTCGCGCGCCGCGAGCTCGTCACGACGCGCGACGTGAGCCGCTTCGCCGGCGAGGAGGAGCTCACGTTTCGTCACGCGCTCGTTCGCGAGGCCGCGTACGCCACGCTCACCGACGACGATCGCGCGCTCGCGCACCACGTCGCCGGCGTGTGGCTCGAGGCGCGCGACGAGCGCGACGCGGCCGTGCTCGCCGAGCACTTCGATCGGGGCGGCGATCGCGAGCGCGCGGCGGGTCACTACGCGCGCGCGGCCGCGCAGGCGCTCGAGGGCGGCGATTTCGATCGCGTCAACGCGTTCACGAGGCGCGGCATCGAGCTCGGCGCGTCGGGCGCGACGCTCGGTGAGCTCCGCCGCATCGCCGCCGAGTCGAGTCGCTGGCGCGGTGACATCGCCGACGGCGAGTCGTCCGCGATGCTCGCGAGCGATCTCCTCGCGCCGGGCACGCCAGGCTGGCACGCGGCGATCGGCGAGCTCGTGACGTGCGCCGGCGCGCTCGGTCACGTCGATCGCATCCTCGCCGCGTGCGAAACGCTCGTCGCGCGCGGCGACGCGGAGCGCGCCGATTGGGTGGTCGCGCTCGCGCGAGTCGTCTTGCAGCTCTACGCGACCGGCCAGCGCGGCCTCGCCGACGAGACGCTCGCGCGCCTCGCGCCGCACGCATCGTCTCCGAATCCGATCGTCCGTGGCCGCGTCGAGCAAGCACGCGCCGCGCGCGCCCTCTACTCGAGCGATCACGGCACGTATTACGAGCACATGAAGATCGTGCGAACGATGTTCGAGCTCGCGGGCGATCGGCGGAACGCGTGCGTGCAGGCGACGAACATGGGGTACGTCGCGCTCGCGGTCGGCGCGCTCGACGAAGCCGAAGAGACGCTCGTGTCGATGATGCGCGTCGCAGAGTCGCTCGGCATTCGGCGCATTCGCGCCATCTTCCAACAAAACATCGCGCTCCTCCGCCACCTCCAAGGACGAGACGACGAAGCCATTCCGCTCGCGCGCGAATCCGCCGAGACGTTCGACAAACAGCGCGACGCTCGGCTCGGCACCTTCTCGCGCATCTACCTCGCGAGCGCGCTCGAGAGCGTCGGACGCATCGACGACGCGATCACGGAGCTCCGGCGCGCCGTGGAGATCAGCGCGCCGCTGCGACCCGCGCACGCGAGCGCGCTCGCGCACCTCGCCGATCTCGAGCTCAAACGTGGGGACGCTGGCGCGTTCGATCACGCGCACGAGGCGTACGAAATCCTCGAGCAACTCAACGGTCTCGAGGACACCGAGACCGTCATTCGCGTGGTCTACGCCGATGCGCTCGTCGCGCGCGGTCGCGTCGACGAAGCTCGCGAGGTCGCGCGCCGCGCGGTGAAGTCGATCGAGGAGCGCGCCGCGAAGATCACGATCGAACGGTGGCGCGCGTCGTTCATGCGCGTCGAGGAAAACGCGCGCACGTTCGCGCTCGCCGCGAAGCTCGGCTGATCGCGCTCGGCGGAGGAGGTGAGATTCGAACTCACGGAGGGCTTGCACCCTCGCCGGTTTTCAAAACCGGTGCCATAGACCACTCGGCCACTCCTCCGAAGGAGAAGGTTCAAATAGCCGACGCGCGGAGGCGGCGGTAGCCTGACGCGCGTTGCCGACATTTCTTCTGCTCGCGCGCCACGGCGAGACCGCACACAACGCAAGCAAGACGTTTCAAGGTCAGGGCGGAGGGGCGCTCAACGCGCGCGGTCGCGCGCAAGCCGATCGCCTCGCCGCGCGCGTCGCAGACCGCGTCGACGCGATCGTGTCGTCCGATCTTCTGCGCGCGAAAGAGACCGCGGAGATCGTCGCGAGCGCCGCGCGCCTCGACGTCGCGTTCGATCGCTCCGTGCGCGAGGTCGACGTCGGCGCGTGGACCGGCCTCACGTACGAAGAGGTCGTCGCGCGATTTCCGGAAGAATGGGACGCGTGGCGCGCGGGCGTCGACATTCCGCGCGGCGGCGGCGAGACGTACCAAGCGCTCGCCGAACGCGTGACGCGCGCGCTCGAACGGATCGCGATCGCGCACGAAGGAAAACGCGTGCTCGTCGTGTCGCACGGCGCGGCGCTGCGGAGCGCGGTGTGCCTCGCGCTCGGGCTCGTCCCGCGGTGGAGCGCGCCGCTCGGATCGCTCGTCAACGCGTCGATCACGACGGTGCTCTTCGGCGACGGCGAGCCGCGCGTGCTCACGTACAACGACCACGCCCACCTCGCCGGTTTGGAACCTCCTTTGACGTAGGCGCGGGCCGGTGCTACATCGTGCCGCCCCATGGCCCGAGTCACCGTCGAAGACTGCCTCGAACGCGAAGAGAACCGCTTCGCCCTCGTGATCCTCGCAGCGCACCGCACCCGTCAGCTCATGAAGGGCGGTCAGTCGCTCGTCCACTCGAAGAACAAGGCGGCCGTCACCGCGCTGCGCGAAATCGCGGCCGGCTACGTCCACTACGATCGCGCGAGCAACGACGCGGTCTTCGAGTGGATCGAAGGCCAGCATCGCCTCGGGATGTGATCAAGAAACGCGATCACGAGCTGCGCGTCGGCGCGCTCGCGCACTTCGAGGACCCGGCGTTCTACGCGCACACGTACCGCGCGCGCGTCGAAGACATTGCATACTACACGCAGTTGGCGCGTGAATTCGCGGGCAAGCGCGCAGCGATCCTCGAGTACGGAATCGGCGCGGGGCGCGTCGCGATCTCGATGGCGCACGCGGGCGCCACGGTGTTCGGCGTGGATCACTCGCGGCCGATGCTCGACGATCTCGCGCGCAAGCTGAAGAGCGAGCCGCGCGAGGTGCGCGCGAGAATCCACGCGCGCTTCGGCGACATGCGCCGCGTACGGCTCGCGAGAAAATTCCCGCTCGTCGTCGCGCCGTTCAACGTGCTCCTTCATTTGTACGAGCGCGCCGACGTCGAAGCGTTCCTCGCGCGCGTCCGCGAGCACCTCGCGCCGCGCGGGCTCTTCGTGATGGATCTCTCGGTGCCGATGCCCGAGGACCTCGCGCGCGATCCTCTGCGCCCGCTGCGCGCGCCGCGCTTCAAACACCCGAGCGCCGGCGTCGTCCGCTATCGCGAGTTCTTCGACTACGATCGCGCGCGTCAGATTTTGTTCGTGACGATGGAGATGACGCCGGAAAAAAATCCGCGCGGCACGTTCGTCGTGCCGCTCGCGCAGCGACAGTTCTTTCCGCGCGAGTGGGAAGCGCTCCTCCACTACAACGGCTTCTGGATCGAGCACTGGTTCGGCGACTATTCGCGCGGCCCGTTCGACACCAGCAGCGAGGTGATGGTGATTCATGCGCGCGCTCGATGAGGTGCGCGCGCGCATCGAAGCGGCGGCGCGCGCGGCGGGCCGCGATCCGAAGAGCGTGAAGCTCGTCGCCGTGTCGAAGACGCACGCGCCCGAAAAAATTCGCGAAGCGTACGCGGCGGGTCAGCGCGCGTTCGGCGAGAGCTACGCGCAAGAGCTCGAAGACAAGGCGAGCACGCTGGCGGATCTCGAGGTCGAGTGGCATTTCGTCGGGCACCTCCAGAGCAACAAAGCGAAGATCGTCGCGAGGCACGCGAAGCTCGTTCACGCCGTGCACTCGATCGATCTCGCGCGCGAGCTCGGAAAGCGCGCTGCGTCCGCCGGTCGCGCGCCGCTCGACGTGCTCGTCGCCGTGAAGCTCAGCGCCGAAGCGTCGAAGCACGGCGCGCCGCGCGAAGGTTTGGGCGCGCTCCTCGACGCGATCGAAAAGGATCGGCGCGTGCGATTGCGGGGGCTCATGACGATGCCACCCGAAGGAGACGACGCGATCGCGAAGCGCGTGTTCGACATGCTGCGCGCGCTCCGCGATGAGCACGGCGGCGTCGCGCGCCTTCCCGAGCTCTCGATGGGCATGACCCACGACTTCGAGATCGCGATCGCGTGCGGCGCGACGATCGTGCGCATCGGCACCGCGATCTTCGGCGCGCGCGAATGAAGCGTTGCTAGCGCCGGCGCAGCCGATCGATCCAACTCGCGCGCTGCGGTGCCGCGGCCTCGGCGCGCTCTCGAATTTCGGACGCGCGCGTTTGCGTCGGATCGAGCTCGAGCGCGCGGCTCGCGTGCGCGATGGCGCCTGCTGGGTCCCCCGCTGCGAGCGCGATGGTCGCGAGCTCGAGGTGAACGAGCGGCGCGCTCTCGGAGATCGCGAGCGCGCGGGTCGCGTCCAGCTTCGCGCGGTCGAGGCGTCCTCGGCGGCGCTCGGCGATCGCCGCGGCGAGGTGCGCGACCCAGCTTTCGTGATCGTCGCCGAGCCGGCGCGCGCGCGTCGCCAGCGCGTCGAGATCGATCTCCGTGGGGGGCGCGCTCGCGTCGGTGACGGCGCGAATCGCGGCGTCGACCGCCGCAGCGGCGAGCGGATCGGCGATCTGAAGACGAACGCGCGACGCCTCCGCTGCGACGAGCGTGCCCTTCGCCGCAAGCTCGAGCGCCGCGAGTCGTTCGAGCGCCGATTCGCGCTCGCCCATTTCGGCGAGCGCCCGCGTGAAGAGAAGCGCGGCTACGCCGTCCTTCGGCTCGCGTTCGACCACCGCGCGCAAGAGCGACGCGAGGCGCGCCCCGCGCGCGACGCTCGGCGGCTCGACTTGAAGCGCCACTTGCACCGCGCGACGCAGCATCTCGACGGGCGCCGCGTTGCGCGCAGCGAGCGCGTGATCGACCACGCTCTGCGCGAGCGCAACGTCGCCACGTTCGAGCGCGAGCGACGCGAGGTTCGCGAACGCGGCGACATGACCGCCGTGCGCGGCGAGCAGCTTGCTCCACTCGATCTGCGCACCGAGCGCGTCCCCGCTCGCGAGGAGCAACACCGCGCGCTCGTTGCGAACGTGCGGGTCGCTCTCGTCGAGCGCGACCGCCGCCTGAATCGCGCGCTGCGCGCCGACGAGATCGCCGCGCGCGCGTCGCGCCTCCGCGAGGAGCGCGTGCGGAAACGGGCGCGCGGCGTCGCGCTCGATCGCGCGCTCGGCGTGCTCGATCGCGTCTGCGACGCGTCCGAGGCGGAGACAAATGGCGGCCGCCGCAGAGTCGAGCCTCGCGCCGATCGTCGTCCCGCGCGGCGACGTGACGATCGAATCGTCGCGCGCCGCATCCAGCGCGCGCAGTGCGGCCGCGAGCGTTTTTTCGTCGGCAGGTCCCCGCGCGATTTCGATCGCGATCGTCGCGAGGCGCTCGGCGGGGAACGTCGGGTCGCGCGCGTCGCTCACCGCGCGCCCCAAGTGCGCGAGCGCAGCGACGACGCCGCCTTTGTCCGCGCCGGAAAGCGCGCGCACGCGCCACGTCTCCGCCATGATGACGCTCTCGAGCGCGTCCCAGGAGAGCCCCTCGATTCCGCGCAGCGCGCCGAGATCTCCGCCCATGCGCGAGCACAGCGACTCGAGCGTCGTCGCGATCGAGCGACCCGCACCCTCCGCATCGAGCACGGATTCGAACTTGCATCGCGCCTCGCCCGTCTTCGCGTCGAACGCGAGCACCGAGAACGCACCGCGCCCGTCGCGCGGCGGCTCGAAGGCGCCGGTGAGCACGGTGGACACGTGCGCCGGCGTGTCCTCCGCGCCCGGCATCGCGCGCCACTGCGCGCCCGTCACGAACGCTTCGACGACGCCGGTGACGCCGCCGTCGTTTCCGTGTTGGCGAATCTGCGCGAGCGCGACGTCGCCGTCGTCGATGCGCGCGAACGCGTGCACGAGCGACGCGAGCCCGAGCCCGAGCCCCTTGCCGCCGTCCGGCACGCCGAACGGAATCACGAGAGCGCGCGTCGCCTTGTCCGCCACGCGCTGATTCTAGCGCGTGCCCGCGCGTCGGTTGAACGTGATGCGCGCGAGCAATCGACCTTTGCCGCCGTCGGGTGGTGCGAGCTTGATCTTCTGGAGGGCCTCGGCGGCGCAGCCGAGCAGATCCTGATCGCCGTTGTACGGATCGACGTTCGCCGCACTCACCGCGCCGGTTTTGTCGAGCGTCATGTCGAACACGCCCCACGCTTCGACGTTGCGTCCTTCTTGTCGCGCGCGCTGCTCGCACGCGTGCAGCTCCGGTTTGAGGGCTTCGAGCGCGACGTACGCTTGCGCGGTGTACGAGTCGTTGCGCGTCGCGTTCACGTCTTCGCCGTTGCGCGGTTGGAACACGACGGGGATGACGATCGTGTCTTTGCCGCCAGCCGGTGGATCGAATCGCAGCGCCTTGCCGACGTCGCGCATGCACGCGATGACGTCGTGCTGGAGCTCGCACGCGCCGTACGAATCCGTTTGAAGCACGCGCCCGGTCGGTCCGACACGCAGCACGATCGCGACGTGTCCGTATTGCGTCGGATCTTGGACGAGGCCGCGGTGGTAGCAGCTTCGAAACGCGAGGCGCGTGTCTTCGATCGCGCGTTCGGTGGCCGTGCGGCCGAAGTGCTCGGTGGACGTCGGTGCGCCCGCGTCGTCACCGGAGCCGGGCGGCGGTGACCAATCGGGAATGTCGGGGTACCACTCCTGTCCGATTTCACCGGGAGGGGGACACGCGCTGAAGCGATCGACGCCATCGCCGTTCACTTCGAAATCGGAGATCTCGATGCTCGTGCCGCGGGGGCGCTCGGGCGCGACCGGAGGCGTTCCGCTTCCGCACGCGGCCGACGCGACCGTAAGCAAGATGAACGAGCGTCGAACCATCGAGGCCGAACAAGACTTACTATACTCCGCGCCGTGGCCACGCTTTTCGAGCACGCGATCCGCTCCGGCCGGCTTCCCGGCGCGCCGCCGCTCGCCGATCGCATGCGACCCGAAACGCTCGATGCGTACGTGGGGCAAGGGCATCTCCTCGGCGACGGAAAGTTCCTCGCGCGCGCGATTCGCGACGATCGCGTCCCGTCGATGATTCTGTGGGGTCCTCCCGGCTCCGGGAAGACTTCGCTCGGTCGCGTCATCGCAGGCCAGACGAAGGCCGAGCTCGTTCACTTCAGCGCGGTGCTCGGGAGCCTCGCGGAGCTTCGCGTGATCGTCGAAGACGCGCGGAGAAGGCGCGCGGAACGGGCGCAACGCACGATCGTCTTCGTCGACGAAATCCACCGCTTCAACAAGGCGCAGCAGGACGCGTTTCTTCCGCACGTCGAAGCGGGCACGATCGTGCTCGTCGGCGCGACGACCGAGAATCCGTCGTTCGCGGTGAACGCGGCGCTCCTCTCGCGCTGCAAAGTGTTTCGACTCGACCCGATCGGCGACGACAACCTCGTCGCGCTGCTCGAGCGAGCGCTCGCGGACGAAGCGCGCGGTCTCGGCGCGATGAAGCTCGAAGCGGATCGCGACGCGCTCGCCGCGATCGCAAAAGACTCCCGCGGCGATGCGCGGCGCGCGCTCACCACGCTCGAGATGATCGCCGAGCACGCGAAATCGCGCGGCGCGCCACGAATCGATCGTGCGATCATCGACGACGCGCACGCGCACGCTCCGCTCCTCTACGACAAGAGCGGTGAGGAGCACTACAACGTCGTCAGCGCGTTCATCAAATCGATGCGCGGCTCCGATCCGGACGCCGCGATTTACTGGATGATGCGGATGCTCGAAGCGGGCGACGATCCGCTCTTCGTGGCGCGCCGCATGATCATCTTCGCGAGCGAGGACATCGGCAACGCGGACTCGAACGCGCTCGTCGTCGCGAACGCCGCCGACGCGTCGTTTCGACGGCTCGGCATGCCCGAAGGAATTTATCCGCTCGCGCACGCCGCGCTGTACTTGGCGAACGCGCCGAAATCGAACGCGGTGAAGAACGCGTGGCAGCGCGCGAAGGCGGCGATCGACGAGCACGGTGCGCTCCCCGTGCCGCTCAAGCTGCGCAACGCGCCGACCAAGCTGATGAAGAACGAGGGTTACGGCAAGGACTACAAATATCCGCACGACTACGAAGAAGCGGTCGTCCCGGGCGAAACGTATTTGCCTGACGCGCTCGTCGGCTCGAAGTTCTACGAAACCGATGGCGTCGACCGCGCGAGCCCGCGCGGTCGAGGAAATCGATGACCGAACGCACCCTCCGAACCGCGCGACTCGCGATGCGCACGTGGCGCGACGAAGACGCCGCGCGGCTCGCCGAGCTCCACGCATCACCCGAGATGATGCGCTTTCTCGGCGGGCCGATGTCGCGGGCGGATTGCGACGCGATGCTCGCGCGCATGCGCGCGCATTGGGAAGCGCGCGAGCTCGGCGCGTGGGCGCTCACGCTGCGCGACACCGGTGAGCTCGTCGGGCTCGCGGGGATCGTGGTGCCACGCTTCGAGACGCGCTTCACCCCGTGCGTCGAGATCCTCTGGCGCCTCGCGCCGGCGCAATGGGGACGCGGTCTCGTCACCGAAGCTGCGCGCGCGGCGCTCGACGACGGGTTCGATCGGCTCGCGTTCGACGAAGTCCTCGCGTTCACCGTCGCGCAAAACGAACGCTCGTGGCGCGTGATGGATCGCCTCGGCATGACGCGCGATCCCGCCGACGACTTCGATCATCCGCTCGTCGAAGAGGGAAGTCCGCTCAAGCGGCACATGGTGTATCGCGTCGCGCGTGCGGCGTGGATCGCATCGCGCGCGTCACGCGCGTCACGCGAGTGAGTCGAGCGCCGCTTCGAGCTCGGAGAGCGCGTGTGTGTCGCGCTTCGCCTTGGCCGCGGCGACTCCCGCTTCGAGCCAACCGCGCGCGCCGTCACGACCCGCGTCGATCAGCATCTGACCGCACATCAAATACATCGGCACGTACGTCGGATCCTTCGCGCGGAGCGACTCGAACGTGCGGAGCGCGTCGTCGACGCGCCCGAGCGTCTTGTACTCGAGCGCGAGCCCGTACCACGCGAACGGATCCGTCGATCCTTCGCTCGTGATCTTCTCGAGGTAGGCGAGGCGCTTCGACATCGTTCGACCTCAGTCGCGCTCCACGACGCCGATGAACGGCAAGTTGCGGTGCTTCTCGGCGAAGTCGAGCCCGTAACCCACGACGAACCTGTCTTCGATCGTGAAGCCCAAATAGTCGATCTTCACCTGAACGCGGGAGCGCACCGGTTTGTGGAGCAGCGCACAGACCTTCACGCTGCGCGGGTTTCGCGTGCGCAGGAGATCCATCAAGTGCGCGACGGTGAGCCCCGTGTCGACGATGTCTTCCACGATGAGGATGTCCTCGTGCTCGATGGGCCGCGAGAGGTCTTGCGTGATTTGCACGACGCCGCTCGTCTCGGTGCCTTCGCCGTAGGAACGCACGCCGAGGAAATCCACGCGAAGCGGCAAATCGATCGCGCGCGCCAAATCCGCGGCGAACACGAAGCTCCCTTTGAGCACGCAAATCAAGACGAGCGACCCGTCTTTGTAGTCCTTCGTGATCTGCGCGCCGAGCTCGTCGACGCGTTTTCGGATCTGCTCGCGGTCGAGCATCGTGACGATTCGTTCGGACATTCGCGTCCACTTACGGCCCTTCATTCGCGTCGTCAACGTGCAGCGCGTCGCCGTCGGTGGTCACCATGATGGCGCCGTCGCGATCGGTGCGGTGGACGCGCGCGCCGGATGCGGCGAGCGCGTCCAGCGTGACGGGCGCAGGGTGTCCGTAGCGGTTGCGTGCGCCGCACGAAATCACGGCGACCTCCGGTGTCACCGCGTCGAGTAGGGCGCGCGTGCTCGACGTCTTGCTCCCGTGGTGACCGACCTTGAGCACGTCCGACCGAAGCGCGCGTCCATAACGCGCGACGAGATCGGATTCTTCTTCGCGTTCGGCGTCGCCCTCGAAGAGAAACGCGCGGCGCCCGTACGCGACGCGGATCACGAAGGAGTTGTCGTTCGGCGGACGGTCGGCGCTCGCCGATGGGCACGGCGCGAGCACGTCGACGCGTGCGCCGCCGAGCTCGCGCGTGCCGCACGCTTCGTCCGGTCGCACGATGCGTGTATGCTGCACGCGAAATCGCGCCAAAATCCCCGCGTATCCGCCGGAGACGCCCTCTCGCTCGCCTTGCCCCGTGTCCCAAAATTGTCCGACGCGAACGCCCGCGAGGCCCGCATCGAGCCCGCCGAAGTGATCGGGATGCGGATGTGTGAGGACGACGACGGCGAGCGCGTCGCGTCTTCGCGCGCGGAGCAGTGGCGCGATCACGCGCCGTCCGACGTCGAGCGGGCTTCCGACGATGCCACCGCCGTCGATCAGCATCGCGCTTCCGTCCGGCAGATCCACGAGCGTCGCGTCGCCTTGTCCGACGTCGACGAACGTCGCGCGAAGAACGCCTTGCGGCGCGCCGCGCGCGCGCGCGGGAACGTCGAGCAGCACGACGAGCGCGATCGCGCACGCGACGATCGTCCAGCGTCTTCGCGGCGCCCACACGATCGCCGCGAGCGCGAACGCGAGGCCCGCGAGCTGCCACGCGTTTGGTGAAGGCACGGGGAGCTGCAGCCACGGTACGCCGCCGAAAAACCGCGCGACCGCGCGCACGCCGAGGAGCGCGCCGGACGCCGCGAGCGCGCATCCCGTCTCGGCGGGTGGAACGAGCGCGAGCGTCGCGTGGAGCAAGCACAAGGGAAGCGCGGCGCTCTCGCCGAGCGGAACCGCGAGAAGGTTCGCCGCGGTCGCGCCGAGCGGAAGCGAAGGCGCGAACGTCGCCAAGATGGGCGCGCAAGGGATGGTCGCGGCGAGCGTCACCGCGATTTGTTTGAGCACGCCATGAAGAAACGCGGGCGCGCGTGACGTCAGCATTTGCGCGATGGGCCGCGAGAACGCGACGAGCCCCACGGTCGCGCCCGCCGACAGCGCGAACGACACGTCGAAGAGCGCGAGAGGATCGAACGCGAGCGCGCCGAGGATCGACAAACCAAGCGTGCGCGAAGCGGTCGTCCGCGCGGAGAGAGCGCGCGCCGCGAGCGCGGCGGTGAGCATCCACGACGCGCGGATCGCCGACCCGCTCGAGCCCGCGAAGTCCTCGTACACCCAACAGAACGGGATGCCGATCGCGGCGGCGATGCGACCGACGTCGAACCGCTCCGACAGCGGGAGCACGCGCACGAGCGCGCCGCGCAGCGCAGCCACCGCTCCGAGCACCACGATGACGAGGTGCATGCCGGACACGGCGAGCAAGTGCGCGAGCCCGCTCGCGCGAAACGCGTCGTCGTCCTTCGCGTCGAGGTCCGTCTCGCCGAGGACGAGCGCGCGCGCGAGCGGCGCGGTGGACTCGGGAAACGTCGCTTCGATGCGCCGCCTCACCTTCGTCCGCGCGCGATCGATCCACGCGAGCACGCCGAACGATCGACGCGTGACGACGAGATCGATGGCGCTCCCCGTGCGGAGCGTTCCGCGGCGCGACTCGCGAATGCGCGCGTCACCGATTTCCGGATCCGCGAATCGATCGGGAGGACCCACCTGAATCACGCCGCGCACGCCGTCGCCGCGCTCGGCGTCGAGCGGGCCGCCGTAGAGCGTCGTGCGACCGAGGTTCGCGACGTCGACGTCGTAGCGCGCGACGCCGTGGAGCTCGACGGGTGAGCTCGCGATCGTGCCGACGATCTCCGCGCGTTCGACGCCGTTGATCGCCGGCGCGGCGCGAGCGCGCGCGTGCTCGAAGGCCTCGATCGTGCGGTGCGCGCGAACGAAGCCCAAGCAAAATCCGATCGCGATGAGCGCGATCGGCCTGGCTCGCGCCCGCGCGAGCACGCGAAGGAGGACGACGGTCGCCGACGCGAGCGCGATGCACGGCGTGAACGCCGCGGTCGCGGCGCTCCCCGCGAGGAGCGCGCACGCAAAGAGAAGGACGAAGTCCACGCCGCGTGCATCGCACCGCGCGTGCCACGCGAATTCGCCGAGCGATGCGTGAATCGCGCTTGGCCAAGTCGGCTCGGCCAGCGGCCCGCGCCGTTTTTCCCTTGCGCCTCTCGCGCGTCGACCGTAGTTTCCGCGGCCCCATGGCAGCCGAGAAGAAGTCCGAAAAGAAGCCCGCCGCCGCGAAGGCGGAAAAGCCCGCGAAGAAAGCCGCTCCCGCCAAAGAGGCGCCGAAGAGCAAGCTCGCGACCTTCCTCGCAGACAAGAAAATCGATTGGCGCCGCGTCCTCTCCGCGTCGCACCGGCTCGAGACCCTCCGTCCCGAGGACCGTGAAATCAAGCGCAACCGCAAGCGCGCGAAGGGTGGCGAAGGGGAAGCGGGGCCGAAAGAAGAGCGCAAGCCGCGAAGTGGTCGCGCCGTGACGCCGCGCGCCATGGAAGCCGCCCTCTACGGCAAGCCCATCAGCGGACCGACCAAAAACCGCATCATGCGCGCCGTGAACGCGCTGCTCGAAGCGAAGAAAACGGACAAAACCGACCTGCGCGCGCTATTTTGATGCGTGCCTGAACGCGAAACCGAGCCGTCGCATCGAAAAGATGCAGTGAGTGTCGCGCCCGCCATCCCCTTCGCCCGAGTCCCCGAACGTTCGATGAGCGAGGAGGGTGATGTCCTTGCGCGCGCTGCGAAGGGTGACACCGTCGCGTTCCGCGCGCTCTACCAGCGCCATCGCGGCGATGTCGCGCGCCTCGTGTACCGCATGCTGAACGGATCGGCCGACGTCGACGACGTCGTGCAAGAGGTCTTCGTTCAGGTCTTTCGGAGCCTCAAGGATTTTCGCGGTCAGTCGAAGTTCAGCACGTGGGTGCACCGCGTGGCCGTGAACGTCGTGCTCATGCATCGTCGCGCCGCGCGCTCGCGCCCGACCTACGCCGAAGAGCTCCCGCCGGAGCACACACCCGACGACGGCAGCGTGCTTCCCGACGAAGACGCCGATCGCCGCGCGCGCATTCGCGCGTTCAGCGCGCTGCTCGACAAGCTCGCCGAGAAGAAGCGCACGGTCTTCATTCTGCACGAAATCGAGG
>Ga0335078_10000520_pt1 | contig 59371 bp, 49 predicted proteins | sample Lox_Sample_32_FD_206711 | JGI IMG/M metagenome (GOLD analysis project Ga0335078, IMG submission 206711) | Soil microbial communities from Loxahatchee National Wildlife Refuge, Florida, United States - Lox_Sample_3.2 | ecosystem: Environmental > Terrestrial > Soil > Wetlands | place: USA... | reverse complement strand
TGAATCGGTTGTCGCGGTTCGCTCAAGTCCAAGATCGGTGCTTCTGGCAGTAATTATGGCGGACTGAATCCGGGCTCCGGAGTCGTCGACCACTGCGCCGGAAAGCGATGCGGAGGTTTGACAGTGGGCAATGACGGGGAGAAGGCCGGCCATTGCGAGAACCTGAAGACCTAAGACAAAACGACACCGGCGCAATTCTGGACAATTGAGCATGAGCGGCCCCGCGAAGGCGTAAACGATTTTATACGAATCTACCCGTATACAAGTATCGCTCACACCCTTCGGGGCAGTCCAGCTTTTGCAGGGAATCGGATGCGCTTCTTGGAAAAAATGAGAAATTTCCTAAGGAAACCGCCAGAAGCGGAAAATAACGCACCACGATACGCGATTCAGAGCCCAGGTTTTACAGATCTTAAGTATGATCCCGAGTGCGCGCGGCTTTTCTCGCCGCGGCCCGGAGACCGCTCTTGCCTTTTGTCTTGACCGCCTTCCTAGCCGCTTTGTGTCGACTCTGGCTGCCACGTTCCCGGGACGCAATTCGGGCCTGTTTAGATAACGCTCGATGCGAACCGGAGCTACGAGGTTCCCGCTGCAAGACCCTTTGGCGGGCTTGAGAAGCTCGCCTTGACCGTGTATCCGCGCCATTGGATTGTCCCCGCTCATAGGCGTGCCGTGCACTCGTCCTCGTGTGCTCCTTAACCTTTCCTTTCTTCGGCGGCCGCAGGGGAACTCCGGCACGCCGAGCTTTATTTAACCCAATGGCGATCGCCTGCTGAGGAGAGCGCGCCCCGTGATTGCCTTTGCGCACATGTTCTATTTCTTCGTGTACGAATTCTCCAGCCGCTGTCGATGGTGACTTTCCTTTTCGAAGATCGTTCGCAGCTTTCTTCGCAGTGGACCGTTTCGGCATCCGGTGCTCCTTTTCGTCTTCTTCACATTGAGATGTCAGGCAACGCTTACAGGTTTTTCGCTATCTGATTTGACCCTCGTCGAGACACGCAATTGCCGGCTCCGGGCAATAGTTGCTCCTACCGCATCCGCAATCGAGAGATCTTGGATTTTGACGTTGCCGCATGACGAGCAAACGCGCTGCGAATCGACCGCATCTAATCGTCGGAAGGGGAAAGGAATGCGCGCAAAACAAATTGCAACGGAGCCAAAAACGCATGTGCTGATCTTCGAAGCCGGCGATGAGATTCTCTCTTCTATCGAGAGATTCGCAGAGGACCATCATTTGTCGGGCAGCAGTTTCGAAGCGATTGGGGCACTGAGTCATGTGGAACTGGGATGGTTCAACTGGCAGACAAAACAGTACGAGACGGCCGTTGCACTGGACGAGCAAGTGGAACTGCTTTCGCTCATCGGCGACATCGCCGTGAAAGACAGCCAACCGCAGATTCATGCGCATCTCGTTGTGGGGCGAGCGGATGGCACAGCGCACGGAGGACATCTGTTGAAAGCCGTAGTGCGACCAACCTGTGAGTTGATGCTCACAGAGAGCCCGCAGCATCTTCAAAAACAATTTGATCCCGAATCCGGGCTCGCTCTTATTCGCGTTTGAATGGTCGAGAGAACGCGACGTCTTCATTTTTCTAACCGCGCCGGAATCGAGCGAACTCGGCCAAAAGGAGACAATTATGGAATTGGGAGACTTGTTCAAACCTGAATCCGAAAATAAGGTCCGCTACGCGTTCGTAGGCCTGGGCGATATTGCTCAGGAAGACATGATGCCCGGAGTTGAGCACACGGGGAACTCGGAAATTACCGCACTGGTGACTTCGGATGATATGAAGGCCGCCCTGGTCGGGAAGAAATACGGCGTAGATGCCACATATTCTTACGACGAATTCGCGGATGCGTTGAGCTCGGGCCTGTTCGACGCCATCTATGTCGCCACACCGAACTGGCGGCATGCGGAGTTCATCGTTCCCTCCCTAGAGGCGGGGATCCACGTGCTGACCGAGAAACCGCTCGAGGTCTCAACAGCCAAGTGCGGGGAGATTTTGCACACGGCCGAAGAGTCCGGAGCAAAGTTGATGGTGGCGTACCGATTGCACTTTGAGCCGGGAACCCTGGATACGATTGATAAGATCCGCTCCGGGCTTATTGGACACGTGCATCTGTTCGCCTCGACGTTCACCCAGTTTCTCGATCCGGCGAATCACCGCGCCCATAATGGCGAACTCGCCGGTCCCGTAATGGACATGGGCCCATATCCGGTGAATGCTGCGCGCTACGTTTTTGAGGATGAGCCGGAAGAAGTCGTGTCGGCCGCGGGCACAAAGCATCCTGAGTCGGGTTTTGGCCAGGACTTTTTCGATACTGTCGCTGTGACTCTGCGCTTTCCCGGTAATCGGTTGGCGCAGTTCAATCTCTCCTACTTCGGAAATCCGGCCGATTCCTTCATCGCGGTAGGAACCAATGGAACGATCCAACTCGATCCGGCGTACACGTTCGGCAGTTCGATCAGGCAAATCACAACAATCGGTGCGGAGAAATCGGAGCAGAGTTTCAAGAATACCGACCAATTTGGGGGCGAAATGAAGTATTTCTCGCATTGCATCCTGAACAACGAGGAACCCGAACCGAACGCCGAAGAGGGCCTTGCGGACGTTCGCGTTCTGGAAGCAATCCTTGAGGCTCTCGAATCCGGGCGCTCGGTCCCGCTCGGTCCGGTGACGGCCGAGTCCTTCAGACGAGACCGGCGGATCGATACCAAGGCGCAGCGAATGGCGCTGCGAGCGGTATCGACTCCAGAATTGGTGCACGCGAGCAATCCCGGACGAGGCGTAGAGAAGAAGGCGAAGAATTGAGGAGGTGAATCGTCGCCTTCATGCAGTATTTGCCGCAAGGCCGGCAGAATTTCGGCCCGGACCATGCGAGGTCACGCGATTCGCGGGTTGCCTTTCAAACGAGTATGGGGCGGGGAAAGATCGTAGCGAATCCTGGGCTCTTTCATCTCGCGGCGGCGTGTAAAGAAAATTGCGTCGCCCTGCAAGATCAAATAATCCGCGGTGCGTGCTGCCAATGCCTGAATAGTGAGTCCTGGATTGGCGGAACCCTGCGTGGGCAAGATGCTGCCGTCGCAGATAAAGAGATTGGGAATGTCGTGCGAGCGGCCAAACTTGTCGACCACCGAAGAATCGGGCGAATGGCCCATGCGCGCCGCGCCCACAAGATGTGCATAGCGGGCCTCCTGCACAACGGTTTCGGCTCCGGCGGCCCACAACACATCCATCACCTTCTGCTTCCCGAATTCAATCAGATTCCTGTCGTTGTCGTGCAGGTTGAACGTGACCTTCGCAACGGGAATACCAAATTGATCTTTTTCCTCGGCGATTTCGACGCGATTGTCTTCCCACGGAAGGATCTCTCCGAGGACGCCGATAGTTGCCCAGTGGTTGTAATCCATCATGATGCGGCGCATGCCCCATCCCCATGCGTTGGCCGCGGCCATCATGTGTTTGGCAAATGAGACAGGAAGCGGAGCCACGGTCTGTATCGCAAATCCGCGGGCAAATCCGCGACTACGGTCTGTTTCGTAGAAGTCTTCGCTCAAGGCCTGCGCGGGGGGCGACTTGTACATGCGAATCAACTCGGAGAATCGGCCGGCCGCAACGTTGCCGGCTTGCGCCATCAGGAAACGTCCCAACGTGCCACTTGAGTTGGCAAGACCCCGGCTCTGGCCTGGGCAGGCCGAGTTCAGCAGGAGGCGCGGTGTTTCGATGGCGTAGCCGGCTACGACTACAGCACGAGCGCGTTGGAAATGCTCTCTGCCCTCGCGATCGTAGTAGAGAACGCCGTCTACACAGCCGTCGGAGCGCAGGGTGATGCGAAACGCCATCGAATTCGGGCGAATTTCGGCGCCGTGCGCAAGCGCGTCGGGAACATGGGTGATGAGCGTGCTGGCTTTTGCGCCTACCTTACATCCCTGTAGACAAAAGCCGCGATAGATGCAGTGAGGACGGTCGCCGTGCGACGCCGAGAGGATGGCGACGGGACCGCCGGCCACTGTGCGAATACCGAGTTTTGTGCAGCCACGCACGAGTACGTCGCCTACGCCGCCCAGCGGATGCGGGCCGTAGGGATGGCTGTGCGGATCGCCCCAGGGAAACCATGCCGGGCCCGCCACCGGAATTTCGCGCTCCAGTAGTTCGTAGTACGGCTTCAGGTCCCAATAGGAGATCGGCCAATCCGCGCCCACGCCATCCTCCGTGTACACGCGAAAGTCGGATGGATGAAAACGCGGCGTGAACCCAGCCCAATGAACAGAGCCGCCGCCAACACCCTTTCCGCTGTTGTTGGCGCCAAGCGCAAGCGGGTCGCTGCCGCCGGTGATGCGCAGATCGTTCCAATAGAGTTCGTGGGCGCCCTTCTCGTCGCTGACCCAATCGCGCTCCGTATCCCAGAACGGACCGGCTTCGAGTCCCACAATCTTGAAGCCCGCGCGCGCCAACCGCTGCACAAGCACGCCGCCGGCCGATCCCACGCCGACAATCAAGTAGTCCACTGTCTCGCCTTCTGAAAAGCGCCGCATTGGTGCCTTGATGCTCTGCATCGGCCCCAGGCGATGATCGCCGTTTGGCGGCGTTTTGAAGCGTCCAAAGAGCGGCATCTCAGTGAGTGCCCCCAAGCAGAGAACTTGGGCTCGACATCGTCCGCGCGGCCAGATCCAGGTCGGACAGCGTATCCGGAGGCGCACTCCAAACGCGGCGGACCTCGTCTGTCTCCCACGGTTCGGGCAGGCCGTTCTCAAGACGCATGTAACCGCGAGGGTAAGCTGGACCGCCAAATCCGATTTCATCCCACGCCCAGGGATGTGCGTAGTATGCCGTCACGCAATCTTCGAAGAGCAGCGTCCAGAAGCGGCGAACCGGCATCTTTTTCCAAATCTCGACCGCAGGGTCTGGGACGCCATCATGAAGAGACTTCAAAATAAGTTCCTGCGGGAAAGTGCTCAGTTTCAAGAACGGCATTTGGAAGCGCTCGCGAGCCATTTGGTCGATCGCTCGAAGGCCGGCGAGATAGGCTTCGCGATCGGGCAGCATGTCTTGGTAGCGAAAACCAATCAGCGCGTTTTTGTAGAGCCGCTCGTCAATGACCGGAAGGATGGCAATGCGCCTTTCCAGAATGCGGTCGTCCTGCGGAAGCAGACGATCGATGATCGCCTGGAGCAGTGCGGCTTCATCGGGAGCAAAGAAGCGAATCGGCGGCGGAGATGCAACGCGTTTCGTAACCATGTCCCGCGTCGCCTCATCCCAATTGTCGCTTTGTCGCAGCGTGCTGAACCCTGGATAGTAGCCCGGTTGCGCGCGAGCGACGAGACCGCTAGGTCTCTCCTCGTGGCCCGCTTGCACAGTTTTCTTCATTTGTCCTCCCTACGCAGCAAACTGGCCAGCAGCCCAAGAAATCCGCAGGCGGCAAAAAGCAACGGAGCGAAGATCGGCGGTCCGTAGAGGATGTTGTAGGCGAGCTTCTTGATTCCGCCGGGCCGGCGCACGACGCCGCGTGCGTGGTAATAGAATCCCGTTGCACCGTCGGCCAGAGCGAGCACCGATGCCGCCGGCAGCAGTTTCTTTGCCACGCGGCGGCTCAGAATGGCGCCGGCCGCTGCGGCCATCAATACAGGAGCGAGCAGAACTGGCGTCCACTGCGCTTTGTAACGGAAATTCGACTTGTAGTGGGAGTATAGAGCCTCAAATCCGCTGAAGAATGCCCAGGCGATGGTAATAACGCAAAGGTGTTTCTGGAAGCGGCCCTGGTTGATTTCCACTCGCCAATCCGATGTCTGCCCGTCATCGGCGGTTTGGGACTCGCGCCGTCCGGGCCCGGCGATGGGATGATCTTCTTCGCGACGAAGGTAGGAAGCAATCAATCCAAGATAGGCGCTGGTGCCAAAGAGCAGCGGGGCAAAGATGGGAGGTCCCATCACGATGTTCGTTACCGGGAGACGCCAGCCGCCGGGTTTGCGCGCCACTCCGCGAATATGAAAGCCAAGTCCGATGACTCCGTCCACCAGCGACACCACGCTCGCCACGCGAAGAAATGTCTGCGCGGCGCGCCGCCTGCAAACACCTGCTGCCCCGCCCGCGGCAAGAATGCCGCTCAGAATCACCGGCGAATACATCACCGGATTGCTGTAACTGCCTTTGTAGTGCTCGTATCCGACTTCCAATCCGCTGACAACGCTGGTTGCGGCGACAACAAAGGAAAGGCTTCGTTGAAAGCGCCCATCGCGTAGGTGCTCTAGTGCAGCGCCGACCAATCTGCGTGACGGTTCGGGCAGAGACTTCCGGCCGGTGCGTGCCAATCCAGCCGTCAGCGGCGCACTCATCACAGGTCTCCTTCATCCCACGCAATTGCGCGGGCCCAGGCGCCGCTTGCGCCGGCAATGAGAATCGGAAACGCTGCAAAGTGGCGAATCTTACCGTCGAGCAATGCCTCCGGAACCCGAATATCCTCTACGATTAGCTTCTTGGCGCTTAACAGTGCTTTGTGCGATGCCGTTTCTTTCTCTGGATCGTTGAACCCTCCAATGCTCAAGCCCTCAATACCTACACCATGGACGTTGAGCGAAAGCAGATAGCGCGCGCCTGTGCCTGTTAGATACGGCCACGCCGTTAAGAATTCCGTGCTCAGCGCCCGCTTCTCCGCCCAGCCTGTCTTGAGCAGCACGACCGCGCCGTTCGCGTCCTTTTCACGGAGAGCTTTGAAATCTTCAGCCACGATGCCGTTTCCCGCAGCCTTATAGCGAAGGTCTACGGCAACGCATGGCGCATGAAAATGATTGAGAGGGAGCCGGTCGACCGGCTCCAGTTCCGGAAAGAAATGAAATGGCGCATCGATATGGGTTCCCGTGTGGGTGGTAAGGTCGATCCGTTCAACGTTTGCCGGTTCTATTGCCGCAAGATGAGGGACAGTAAGCGAGGTGGGCTGGAACTTCGGCCACTGTGGCACATTATGAAAGACGGGTTGGCTGAGGTCGTAGAGCATGGCAAGCGGCTAGGCAGCGTAACGCTGCGCATCCTTGAGTTTGAAGCTCAATCCCAATCCTGGCTGCGAAGTATCGGGTGTCATGTACCCGTTGCTTTGCTCAATGAATCCGTCGAAGAACATGCGCTCGATGCGCGCGTGCCCATGAAAATACTCAAGGTGGCGAAAGCCGGGCACAGCGCAACCGGCATGCATATGCAGGCTCGGCGCGCAATGCGACGAAACCGGGCACCCGAAGCTCGCTGCGATGTGGGCCGCGGCCAGGAATCCGCTGAAACCGCCGCATCGCGTAGCATCGGCTTGCAGTACGTCGACGGCTCCGGCCTCGAGCATTCGCCGAAAATCGAACGTGGTATACGCATACTCTCCGGCCGCAATCTCCATGCCTGCCGGCACACGTTCGCGCACAAAGCGAAGGTTTTCCAGTTGATCGGAACTGACGGGCTCCTCGAACCAACTCACTCCTTGTTCGTGAAAAAACTCAGCCAACTTTAATGCCTGCTTTGCGGCGTAGGCGCCATTCGCATCGACAAAAAGCTCCGCGTTCTCGCCCACGGTGTTTCTGGCCAATTTCACCCGCCCGGGGTCCGCCGACGGGTCCGCACCAACCTTCATCTTCACCATGCGGATTCCCGCTTCGCTCCACGTCGCGAACTGCTGCTCCAGTTGTTGCGGCGAATAGGACGTGAAACCGCCGCTGCCGTAGACAGGCACTGCACCGCGCGCTTTCCCCAGTAGGTTGGCAACGGAGCATCCCAGCAATCGCGCCTTCAAATCCCACAGACCGACATCCAGCATGGACACAGCCATCGCGGCCAGCCCGCGCGTGCCGTCATTGCGAATGTTTCGGGCCATCCGCCCATGCAGAAAAGCAATATCGAAGGGCGATTGGCCATGAAGACAAGTTTCGGCGAGGCCCTCGGCCACCTTACCTATGGCGGGGCTCCCATACGTATAGCCCAGTCCGGTCTCGGCTCCTGCGAAAATCTCTGCCAGAACCAACGTGATCGCATTCCACTCTGACGTACCGTCGGCTTCCGGCAAATCAGTCGGTACGGTCTGGACGTGCACCTCGACTTTGCTTATTCGGGGATCGGTGGTCATAAAAATCGCCGCTGGGCAGCGAAACTAAATCATCTCGCGCACGGAGCCGCGCAGGTTCGTCATGACGATCTTCGATCGGTTAGGCTCGCCTCGCATTAGCGCCTCTGCGAGCTTGATTGCTTGCGATGCCTTGATCTTGGCCGGCATAGGTGGCGTGAACTCGTCAACAACTGCCTCAATCAGCACAGGTCCCGGCCTGCTCAAAGCTGAATCCATCTGGGAGCCGCATTCTTTTGCATCTTCAATATGAACGGCGTCTATGCCTGCGCCGCGCGCGATGGTGACATAATCAGCCGGGTAGAGGTCGCAGGCAAACTCTGGATTGCCGAGAAAAACCATCTGCTCCCATTTGATCTGGCCCAGGGTGTTGTTCTTGATAACCACGATTTTGATGTTGAGCTGATAAGCCGCTACGGTGATCAACTCGCCAAGCAACATGCTCAGCCCGCCGTCGCCGATGATGCAAAACACCGGGCGATCCGGGTACGCCACGGCGGCCGCGATCGCATAAGGCAGGCTGCAGGCCATCGTGGCAAGATTTCCGGAGCAACTGTGCTTCTGTCCGCGAAGTGCAGGAACATATCGCGCCCACCATGTGGTGATCGTGCCGGAGTCAGACGTGACGATGGCGTTTGCCGGGATTCTTTTGCCCAGTTCCCATCCCACAACGTCAGGCTTCATCGGCTTGTCGGCACGTGTGCCGCGCTCCTCCATCAATTTCTGCCATCGTGATTTCCCATGTTGCGCAGTAGTCAGAAAGTTCCTACCGTGCTGGCTCAACAGAGGAATCAGGGCGCGCAAACATGTTCTGGCATCGCCCACCAGCGCCACGTCTGCCGGATGACGCAAGCTCACGCGCTGAGGATCGATTTCGATTTGGACGCACTTGACCGAGCCGGGAACGGGGAGAAATTCCACGTAGGGAAACGATGATCCTACGATGAAGAGCGTGTCGCACTTTTCAAGAACGTCTTGCGAGGGCTCGGTGCCCAGCAGGCCTATTCCGCCTGTGGTGTATGGGCTATTGTCGGGAACAGCGGCTTTGCCTAAGAGCGCTTTGACGATCGGCGCGCCTAGGATCTCTGCCACCCGTTCCAACTCATCGGTCGCCCGCAGCGCGCCTTGTCCGGCGAGAATGGCGATCTTCTTGCCCCGGTTTAGGATGTCAGCGGCATGATCGAGATCCACCGGAGCTGGAATATGTTCGGGGCACGCCGGCGTGGCGCTCGTATGATGCAGCGGATTGCGAGAGGAGCGGCCTTGCTTGATCTCCGCGACCTGCACATCTACTGGCAAGGTCAAATGCGCGACGCCGCGCTTCGACAAAGCAGAACGGATGGCAAGATCGGTGACGCTTTCTATATGAGCGCCGTTCATGACGCGCTCGTTGTAAACCGCCACGTCGGCGAATAGCTTGTCGAGAGCCACGTCTTGTTGCGTGAAGGTTCCGATCAGGTCGCTGTGCTGCATGCCGGTAATCGCCAGCACAGGTACCCCGTCCATTTTGGCGTCGTAGAGGCCATTGAGCAGATGAATGCCACCCGGACCGGACGTCGCCACGCAGACGCCCAGGCGGCCCGCGAACTTGGCGTAGGCACAAGCCATGAACGCGGCCGATTCCTCATGCCGCACGTGGATGAAACGGACCTGTTCTTTGCGTTTGCGCAACGCTTCGAAGACCCCATTGATACCGTCTCCGGGCAATCCGAATACCGTATTGACACCCCATTCCATCATGCGCTCAACGAGCACATCGGACGCATTCATATCGAATTCCTTCTTGGCTCATCGCGCACTTCTCGAGAAAGCCGGCTGGCGGTTTTGCAGACGTTCTCTCTGCTTAAGCCGTTCATCGCGCGGTTGCCCCTGTTGCGACATTCCTGAACAGTTAATGAACAACCTGCTCCTGGTGCTCTGATGCGCTGTTCTATCAACCTGTTGCTCTTGGCCAATAACCAGTCATGGCGCGCAGAAACCGTGTTATTTCGGCGAGGCGAAGTCCGTTGTTACCCGATCCGTGCCTAACGTTGCACTGCCCTTTTTGACGAGGGCTCCCCGTTCCATCTATAAATATTGATGTCATGGAATTCGATTCCATGACATCACTGCAGCCGCCAGATGTTGCTGCCCAACTCACCACTGCAATCGCCAGGGATGCTCGGGAAGGCGGTGAGATTCCGCCACTGCCCCGCAACTGTGAGCGCCGCCTGCTCCGACCCCGTCTTCGGGAGCGGAGCGGGCGAGAAGCCAATCGAACCACTGAGGCTTACAGGCCTTGGGAAGGTGGCTCGCGCAAGTCAGGAGACCGGTCCTTGAGCGTTCGCCATCGCTTTCACGTTCCGAGGGGGACGAAGGAGCCATGATGAAGACTTTTGCTTTCCTGCCCGTTGTTTCATGCGGCGCTCTGCGCAGTGCAACCGCAACCATCTTCCTCGTCTTTTTTGCAGCCGCGTGTCAGGCCGCTTCCATTCGTGGCGTCGTCACCGATACCAGCGGCGCCAAGGTGACAGGCGCCAGCGTCTCGCTTCTCAGCAACGGACAAGTCGTCGCCACTTCGGTTTCCTCCTCGGATGGTAGCTTCCAACTCACCACGGGGTCCGGAGGCCGCTTCTTCCTCGTGGTCACGGCCAAAAGTTTCCGCCAGTTGCAGACTCCAGATTTCTATGCCGGCGCTCTGAATTCCGTCGAGCGCAATCTGGTGCTTGAGCCGGCCTGGGTGCGCGAATCTGTGGTGGTGACAGCGACCGGCGCACCCACGCCGCAGCCGCAAACTAGCTCGGCAACTACCGTGCTTTCCACGCTCGATCTTGCGCTGCGCACTGACCTGGCGAGCGCCTTGCGGCTTATGCCGGGAGCTCAGGTAGTCCAGACGGGACAAATGGGGGCGCAAACATCGCTTTTCGTCCGCGGCGGAGATTCCGACGACAACAAGGTTCTCCTCGACGGAGTCGACGCCGGCGATTTGGGCAATCAATTTGACTTCGGGCCCTTCTCCACCACGGCGGTCGAGAGCGCGGAGGTTTATCGCGGACCCGATTCCAATCTCTTTGGCGCCGGTGCCGAATCCAGCGTGGTCAGCCTCACAACGCCCCACGGCACCACCAGTTTCCCCTCCCTGCTTTTTGAGGGCGATGCCGGCAACCTCTTTACCTCTCGTGAACAGCTACAGGTCGCGGGCGCTCACCGGAAGCTGGACTATCTTGGGGCCTTCAGTTGGCTTGAAACCGCCAACGATCTGCCCAACGACGAGCACCACGTCGCTACGTCGGCAGCCAATCTGGGCTATGCGCTCAATGCCGACACGCAGATCCGCGGGACGCTGCATTATGGCGTCGCCTCCACCGGCGTTCCCAATGCGTGGGGTTTCTACCAAGTTGCCGACGACGCCATCGAAAAAGATCAGAACATCTTTCTCTCGGGCTCTATCGACAACCAGACCACGGCCGGCTTTCACAACTCCATTCGCTATGGGCTTATTCGCAAGCGCGAGCAGGTGACTCTATGGCAAATATCGGGGAATCAAGTCCCTGTCACAGAGTACTCCACCGACTACTGTTTTGGCCCCGAGACTCTTGGCAATGCTGTTACCATCACCGGCGCCAACGGCTATTCCGCCACAGGTCAAGCTGTCCTCGATTGCTCGCCCTATGCCGTGCAGTACGTCAACAACCGCGACCATGGCGGCTACCAGGGCGAGATCACTATCACGCCGCACCTCGCCGGCTTGATTGGCCTCCAATACGAAGATGAACGCGGCGCGCAGCCCGGTAGCACGTACTATTCGCCCGTCAAGCGCATCAATTCTTTCATCCCCCTCGGGGTGCACGGCGATTTCAAGCAGCGGTTCTTCTACACGCTAGGCGGAAGCCTGGAGCATTACTCCCTGTTCGGATTCCAGACATCGTCTCGTGCCGGTCTCAACTATTACGTTCTGCGCCCCCGCAGCAGCGTATTCAGCGGTACGCGCATTCTCTTCAACTTCGGCGACGCGATTCGCGAACCCAAGCTCCCCGACCAGGACGATTCTCTCTATGCGTTTTTGATGAATCACCCCCAGGGCGGTGGTCCGCAAACGATCCAGGCGCTGCGTATCAGCCCGCTTGCCGCACCCACCACGCGCACTTATGAGGGTGGCGCTGAGCAAGCGTTTCTGAGCCAGCATGTTATCTTCCGCGCAAGCTACTTTCACAATCAATTTGGTAAGGAGATCGAATACGTCGGAATCGATCTTGTCCCCAAACTGCTACCGGCCCTTACTCCCGCTGAACAGAAGACTCTCGAGGGAGTTCTGCAATCGAACTTCGCCTACGAGTTGACCATCAACTCCGAGGCCTTCCGCGCGCAAGGAATTGAGGCATCAGTCGAAAGCGGCATCGGCGCGAATCTGTTTTTCCGCGGCGGCTACACCTACCTTGACGCGGTGGTGCAGCGGTCCTTCTCAAGCGACAATGAAACTCTGATCGGCATTCCGCCGATTGAATTCAATGGAATTCCTCTCGGAGCTTATTCACCGCTGGTGGGCGCTCGCCCCTTTCGCCGCGCGCCGCATACCGGCTACTTCACAGCCACCTATGCGGGCAAGCGCCTCACTGGCGTCTTCAACTCAGCCTTTGCCAGCCGCTCCGACGACTCCACCTACCTTGAAGGCGAGGATGCGTTCGGCGGCAATAGCCTTCTCCTGCCCAATCGCAATCTCGATCACGGCTACGCGAAGCTGGATCTGGGGGGCAGCTATCAGTTGCGCGATTGGGCCGAGATCTTTGCCCAGGCCGAAAACCTCCTCGACGATCAGCACATCGCACCCATCGGGTATCCGAGTTTGCCTTTTACATTGCGCACGGGGTTGCGTCTTCGCTGGGGTCCGGGCAGCAAGCGCTGATCCGCCCCCAATTTCGGCCCTTCGCCTCTAGTCGAAAACCTCGCGCCCCATTCTGCATGATCCGTCTGCGGGGTGAGGCACAACACAGGCAACCGCCGAAATCAAGCTCTGGCCGCTTACCAGTTTCTAATTGCTCGTCCCTGTTTTTCCACAGAACTTCCGCTTCATGACCTCAATTTGCGTGGAAATTCAAGCGATATTTTCACATTTCTTCTCTTGGAAAGTCCTGTTTCCCTGCCCTACAATGACTTTTCCTGCGATGACTATACCCCCGGGATTTTGCATCGAGGGGAGTCCTTCAGCACACGTTTTTTGCGCGGCTGAAGCACAGGAAGGGATTCAGACAGGTGCTGTGATTGCACGATGAGACTGGCAGGAGGCCTTTCAAATCCTTCACGCTTGTTTGAGTCGTACGGATTCATCCGGGTGCAAGAGATTCTGGATTTGCGCGAGGGCATGACAGCAGAGTTTCGGTATCGTCCAATGGACGATCGATTTCCCCCGTCGAATCATCCGGCAAATCCGCGGATCGGATACTTGACCAGCCGCGGCCCGGATTACCGCGTCCTCGTTTATGCGCAGCGCCCTGGCAATTCACGGTCCTTTCATCGGGTGGCTGTAATTTTGCAAACAGGGGAACAACACGACATTTCTGCCAACCAAGACGTTTCCAGCGTCTTTGGCAAACGCATGTTTTGGCAGTTGTTTTCCGCCTCTGGCGCGCCAGCCACAGTGCAGCAGCATCGCACCCGCAGCGCAGCTTCGCATTTACTCGGTATCTGCTGAACGCAAACTACCATTTTGGAGGGCAGTTATGACATACCATCGGATTCGCCTCAGTGTTGTTTCCCTGGCGCTCTTCATCCTCGCATTGGGATCGATCCCGGCCGTTCTGTGCGCCCAGTCCACAACGCAGGGTTCTATCGCCGGCACCGTCACCGACCCCGCGAGCGCAGTCGTCGCGGGCGCTTCCGTGCTCATCACCAACACGGCCACAAACGCGCAATTCAGGGCGGTCACAGACGACAGCGGATACTTCATCGTCCCGTTGCTTGAGCCCGGCGCCTACAAGGCCGTGATTTCGGCGCAGGGCTTTGCCGGCTACACCGCCGAACACGTGATCGTGAACGTAGGCCAGGTTACAAGCCTCCTGCCGCGGCTCGCGCTTGCATCAGCTCAGTCCCAAGTCGTGGTCTCCGAGCAGACCCCGGTGATAAATCTTGAATCGCCGGACTTTCAAGGAACCCTCAACCAGGCCGCCATACAGAACGTGCCTATCAACAACCGCCGCTGGTCGTCGCTCGCCATGACCACACCGAGCGTGGTTTCCGACAGCAACGGCTACGGCTTGGTGAGTATCCACGGCGTCAGCCCACTGCTGAATAACGTCGAAATCGACGGCGCCGACGACAATAGCGCATTCTGGGCCGAAGAGCGCGGACGTACGCGCGAGGCTTACTCGACTTCAGGGAATGCCGTCCAGGAGTTTGCTGTAAACACCGGAGTGTATTCGGCCGAATATGGCCGCGCCGCCGGAGGCGTCATCACATCGGTGACTAAAAGCGGCAGCAATCAGATGCACGGCGAAGCCTACTTTTACGACCGCGAAAGCAATTGGGCTGCTTATAACGATTGGACCCTCCTGACCACATTCAACTCAAGCACCAATACCAGCACCACTTCGCACCTGAGGACCGAAGATCTTCGCAAAATCTATGGCTTCACGGTAGGCGGCCCGCTGATCAAGGACAAGCTCTTCTGGATTTACACGTACGATCAGCATACCCGGGTCTTTCCGTTCATTGGAATTCCCTCCAACTCAGCAAACTTCAACATCTTGCCACAGCCCGTTCTTTCTTCGGGCGAAACGTGCAATCTCACCACGCAGCCCGGGTACCTGACCGGCGCGCCGAGCACATTCGTAAACGACATTAACGCCTGCGCGCTGGCCGCCCGCCAGGGTATCAGCTACGTTCAAGCCGCTTACGACTGGGCAGCGTTAACTTTCGGCAGCTCCAACGTAAGCCTTTCGAACTACCCGAACGCTACAGCTCCAACCTGGACCGACCTTGGCATGAACTCCGACCTCGGCCAGGTCTCGCGTTTCGGCTATCAGGAGATCAACACACCGAAGATCGACTGGCAAATTAGTCCCAAAGAGCATTGGAGCGTCTTGTTCCATCGCCTGCGCTGGGATTCTCCTGGGGGCGTTCAGACCCAGTCCTCGCTTGACTACGCACGCGATACCATCGGCAACGACTACGTAAAACTGGACTACGGCGTCACCAAGCTCACCAGCCTCATCGCCGCCAACATCAGCAACGAGCTGCTCTATCAATACGGCAGAGAGCTTGAGGATGAAAACCAGCAGGCCTATACGCCATATACCAATGCCGATCTCACAGCTTCTTCCGCTGCTGCCGTTCCCGAGGTTGGCATCGCCACCAGCACAGGCTTCTACGCCGGTTCGCCCTACTACTCATATCGCGTCGCCTATCCCTACGAAACTAAGTGGCAGATCGGCGACGTGCTCTATTGGAACAAGGGTAACCATAGTTTCAAGTTCGGCGCAGATTTGCTCCACAACTACGATTTAATGAATAACACCTACGAGAGCAACGGCTACTACAGCTATAGCTACATTGGCAACTACATGAACGATGAGATCAACTTCAAGAAAGGCGTAAATCCCTTTAGCACCGGCAGCGGCGGCTGTAACAGCAGCGCCTACCAGAACGCCACCAGCAGCAAGGGCTTGTTTCAGGCAGTGACCGGAAAATATCCTTGTTATTCGACGGATTATCAAGGCTTCGGCAGTCCCATCTTCGAAGTAAGCACCCTTGATACGGGCGTCTTTGCGCAGGACAACTGGAAATTCTCGCCGCGGCTCACTCTGGAGCTCGGCCTGCGCTGGGACCACGAAACAATTCCCCCGGCCAGCTCGAATCTCACCGCCGCCACAGGCAGCTTCGCCCCCTACACTGGCATGACCAACAACCCCAGCGACAATGCCGACTTCGGCCCCCGCGTCGGATTCTCATACGACCTCTTCGGCAGGGGCAAGGCCGTCGTCCGCGGTGGCTACGGTATTTACTACGGCCGCATCACCAACGGCAACATCGAGGAAGTCCGGCTCAATACCGGCAGCCCCAACGGCCAAGTAACTCCCTCGTGGAAACCATCCACAAGCGGCGCTCCAGTGTTTCCCAATGTATTCGCGAGCGGCGCGGCGCCAACCTGTACGGCCGGATCCACAGCGTGTCCTACATCGTACTTCTTTGCATCCAATCTTAAGCTGCCTGAGATTCAGGAGTTCGACCTTCAATTGCAACAAGCCCTTGGAGGAGGCACTGTCGTTTCCTTGAGTTATCTAGGCGCGTTGGGCCGCAGGCTGCCTAACTACCTCGATGTCAACCTGACAGGCCTTACCACCGAAACCCTGACCATCACCGATGCCACCAACTCTGGCCCTCTCGGCGCCGGCGGCTCCTCGTATACCGTGCCCACGTACACCGCTCTTGGCAACACCGCACTGTTGGGAGCAAATGCCGTCAACTATAGCTCCATCACGGAGATGGTCTCCAACGTTAACTCCAACTACAACGCGATGGTGGTTGAAGTGCTCAACCGCTCCCTCAAGCGCATGCAATTCGACTTCAACTACACTTGGGCCCATGCTCTCGACTTCGCGCAAAACGCAAATACCCAGGGCACAACGAATGCCTGGTACGATCCATATCAAAACGCGCGCATCAATTATGGCAATTCCGGCTACAACGTCCCCAACCGCTTCGTCGGCTATGTCCTCTACCCCTTTCCCGGTGTCGAAAACGGCAGTCCCCTCAAGTGGCTGATTAACGGCTGGAGCATCGACGACAGCTTCCAGATGCAAAACGGTCTGCCATTCACGGCCGGTGTCAGCTCCTACACCAACTACGGTGTTTTCAACTATCTCAACGGCACCTCCGGCTCCTCGCTAATTCCGCAAATCGGTGTGAATACTTATCGCTATCCGCGGCGCATCGTCGATGACGCGCGCCTACAGAAAGAGTTCGCTTTCGAGCGCGGCGGCCGCCCCTACGCGCTTCAACTTCTGCTCAACGGCTTCAACATAGCCAACCACCAGAACCTCACTGGCTACTCCAGCACAGCCATGTACGTGCTGTCAGGGACTTCGGTGATCTACAACAAACAACCGGGCACCAGCTACAACACTTTCTTAGTGCCGAACAACTCCAACAACAGCGGTTTCCTCTATACGCCGCGAGAATTTGAGTTCGCTGCCCGCTTCAATTTCTAGTCCGGCGACGGTTGTCGTTTTGTCTCTGCGCGGCGGCTTCGGCTGCCGCGTTTTTCTATTTTGCGCGTTACCGGCGAGGCCGTTCTCCGACCCTTTCCTGCCTTATGTGTCTGAAAACAAAAATTTTGTCCATTAAACTATATTTTTGATATTATGAAATCGATTTTGCAATAGAAGAGAATTAAGCTCGCCTAATGTTGAAATTGTGACCTAGTTCTCGTTAGATTGAATCACTCCCTCGAACGACTTTTTCAGGGTCCCTCGTTGTTCGGGTCACTTGAGGTTTCCCATGGTCTGTCCGAAATGCCAGTCTGGCGCTGTTTCGCTTGTTCCAGCTGAAGTCCGTCTTTTCCGAAATAGTCCGCGCACATTGAGTCACCCCCCGATGACACCCTCTCCCGACATTCACGTTTGTCTGGATTGCGGCTGGTCGGAGTTCGTCATTCCTCGTGCATGGCTTTCTGCTGGCTGGCTGCGTTCGCAGCGTCCACAATCTGCTGTTGCAGAGACAAGAATCGCAACGCAGGCTGTGCCCACAGCGGTCATGTAGGGCCGCAACAATTTGTTTCTGCGGCCCTTGGAAGGCCGGGCGTTCGGCGCGAGGTTGCAGCGCCGAAGTGCAGTAATGGTTTGTGTGCAAAATGGCGCAAGCTACACTCGGAGGCTTCTTCCTCGCCCGCCAATTGCCGGCCGCAGGAAATGCTTGGCCGCGCCCGGTCCTTGATTTTCGCTTATAGCTTCAGGCCGCGTACCGCAGAGTTGTGCTCAATCGGTGTGGGGCGTCCCAGGGGTCGCAGAATATAGCGCCGTGAAACTTGCCTGAGCCAGAATCTGGCCTTCCTTGCCCGCCCTGATCAGTGCGTGATAGAGGGTTTCGCCGTTCGCCGGAAAGTTGGTGGAACCCGGTAAGTCCAGCGTCGTGCTCAACGCGTACACGGTAAAAATGTAAGTGTGCACCTCCGGGGCAAAGCCAGCAGGTGGGCAGGGGCCGTCGTACTGCTGACCCAGGCCAAAGTCGTTCAGAATCTCAGGACCGTATGTGCTGTTCGCCACGCCTGCATTCTGCGGAAGCCCGTGAACATATGGCTTGATGTTATACATCCCCCAGTGCGTAAACGATGCGGTCGTGTCGTAGAGAACGACAACGAAAGAACGCGTGCCAAAAGGCGCGCCACTCCAGTTGAGTTCCGGAGACTGGTCAAGCCCCGCCGCACCGCTCGCTGTACAGGTATTCACTCCGTTGACCACGTTGTTCAGAATCATGGAGAGTGGCGGAGTGCCATAGTCAGGAAAGGTCGAACTGCGCAACTGGAACGGCTCCTGTGCTGAAACGGCTCCGGCCAGCATCGCAGCGACAACAACGATCCCGAGTTTCTTCCAACTCGATAAGATCATATATCTTCCTCCAAAGTGATTTTTCGAACCGTTCTAGCGTACTACGGCGAAACAAAGGAATCACGAAAAATCCATGAAAAGGCCCCCAGCCGTAGCCGGAGGCCCTTTGGGGTTTCAGGTTTCAGGTGTCAGGTTTCAGTTCGTAGTTCCCAGTTCGCAGTTCACAGCGGCCATCGTGATCCTGTGCTTGCTGTTCCCTAGTCCCTTAGTCCCTGTCTTCAATACATTCCGTCCATGCCGCCGCCGTGTCCGCCGGCAGGCGCCGCCGTCTTGGGCTCCGGCAGCTCGACAACCAGGGCTTCGGTGGTCAGCAGCAGAGCCGCGATCGAGGCGGCATTCTGCAGCGCCGTGCGCGTCACTTTGGTGGGATCGATGACGCCGGCCTTCACCAGGTCCTCGAACTTCCCGGTCAGCGCGTTGTAGCCGTAATGCGCTTCCTTGGACTCGAGCACCTTGGCCACTACCACCGCGCCCTCCTCGCCGGCATTGCCGACGATCTGGCGCAGCGGCTCTTCGAGCGCCCGCAGCACGATCTGCGCGCCGATCTTCTCGTCGCCCTCGAGCGTTCCGATCAACTTCTCCACCGCCGCCATAGTCCGAACCAGGGCCACGCCGCCGCCGGGAACGATGCCTTCCTCCACGGCCGCGCGCGTCGCGTGCAGCGCGTCCTCAACGCGAGCCTTCTTTTCCTTCAGCTCGGTCTCGGTGGCCGCGCCCACCTTGATGATGGCCACGCCGCCGACCAGCTTGGCCAGCCGCTCCTGCAACTTTTCTTTGTCGTAGTCGCTGGTGGTCTTCTCGATCTGCGACCGGATCTCCTTGACGCGGCCTTCAATGTCCGAAGCCTTGCCTGCGCCGTCGACGATCGTGGTGTTGTCCTTGTCGATGGTCACGCGCTTCGCCTTGCCTAGGTCCTCGAGCTTCACGCCTTCCAGCTTGATGCCCAGGTCCTCGGTGATGGCCTTGCCGCCGGTCAGGATCGCGACATCGCCTAGGATGGCCTTGCGGCGATCGCCAAATCCGGGAGCTTTGACAGCCGCCACATTCAGCGTTCCGCGCAGCTTGTTCACCACCAGGGTCGCCAGCGCCTCGCCTTCAACGTCCTCGGCAATGATCAGCAGCGGCTTGCCGCCCCGCGCAATCTGCTCGAGCAGCGGCAGAAGGTCCTTCATGGCGCTGATCTTCTTCTCGTAGATCAGAATGTAGGGTTCGTCCAGAACCGCTTCCAGGCGCTCCGCGTCCGTCACGAAGTACGGGCTCAGATAGCCGCGATCGAACTGCATCCCGTCCACGGTCTCGAGGCCGGTATGCATGGTCTTGGACTCTTCAATGGTGATCACGCCGTCCTTGCCGACTACCTTCACCGCTTCGGCGATGATGGCCCCGATCTCCTCGTCGCCATTGGCCGAGATGGCGCCCACCTGGGCCACCGATCCTTCGTTCACCGGCTTCGAGAGCTTGCCCAGCGCGCCGTCCTGCTGCCATTTCCCGTCCTTGTCGCGCGTGCCGTTCACGGCCGTCACGGCTTTTTCGATGCCGCGCTTCAGCGCCGTCGGGTTCGCGCCCGCAGCCACTGTTTTCACGCCTTCGCGGAAGATGGATTGCGCCAGAACCGTCGCGGTAGTCGTCCCGTCGCCGGCCACGTCCGAGGTCTTCGAAGCGACTTCGCGCACCAGTTGCGCGCCCACGTTCTCCAGCGGGTCCTTCAAGTCGATTTCTTTGGCCACCGTCACACCGTCCTTGGTAATGGTGGGCGAGCCGAATTTTTTCTCGATTACAACGTTCCGGCCCTTGGGCCCGAGCGTCGCCTTCACAGCGTCCGCCAGCGTGTTCACGCCGCGCAGGATCGCCTGACGAGAATCTTCACCGTGCAAAATCTGCTTTGCCATTTCTGTCTCCAGCGATCAGTGAACCGTGTTCACCGATCAGTTTTCTGATTTCGTTTTCAAACTTGAATCTGCATATGGGGCGGTCAGGATGGTGTTCGTCGCCGGTAGCTCTTTCTGACCACTTGATCCCTGACCACTGGCACGCTCCGCGCGCTCTACTTCTTCAAAATGCCCAGAACCTCTTCCTCGCGCATGATCAGATACTCTTCGCCGTCGATCTTGATCTCGGTGCCCGAGTACTTGCCGAAGAGCACGCGGTCTCCCGCCTTCACGTCCAGCGGAAATACCTTGCCTTCGTCGTTCGACTTACCCTTGCCCACGGAGATCACTTCGCCCTCCTGGGGTTTTTCTTTGGCACTATCGGGGATGATGATGCCCCCGCGGATGGTTTCGGTTTCTTCCACCCGGCGCACCAAGATGCGGTCATGGAGCGGGGTGAACGCGGTTTTCACTGTCGTTGCTGCCATTGTTTCGCTTCTCCTTCCCGCGCAACCAGGCGACGCCCGGCCTACGGGTTGTGGTGATGAAAAACAGAACTATGTGAGATTGCGAAGTGCTTGTTACCTCGGCCACTATCGGCACCGCTCAGCACTCTATCGGAAGGCTGCTAGCACTCACACCTTCCAATTGCTAAAGATAGGCAATGCTCTGCAGCTTGTCAAGAGCTATTTGGTTAAAAGTTGAGTGGCTTTCACTCATATTTGAGCGATTTTCCCCCTGCTCTTTACATGCTCCGCAGCCATGTCACGAGCACAACCACCTCATTCACAAGGAAAAGCGTCCCAAAGATTGTCTTATTGTGCCGGGCCAGCCAACTCGGCATGTAAATATCGAAATTTGGCGAACGGTCGACCGTATATCTCGCTGCCCAGTCCGTCAATGGGCACCGCCAACCGTTTGCCAGCAGTACACCGCATTCGATAAGCACCACTACCGAAATAATCGCTGCCCAGCGAAAGGCTCCCTGCCAAGCGAGAAATGGAAGCATCAGAATCGCGCTCGCCAGCAACGCCCAAATCGCCGTGTGCAGCAGCTTGATTGCCGTCAGCATTCCGGTCTCGTTCTTAACATCGTATCGCGCCGCTTGCCCGCTTCGCTCAACACCTTCGAACGCGGTAAAATGACGGCATGTTTCAACGCATGCATCTTCGTGTCAGCGCTCTGCTGGCCGGCATTGGCCTTTCTCTTTGTTCGCTCGCCCTTCTTGCCCAGGAAGACAATTCCCATGGCCGCAAATACAAGGCCCCGCCACTCTCGGCGCACATTGAAGTCACGGTTCTCAAGGACTTCAACGGCAAGCCCATCGGGAATGCGCATGTCATCTTCCATCCCACCGAGGGTGACCGCGACAAGGGATCTCTCGAGCTGAAGACGAACGATGAAGGCAAGGCCATCATCGATGTGATTCCCATCGGCGACACAGTAACCCTGCAGGTGATTGCCAACGGTTATCAAACCTACGGCCAGAGCTACAAGATCGACAAGTCCGAAATGTCGATGGAAGTGCGCCTCAAACGTCCCGGCGGCCAGTACTCTATCTACAAGAACTCCGGTTCTACCTCTGGCGACAGCTCCGGTTCCGGCAGCAATTCCGGCGCCGGCAGCAGCAGTTCCGGCAATCAATCGAATGGCCAATCGCAGCCCCAGCCCAAGTAGCTCGGTCATTCTGAGCGAGTTCTATGCTGCCCTTGAACGCAGTGACGGGGGAGCGGAGGACGAGTCGAAGGACCTGCATTTGTTCTCCGCTTCTTCAGCCCTGCACGCATACGTGCGCCCGCACAATGTCTCGAACGAAGTTGAAGAATCCCGATCCTGGGGTGCGGGAAAGCACCTAAACTAATCTTGTGCCACCCACCGAACCTCTCACCGGCAAGACCGCCTTCATAACCGGGGGAGCGCGCCGCATCGGCCGTGCCATTTCCCTCGCGCTCGCCCAGGCCGGCGCAGACGTCGCCATCTCCTTTTACTATTCACAGGACGATGCCGCGCAGACCGCCGCCGAAATTATTGCACTCGGCCGCCGCGCGGCTATTGTCGAGTGCGATGTCCGCTCCGAGTCGTCCGTACGTGCTGCGGTGGCCGCCGTCCTCACTGAATTCGGCCGCCTCGACCTGCTCGTGAACAACGCTGCTGTCTTCACCTCGGCAGCCCTTGAGAGCCTTACCGTCGAGCAATGGGACGAGGTCTTCGCAACCAATGCCCGCGGTCCGTTTCTCGCCGCCCGCGAAGCGCTTCCGCACCTGCGCGCCGCGCGTGGCCGCATCGTCAACATTGGTTCTCTCGGCGGATTCCGTCCCTGGGCCGGCCACGCCCACTACTGCGCTTCCAAGGCCGCCCTGCATATGCTCACGCAAACTATGGCCAAGGCTTTTGCCCCTGAAGTCAGCGTCAATTGCATTGCTCCCGGCTGGATCGAGCTGGACGCCGTGCCCCGTCCTTCGCCCAGCGCAGTGGAGCAAAGGGTGGGAACAAATTCCAATGACTCCACGCCCCAACCTTCTGTCGCACCGATCGAAACAGAGCGCAGGGTGGAATCGGAAGCCGCACGTTTTGCCGCCAAAACTCCCATGGGCCGCAACGGCTCCGCTTCCGACGTCGCCCAGGCCGTGCTCTTTTTTGCCATCGGCCCGCACTTCATCACCGGCCAGGTGCTTGCCGTTGATGGCGGGCTGGGACTGTAAGGCAGATGTTCGCCTCAACTATGTTGCAAGGTAATGAGCAGTCATTCGAGCCACGTTTACCGCGAATTCGTGTGAGCTCGGTCAAAAATCTCCTTGCTCATGTTGTTTATTTATTCCTGTTCGGCTGAAGTGACAAAGACACTCCAATAATTAGCGGGCGGCTCGAGAGACACGCTCGGAGGTGGAGTGAACTTTCTCACGTAGTCCCGAGTGTCTATGAAGCGCTTAAGCGAGCGGCATGTATGACTTGTCGCGGATAGTGTGTCTGACATTAGTTCTTGGCCTTCGCTGGGTAGCTTGGGGATTACATCGATGTCATCCTGCCGGACGGCGCAGCCTTTGAGGAACTTCACATCGTCGGCGCTAAGGGTGATGGCAGACTGGCTGCGTAGAACTGGGCAGCAGAGCAGGATTGCCCAGAAAAAAACAAAAAACCTGCTTCATCATTGAAGATCCTTTCATCCCCGAATCAACAAAAATAGGCACGCCCAATGGCGACGACGCCGCTGCTTTAGCTGGGATTTCCATTTTGTTTGCTGGCAACGAATACACGCCCCTTTGCCTGCGCGAGTACGCTACCGCGAGAACAGGCGGCTCCAAAATCCCTTTGTGCTCTTCTGTTGACCGCCCCCGCCCTGCCCTTCCGGTGCCGCATCCTTCGCCTTGCGCCCGCGAAACGGCCCCTTCACCTCCGGAACTTTCGCAAACCGCAGCGGCTCGTTCTCCCACAATCCCTTCGCCTCGGGTTGCTCCGGCCACGCCGCGCCTTCCACTGCCGCCTGAGGATTCGTTACGCACAGCCGCCGCGCCGTCGCTTCGCCGGCACGTTTCGCCACGTATTTGTAAGCATGCTTCAAATGAGGCGGACGCACCACCGGATGATGCGCATCTGTGGCCAGAAAATGGATCCAGTTCCGCTCCAGCAGCTCGTTGGCCAGCATCTCTTCGATCTTGCCGAATCGTCCGTAAAGCGATCCCGCCGTTACCTGGATCAGGCACCCGGCGCGCATCCATTCGCCGATCAGCTCCGGCTGGCGCAGCACCGCCGGATACCGCTCCGGATGCGTCACGATCAGCGTGTACCCCGCCGACTGCAGCCGGAAAAGCGCCTCCGCGATGCTGGGGGGAATCACAAAGTTGGGAAATTCAATGAGCAGATATCCCTTCCCGTCGATTGAGTAGCGCAGGGGATGCGCGCACGCTTCCTGAATGTTCTCCGCCGTCAGGTGAAAGTCGCTTGCCAGGCTCAGCTCAACCACGCCCTCGAGCCGTTCGCGCAACTCTGCAAAACGCTCCTCGATCACCGGCGCATTGTAGGGGTGCATGTCGCTCGCGTGCGGCGTGCAGACGATCCGGGTCACTCCCTCGCTCGCCGCCTCCTGCGCCATCCGCAGCGAGCTCTCCAGATCCGGCGACCCGTCGTCTACCCCATAAATCAGATGTTGATGTATATCGATCATTGCGCATCAGGTGTCGGGTTTCGCCTGTTCCTCAAATCGCTAAGACTGGCTGCTCAAATCCGGTTTTGAAAGGACACGGCCTTACAGGCTGCCGAAAAACTCGATGATAGGGGTTTTGTGACCAGGGCACGGCTTTAGCCAGGCCCATAAAGCGAACAAAATGAGTGGGGGTTTTGGCCCTGACGGATGGGTTTTGGAAAGTCCAAGAAGATCATGAACGGCTTCTAATCCCGCAGCCCCATAGTCCTGCGCGGTCCCTTGGCTCTAGCCCCGCTAATTCCGCTGCATCGCCCCAATCATCGACGCAAAAATTCCCCACCCGTCCGCCGAGCCCAGCAGCGCCTCGCTCGACCGGTCGGGATGCGGCATCATGCCCAGCACATTGCGCCCCTCGTTCAAAATCCCCGCAATGTTGCTGAGCGATCCATTCGGATTCGCTTCCGCCGCGATCTCGCCCTTCGGCGTCGCATAGCGAAACGCAATCCTGTCCTCGCGCTCCAGCCGCGCCAACTCCTCCGGCTCACAGAAGTAATTCCCTTCCATGTGCCCAATGGGAATCTGCAGCACCTCGCCCTTCGTCAGTTGGTTGGTGAACGGACTGTCCGCGGTTTCCACGCGCAGGTGCACCTGCTTGCAGATGTACTTCAGCCCCGCATTGCGCATCAACGCGCCGGGTAGCAATCCCGACTCGGTAAGAATCTGGAAGCCGTTGCAGATCCCCAGCACCAGCCCGCCGTCAGCGGCAAACCGCTTCACCGCCTGCATCACCGGCGAAAACTGCGCAATCGCGCCGGTACGCAAGTAGTCGCCGTAAGCAAATCCTCCGGGTACCAGCACCGCATCCACGCCCTTCAAATCCTCTTTGTCATGCCACAGGAACTCGACTGGCTGCCGCGCCACCTCGGCAATCACGTTGTAGGCATCGTGGTCGCAGTTCGATCCCGGAAAAACCAGCACCCCGAATTTCATGCTTTTAGCGTATCAGCCCCTGCCGCTGTTTTCCCGCTCACGATCAAGGAAACGGAACCATCCAAACCTTTCCGAACTTCCGTCCCTGCGCGAGCGTATGGGCTGAACAAGGAGGGATCTCGCGCACGGCCCAACCGGCGATCAGCAGGCTCGGCGCCGCAGCGGGCGCGACGGAGCCGAGTTGGCCAAGCGTAGTGTGAATGACGTGCTGATCGGGTTGTGCGGCGTGCGAAACCACGGCGCAGGGCAGATCGGCGGGAAGCCCTTCGGCTAGCCACTCGGCGGCAAGCAGTGTGAGGTCGCGGCCCGGCATGTAGACCACGCGCGTTCCAGCTTCGAGCGCGGGCAGCGCCTCGCGATTGTGCGATTGCGCGTGATGGCCGGTCGACAAGATAACATGCGAGGCCCACTCGCGATCGGTGAGCGAACGGCCAAGGGCCGCGGCCGCCGCAAATGCGGCCGAGACGCCGGGAACGATTTCGTAAGGAATGCCGGCTTCGTCGAGCGCGGCCATCTCCTCGGCAGCCCTTCCAAACAGCAGCGGATCGCCGCTCTTGAGGCGCACCACGCTGCGGCCGGCGAACGCGTGCTCGACCATGAGCGCGTTGATCTCTTCCTGCGTGATGGACTTCGTGCCGCACCGCTTGCCAACATTCACAACCACTGCATCGGGCGGAGCTAAGTCTAGTATTGCTGAAGGGACAAGATCGTCGTGCAGCAGCACGCCGGCCGTCTCGATCAGGCGCAGCGCCTTCACGGTAAGCAATTCGGGATCGCCCGGTCCGGCGCCGACCAGCGCCACGTGGCCGGCTTTGGCGCGCGCAGATTCCTTGCCGGTCAGCGCCAACTGCCGCGTGGAGCAGAGAGCCGAGTCGCAAATCTGGCGTTGGGCAAGACCGTGAAGCAGCAGCCGGCGCTCTTCGCCGCGCGGATGCGTGCCGAGAACTTCGCGCCGCAGCTCGCCGAGTTGCGCAAGCCAGGGCCCAAGGTCCTCGGGCAATTGCTCGTCGATTTCGCGGCGCAGCCGCTGCGCTACTGCGGGGCTTTCGCCGGCCGTGGAGATGGCGATTTGCAGATTGCCGCGGCTGACCACGGAGCCGAAGAAGAAGTCGCAGTTGGGAATGTCGTCGACACTATTGCATGGGATGCCGCGCGCAACGGCCTCACGATAGACAGCCGCATTCACTTCGGGCAGATCGGTCGCGGCGATGACAATGAAGTTGCCGTCGAGATCGGAGGGCGCGAATTCGCGCTCGATCCACTCGAGTTTGCCTTCGGCTGCGAGTTGTCGGATCTCCGCGAGGGCGCGAGGTGCGACTACGCGCAGGCGCAGGCCGGTCTTGAGCAGACTGCCGATCTTTTCCAGCGCAACCGTCCCTGCGCCCACCAGCAATCCGCGGCGTCCGTCGAGATTCAAAAATATCGGCAATAAGCTCACGTCAATCCTCGTCCACCTGTTGACTCGTTCATCGGCGCCCGGCAATCGGATCCCTTTGGCCGGCTGCCTTACGACCCCTGACCCCTGATCCCTGGCCCCTGTTCCCTGTTCTCACTCTGCTACCGCGTGCGGCACGCGCCCAGTCGGCAAGTCCCGCTCCACAGGCTCAAGAATCTCTCCCGCCAGTTGGGCGCGCAGTTCGTTATTCGAGTGGCGCGCGAACCACCCGCGCAGACTCTCCTGCGACTTACGCCCGCCCAGATAATTGCGCAGCAGCCGCTCAATGGCCTCGGGCACCAGCGGAGCAGGGCAGCGATAGCCGACCGGCCGCGCTACGCCCGCATGTTCACCCACGGCTCCGCCCAAGCAAAAATAGTAGGCATCCGTCAGCTTGCCGTCATATTTGATCTTCTTGCCCTCGAGCCCGATGTCGGCGATCCAGTGCTGGCCGCAGCCGTTGGGGCAGCCGGTCACGTGCAGCTTGAGTTGTTGATCGAACTGCGGCAGCCGCTCCTCGAGTTCGTCGACGAGCCAGCGCGTGAAGCCCTTGGTCTCGGTAATCGCCAGCTTGCAGAATTCGGTTCCAGTGCAGGCGATAGCGCCGCGCCAGAAGGGCGAGCCCTCGACGTGCAGGCCGATCTGGCCCAGTTCGCGCGCCAACTCGCCGGTCTTGGCATAAGGCACGTCGACAATCACTAGGTTCTGCGAAATGGTTGCGCGTAGCGAGCCGCTGCCGAAGCGCTCGGTCAGCTCGGCGGCAGCTTCGACCTGCTCGCCGGTCATGCGCCCACGAAGCACCGACGCGCCCACATAAGCCAGTCCCGGCTGGCGCTGCGGATGAACGCCCACGTGGTCACGCAGGCTCTCGTCGGGAATCTCTTCAGGGACGGCGGGATCGAGCTTGAATCCAATGCGCCGATGGAGCTCGTCGAGAAAGCTCTCTGCTGTCCATCCCTCGCGCATAAAGAGGTACTTGAGCCGCGCGCGTTCGCGGTTTTCGCGCAATCCCTGCTGATCGCGAAAGATCTCCGTCACGCCGCGCACCGCGCGCACCGCTTGATCGGGGCGGACGAAGGCGTCGAGGCGCACCGCAAGATGAGGCTCATTCGACAGGCCGCCACCCACGCGCAGCGAGTATCCTACCTCGCCATCGCGCACCACAGGCGTCAGGCCAATGTCGTTGATCTCCGGGTAGGTACACCACGTAGGGCACCCGGTCGCAGAGATTTTGAACTTGCGCGGAAGATTGTAGAAATCGGGATTTCCCTTCAGCTCTTCGGCAAGGGCATACGCGATGGGCGACGCATCGATCAGCTCGTCGGCGGCAACGCCGGCCAGCGGGCAGCCAGTCACGTTGCGCACCACGTCGCCGCACGCGCCCTTGGGCGAGAGCCCGATAGCGTCGAGCGCATCCACCACCTCGGGCAGCGACTCGATGGTGAGCCAGTGCAGTTGGATATTCTGGCGCACGGTAATGTCGGCCAGGTTGCGCCCGTGCTTGCGCGCGATGCCGCCGATGGTGCGCAGTTGCCGGGCGGACACAATGCCGTTGGGAATGCCAATGCGCATCATGAACCATTCCGTCGCCAGTCCTTCGCCGCCCTTGCCTCCGGTCGCGCCTACGCCATCGCCCTGTGTATAGACGCCCCACCATTTGAAGTACGCCGACGCCCATTCGGGCACCACGCTCGAGCGTCCCTCACGCGCGAACCTACGAACCTCGTCGAAGGCATCCCAGGGGTTCTTTTCGCGCTTCAGCCGCTCCATGCGCTGGGCTTTGCTTTCTTTTTGCGAAATTTCGCTCATCTCTTTCCTTCACTCGTGACTCGGAATCAAAACTCGATGCAAAAACAAATTGCCCGCGTCAGCTTTTTGCTGTATCGCGGGCATTGGGGGAAGCCGGACTAATATTTCTGGACTCAGACCGAAATACCCCGTGCCGCGCGCACAACATACATACAGCAGCGACAACAGGCTCTAGCGTCCATGAAAGGAATATAGACTGACTCAGTCCGATTTGCAAGTATTGTTTTGGCTCGCATCCCTGCCGCTGGCCAATGCGCCGCCTGTCAGGCTGGTTTTTCCACGGGAGTCCTGGCTTTATGCGATGCGAATGCGGGCCGTGTTGCCGCCCACGCGGTCAGTGCAATCCCTGCCACCACGGCGCCGGCGCTGGCGAGTTGTGCATTCGATAGTCCCCAAAGAACCTTGGGATTTCGCCGGATAAACTCAACCAGAAAGCGCGCTATGCCTGCCAACGCAAAGTATTGGCCCACGATTGCGCCTGCGGCATGGGATTTCCCAGCGCGCCACCACAGGTACCAGCCAATCAGCAACCCGGCTCCGAGTTCATAAAGCGGCGTGGGGTAAACGGAGACGTAAACGGGCGCAATTCCGTTCGGGAATGCCATTCCCCAAGGATGCAAGGTAAATCCGAACAAATGCACCGGCTTGATCTCAATGCCGTAGCAACCGTCTCCTGAGAGGAAGCAGCCGATGCGTCCTATGCCGTAGGCGATCGCCGCCGCCGGCGCACACAAATCCAGCGTCCTGAGCGCACCGATCTTGGCGCGTATGCCCTGCAGAACCAGCGCCGCGATGCCGAAGATCAGGCCGCCGTACCAGGCAAATCCCGCGGTATCCCACAAAACGCTCCAACCCATAGTTCTGAACTCGTCTGGCGAGTCCAAAACATGCCACAGTTTAGCGCCCACTATGCCCGCGACCAAGGCAATGGCCACCATCCCCACCGCATCGGCGTCGATGCGCTCCCGCGTGAAACCGCGGTGCACCACAATGGCGCCAGCAACGGCCGAACACCACAGCATGAGCCCAAAAGTATTCAGGTGCTGAGGCCAAAAAGGGATAGGGAGATGCGGAAGCGGAATAAAAGGAAACATGTCCTCTCCAGTATAGACGCGCCTCGTTTGCCCGGGGTTATCGCCTTTCTGGCATCATCTATCCGAAGCCTGCGGACTGCTGGCTCCGCTAACCCTGCTTCCTAAGATTTACACAGGCTGGGAATCGATAATCCGCGCGATACTGTCACCATGGCAAGCATGGCAATGCAAGGTCTTCAAGTCCTTTACTCCCGCCAACAGATTGCCGAGCGTGTCGCCGAGATGGGCGCGCAGATCGCGTGCGACCTGAATGGCGAGAAACTGGTTATGATTGGCGTGCTCAAGGGCGCGGCTTTCTTCCTTGTTGACCTCTCACGCGCTATCCAGGCCGATGCGACGTTCGACTTTGTGGCCGTCTCCAGCTACGGCAAGGGCCAGCGTTCCTCCGGCGCTGTCAAGCTCATCAAGGATCTTGACCAGCCCATCGAGGGTAAGAACGTCCTCGTGGTTGAGGACATCCTCGACACGGGCCTCACTCTGGCCTACCTCCGTAAGCTCTTCCTCCAGCAGCACCCCAAATCCCTGCGCATTGCCACGCTTCTCGATAAACCTTCGCGTCGCATCGAGAAGATAGAGGCGGATTATATTGGATTTTCGATCCCTAACCTCTTTGTCATCGGATACGGCATGGACTACGCCGAGCGCTATCGCAACTTGCCCGATATTTGCCTCATGTCGCCGGACCATCCCGAATAATTCAGTCCGGCGCACCTCTCGGCCCAATCCGGCATCTCACCGCTCTTTTACCCTCGATTCATTTTGCCCAGGACGCGCCCGCGACGTATACTCATCTCCCGGAGCCGCCGGATGCAGCACTTTTTTACCTCCATCCTGCGCGTGCAAGGAGCATTTCCCCATGAAGCCAACCCCCATCCAGGAGTCCGGCCTGGATTTTGACTATGGAACATTCGACTCAGCCGGTTTTACTGCCATTGCCTTGGCCTCGTCGCAATCTCTGGCTGCCGTTATCGATCACACCTTGGTCAAACCCGGAGCCACTCGCCAGCAAGTGGAGTCCCTCTGCGCCGAGGCTGCCCGCTATGGCTTCGCCTGCGTGGTCGTGAATCCGGTGTGGGTCTCGGTCGTAGTGCGTGCCCTCGTTGGCACGGGCATTCCCACGGGTGCGGTCATCGGCTCGCCGCTTGGAGGCTCGCTCGTCTCCTCGCTCCGTCAGGAAGCCGCTGCGCTCATCCGCCTGGGAGCGCGCGAACTCGACATGGTGCTGCCCATCGGCCAGCTCAAGAGCGGCAATCACGCCGCGGTACAGCATACCGTCCAGGCCGTGGCCGATGTGGCCCATCATCGCGGCGCTCTAGTCAAAGTCACACTCGAAACCTTCCTGCTCACCATGGAAGAAAAGCTGCGCGCTTCGGAGATCGCCATCCAGGCCGGCGCGGATTTCATCAAGACTTCGACGAGTTTGGCGGCGGGCGGCGCCGTACCGGCCGATGTGGCTCTGCTGCGCGGCGTGGCCGGCGCCCGATGCGGCATCAAGGCCTCGGGTGGCATCCACACCCTTACCCAGCTTCGCGCGCTGCTCGAAGCCGGCGCCAACCGCATCGGCTGCTCCGCTTCCGTCACTATCTTGCGTGAACTCGGAGCGGAGTGAGGACAGGCAGCGAAAAGAGCCGTTGAGCGGCATTGCCCTTGTAAAGCCTCGAACCGAAGACGCTGCAGCGGAATGCGCGATTGAGGTCGCGTGGCTACGCGCGGAGCGGACTTTTGCCCAGGCCGAGCCGGCGCAGCGTAACGCGCGGCAATGCGGAACCGGATTTTTCAAGGGTCCACCTGGCAACCAGGGTCCAGACAGCGATGCCGGCAACCAGGACCGTCGCGTCGGCCCAGGTCCGGGCGTGGCGGAGCGCGGCCGCGACCGGTAGATGGTGAGAGAGAACGGCAAGTCCCCAGGCGACCAGACCGGTAGCCGAGCCGCTCGTCGCTGCGGCCAGCAGGCAGCGGCCCATCTCGGCATAATCCAGGCTAGCCAGCGAGACCATGCGCCGCTGATGTAGTAGGACGGCGATGGTGAAGGTTTGGAGCGCGATGCCCAGGTCGGAAGCTAGCGCCAGTCCCATGGCGCCGCGCCAATGGTAGAGCGCATCGTAAATGGGCAGTGAGACAAGAGTGACGATGGTGCCGGCGAACATGGGCGCGAAGGTGTTCCCCGCGGCGTAGAAGGCGCGCGCGTAAATAGCCTGCGCCGACCACAGAAATATGGAAACGGCAAAAATGGCAAAGTAGAGGCTGCACTCGCGCGCATCGGCCTGCGAAAAGCGCCCGCCGGTAAAGACGAGATCGATAGCCGGGCAACCCAAAACCACCATGCCTGAAGCGGCGAGCAAACCGAGCGACGCCACGCGCGAGACGGAGTCGGCGACGCCGGTGGCGAATTCGTAGCGGCGGTCGCGCGTCCAGAGGCTGGCGAAAAAGGGCATGGAGGCGGCGCCGGCGGCCTGGGCCAGCATGGCCATCGGCGCGGTGAAAAGCTGCTTGGCATAGCTCATCAGCGAAACCGCGCCGCCGATGGCAGAGGCGAAGTGGACAATGATCCAGTTGTCGGCGGTGACGAGCGTAACGCCGGCCATGAGAGGCAATGAGAGACGCGCCCATTCGCGCAGACCGGCATCGTGCCAGTCGAGGATGAAGCGGTAGCGCGTACCGGCGCGGTAAGCGAAGAACCAGTTGAGGAGAAGCGGTCCGAGGGCTGCGCCGGCAACTGTGCCAAGGGCAAGCGAAGAGACACCCATGTGCCTGACCAGAAGCAACCCGCCCACGATAGGGCCAAGTCCGTAGATGAGCGGCGCAATAGCCTGCACACTGAACTGCTTGCGCACCATGAGGACCGCGCCGAAGACCCCGCCGGCGAAAAAACACAACTGCGCGGGCAATAAAATTCGCGTCAGTTTCGTGCACAGCGCGGCTCTGGCGGGATCGAAGCCGTTGAACCACCAGCGCACGTACCAGGGAGCGAAGATCTCCGCCAGCAGGATGGCTCCGCCCAGCACCAAATACATAGTGGAGAGGATGACAGAGAGCGAACGGTCTCCTTCGGCGTCGCGGCCCTCCTCGCGATAGCGCGTCAGGATGGTGACAAAGGTGATTGAAGCCGCGCCGCCAACAAGAAAATAGGAGATCATGTCGGGCAGCACGAACGCGGCGTTGAAGGCGTCCGCTTCAGTGCCGCGGCCAAAGAGCCAGGCGATGTATTTGACGCGCACCAGACCAACGATGCGCGAAAGAAACGCGGACACCATCAGCACCACGGTGGCCGAAAAGACGCTATGCGCGTGCCCGGGATGAAAGGCGCCCACAAAACGCGCCCACCTAGAGCGTGCGCGCGGCGATGGCTGGGATGGGAACGTGCTTGCCACTGCAGACGATTCTATAAGGATAACTGTGCTTGGCTGGCAATCTCGCGGCGGCGCGTATGCTGTTGCCATGAGGCTTTTTCCTGGTTTTGGACTGGCTCTTTGCATGGGAACTCTGGCTGGAGCGCAGGTGGTCCACGGCCGCGGCGGAATAACACTGCCGGCCCCGCCCGACGCGCAGATTGTTCCGGTGACTGACGATTACTTCGGAACCAAGGTGGTGGACAACTACCGGTGGCTCGAGAATGCCAACAGCCCGGAAACCAAGGCATTCATCGACCAAGAGAACGCGTACACCGCGCGCTACATGGAGCAGGCGCGCATCCGCCCGCAGATTGCCGGCGATCTTGACCAACTGGAGCACGTGACGAGCTGGACCGTGCCTATCGCGCGCGGCGACGATTTGTTTTTCGAAAAGCTGCTGGCCGGTGAAGATCAGGCCGCGATCTACATGCGCCACGCATGGACTGAGAAGGACAAGCGACTGGTCGATCCGGCGCAGTTCAGCCGCGATCCCAACACGTCGGTGGTTCTGGACGACGTATCGCGCGACGGAACCTTAGTGGCCTACGAGGTGCGCCAGGGCGGCTCCGATGAAACCACGGTGCGCGTGTTCAATGTGAAGACCGGAAAAAACATGGTGGACGAGCTGCCCAAGGCCAACTACCAGTCGGTGTGCTTTGCCGCCGGCGGGCGCGGAATCTACTACGCGCGCATGGACGCGAAGGGCACGCTTCTCTACGAACATAAGTGGGGCGAGCGCGTTTCTCACGACACCCTTCTCTTCGGCCACGAGTTTCGCGGCGAACAACTGGGCCCGAGCGACATAGTTACAGCCAATGTGACCGACGATGCGCATTACTTGGTAGTGGAGATCGACCGGGGGGTGCCGGCAAAACGCGTGGACATTGTTTTTCGCGACCTGACCAGGCCGAATTCCTACTTCGATGTACTGGTCTGGGGGCTGGAGTCGAGATTTTCCGCGATTTATGCCAAGGGCGCGTGGTACGTGAAGACCGACTACAAGGCGCCCAACGGGCGAATTCTCAAGGCCGATCCGGGCATTCTGCCCGATGTGTGGACCACAGTCGTGCCTGAAGGGAAGGACGCGATCGACAGCTTCAACATTGTGGGCGGCAAGATTTATGTGAACCGGCTGCACGACGTGAAGACGGAGACGTCGGTTTACAAGCTCGACGGCAAGCCGGCGGGGAGCGTGGAGTATGGCGGCATCGGTTCGGCGACGGTGGTTGAAGGCCGCACCACAGACCGCTACGGCTTCTACAGCTTCGAATCGTTCATCGCGCCGCCCACTATTTACAGGCTAGACACGCTGACCGGCAAGACCGATATCTTCGCCCAGCCCCGCGTTCCGTTCGACACCGGCCAATATGAGCTCGAGCAGGTGTTCTACACGTCGAAGGACGGCACGCGCGTGCCGATGTTCATTGCCGGAAAGAAGGGACTGAAGCAGAACGGCACGGAACGGCTGCTGATGTTCGGCTATGGTGGATTCGAGGTGAACGAGTTGCCGGAGTGGAATCCGGTCTATGCCGCGTGGATGGAGGAAGGCGGCTGGTTTGCCCTGCCGAACCTGCGCGGCGGGAGCGAGTACGGCGAAAGCTGGCACGAGCAGGGAATGTTCGCCGGTAAACAGAACGTTTTCGACGATTGGTTTGCTGCGGCCGAGTACCTGATCGCCAACAAATATACGGCGGCGGCGCACTTCGCCATTATGGGCCGTTCGAATGGCGGGCTGCTGATGGGCGCATCGATCACGCAGCGGCCGGACCTGTTTGCGGCAGTCGAGTGCGGCTACCCGCTGCTCGACATGCTGCGCTATCAAAAGTTCGAAGAAGGGCGGCTGTGGACGACTGAATACGGATCGTCGGACAACGAAAAACAGTTTGCCTATCTCATTAAGTATTCGCCTTATCAGAACGTGAAAAAGGGCACGGCTTACCCGGCGGTCTTCTTCTTTACCGGAGCTAGCGATACGCGCGTCGATCCCCTGCACGCCCGCAAGATGACGGCGCTGTTGCAGGCCGATTCCTCAAGTGGACGGCCTATTCTGCTGCATTACAGCGTCGCAGGCGGGCATTCGTCGGGAGTGAGCGTGGAGCAGGAGATTCAGGACGGAACCGACCAGCTCACATTCCTTTGGACCGAAACGGGGCAAGCCAACAAGAAGTAATCGGCACTGGCTCGAACCTGTCAAAGAACCCAACTGTCTCACAGAGGGGTTCACCCCAATACCCTGTCAAGCCCCAGTCCGAGCCTCTTCCCGCACCCCGCCCATTTCACGGGGCTTATTTCCTCGCCGCCTTTGCGGATCATTTGCCGCCTTAGGCGCACACTGGAACGATTGGCAAAGGACTGTCGGTGCCCCATCCTTGTCCGCGTCTTTTGCAGGAAAGGGTGGAGCGAGATTTCGCTCTTGGTTGCAGCCGCTTAGGTGCGCTTACGTGCCACTTAGCGACATGTACAAAACGACACAACATCATCGTAATCAATGAGATAAGCCATGAAAAACCGCACAAAATGCAAAAATCGATTTTATGCAGAGGTAAATTCTCGATGGTAACCCATTTAGAATAAATATTAGTTTCCAGAAATCCCAGAGAAATAAGGCCAAAAACCGTCGAAACTCGTATCGTAGTCGCCGATTGAGCCAAACGCTCCCGCCCGCTCGAGTCGATTCAGATCGCCAACACCGCGACCGCGGCTACGGCTACTCCGATCGCCAGGCTCATGGGGTCGGTAAAGGCGAATATCAGAGGGTCTTCGTCGAGTTCGCCGCGCGAGGCCAGCAGCCACACCCGGCATAGCCACAGAATCATCAGCGGCATGATCAGCCACAACCATTGCGGCCGGCGATAAAGCGCGACCACGTCGCTGCTGCTGATATAGATCGCAAACACCATGACAGCGGCAAAGGCGCTGGCGGTGCCAAAACTGCGCAACTGAGCGGCGTCGGCGACAAGGTAGCCGCGTCCGTTGCGCGGCGGCAATCCGCTGCTGCGCAGGTTCTCGAGTTCGGCAAAACGCTTGACGATGGCCAGCGAGAAGAACAGGAAAACCGAAAAGCCTGCCAACCAGTGGGAGATGTGCGACTCCGTGGCGGCGCTGCCGGCCAGCAGGCGCAGCGTGTAAAGGCCCGATAGAACCAGCACGTCGACCAGCGCAATCTGCTTCAAATACCAGGAATAGGCGAGCGTTGATCCGAGATAGAAAAGCAGCCAACCGGTAAAGGCAAAGGGAACCAGACGCGCGCCTGAAAACGCCAGAAGCAAAAGCACGCTCGCCGTGCCCGCGCCCGCGATAGCAGACAGGTCGCCCGCGGCAAAGGGGCGTAGACGCTTTCGCGGATGACGGCGGTCGGCTTCAATGTCGAGGAGATCGTTGACGATATATGCCGAGGATGACGTGAAGCTGAAGCAGACGAAAGCCAACAACGCGCTGAGATAGCGGCCTCCAGCCTTGTCGTGCGCCAGCAGGAGTGGTAGAACCACGAGCAGATTTTTGGCCCACTGATGCGGGCGCATGGCTCTGAGCGCCGAACGCAGTGAGCCGCGGCGCTCAGCGAAGGTGCGGGCGGGCCGGATGCCGCGCAGGCGCATCCTGAGGCGCAGGCGAATGCTAGGGTTGACCACCATCGCCTCGGCGGCGTGCGCCAGCAGGGGTAGGTCGGGAGTGTCGTTGCCGATATAGCCGTATTCGCCGCCGAACTCGGCGCGCAGACGATCGAGCTTGCGGGTCCCGGTCAGGTTGACCTTGCCTTGGCTGCCCAAAACGCCGGTAAAGATTCCGAGATGCGCGGCGACCCGCTCGGCCAGACGCACATCGGCCCCGGTCACGAGATATAGTGCGCGTCCCCGCGCCCGCTCCTCGTGAAGAAACTGCAGCAGCGCGCGGTTGTAGGGAAGGTGCCCAACATCGAGAGAGACGTGAGACGTGACGAAAGCCTTGAACGCGGCTTTGCCGTGCAGCAGATGGCCCGGCAGCGCGAAAAGCAGCGCCGGACGCGTGCGCGTCAGCACCAGCAGCGAGTCGATGAGGGTGTCGGATTTGACCAGGGCGCCGTCGAGATCGACGCAGAGGGGCGCGAGCGTCGCTACGGGAGCTGCCGGCGATGACACGGCATGAGACAACCCTGACCTCCTCGACCATTCACCTGCGTCGATCAGGTTTGCGTCTTCGATAAGATCCGGCGACACGATGTCATGCGCAGCAGGTCATGAAGGAAACATCCCAAGTATATAGGCCCTGGCGCACATGCGGCAGACAGAAAGCGATATTTCTCATCCTAATTTGCGGCGCATACAAGTTCGTCCGAGCGCCTGCGCCGCAGAAATTGTCAGACGATCAAACCATCTGCTCCATGCTGCACAGTATGATGGAACCACGCGTAATACGGTCGATGGCGGCTAACCCCATCATCCATCGAACATGCCATCGCCGGCATCTGCGGACAGGCAAAGCTGGCCGTTCACTCACTGAAAATCGGTTCCGCGCACGGGATCAGCGGGCGACGCACCGCCCGCAGCATTGTCGAAGCCTGCTGAACGCATGGAAGTAAGCCCCTCGACCATGAGTGACCGTGGCCCGCCTGGTTTGCAAAGGTTATACTGCGCGAACGCCGGTGAAGCACGATCGGCGCGGTATCGCGCTGACATTGACGGCCTCCGGCAAGTGCCTTGAAGAACAAAATACGGTTCTGAATCCGGCACTGGCACAAAACGACGATCCGGATGTTGACTCCGGAAGAGGCGGACCGGGGATGGCGGGATTGGAGCGCATGGCAAGGCGCGCAACAATTCAAGTCGAACGCAGCAGAAAGGAGAAAGACCGATGAAGCTTGTTCTCATGATCGCGATTGCAATTGTGCTTGTGATTGGCGCCGTGGCCGCAATTGGGGCGATGCTTCCCAAGCGCCACGCGGTCTCGCGGAGCGCTGTCTTTCATGCCGGCGCAGAACGGCTATATGCGCTTGTTGGCGGGACGCAGACCTGGCGGCCCGATGTGAGATCTTGCGAAATGATTGAGCAAGACGGCGAGCGGCTTCAGAGCGAGACTGACAGCCACGGGCAGACGATCCTCTACGCAGTAGAAGAACCGGCGCCGGATCGGATTGTGCGGCGGATTGCGACGAAGAATCTGCCTTATGGCGGAACCTGGTCGGTCACATTCGCCGCGAAAGATGGCGGAACCCAGGTGCGGATTACGGAGGATGGGGAGGTCTATAACCCGATCTTCCGCTTTGTTTCTAAGTTCATCATGGGAGAAACGGCGACAATGAATGCCTATCTGAAAGCGCTGGGCAAGGCTGTCGGCGAGAATATACGGGTGGAGAACTGAGAAATAGAATTGCGGAGGGGTTTGGTGGAGCTGAACGCGATCGAGCTTGAGCTGTTTTGCGGGCGTCTGAGCTGGCAGGCGAAATCCCGAGTCCGCCGCAGCGGCGAAGGACCGGAGGCATATTATTCGGTAGCAGAATAGCCGAAGCGAACGATCAGCGAGCGGCTGCTCCATGCAATGGTTGGTGGAGCTGAGCGGGATCGAACCGCTGGCCTCCTCGTTGCGAACGAGGCGCTCTCCCAGCTGAGCTACAGCCCCACAATGCCTTCGTCTATCTTAGCAGCGAGAGAAAAATAGGGAAAGAGCGTGGCCGGTCGCGGATTCCGGCGCATCCCACAGATCGACAACCGAACAAGAAAGGCAAAGCACCCGCGCGCAAGCGGCAAAGGAGGAGGTCATGACCAATCCAGCCCATGCCGACCGGCCGGAGTGCTGGCCCGCGCTCCCGCTCAACTCGTGGCAGGAGACCTGCGCAACGCTCCACATGTGGACCCAGATTGTGGGCAAGGTGAGGCTGCGGCTCACGCCGCTCGTCAATCACTGGTGGAATGTTCCTCTCTACGTGACTGCGCGCGGTCTCACAACTTCAAACATCCCCTGCGACGCGCGATCCATCGAGCTGCGCTTCGACTTTGTGGCGCATCGCCTAGTGCTCGAGTGCAGTGACGGAACGGCGAAGGAACTGCCGCTGCGCCCCATGGCAGTTGCCGATTTCTACCGCGAGTTCATGAAAATGCTTCGCTCGGCGGCCGTCGAGGTGAGCATTTGGCGAATGCCGGTGGAGATCCCCGAGCCGATCGCGTTTGATGAGGACCGCGTCCATGCCGCATACGATGCCGAGCGGGTGGAGAAATTCTGGCGCATTCTGCTTTCTGTGGATGCGGTCTTGCAACGCTTCCGTTCGGGATTCACAGGCAAAGTGAGCCCGGTGCATTTTTTCTGGGGAAGTTTCGATCTGGCAGTAACGCGATTTTCGGGCCGGCGCGCGCCCGATCGGCCAGGCGCCGACCACGTGACGCGCGAGGCCTACTCGCATGAGGTGAGCAGTGTGGGATTCTGGCCGGGCAGCGGCGCCATGAGCGGTCCTGCATTCTATTCTTACGCCGCTCCGGAGCCGCCGGGATTTAAAGAAGCGCACGTGTGTCCCGATGGAGCCCGCTACGATGGGAAATTTGAGGAATTTTTACTCGACTACGAAGATGTGCGGAACGCACCCTCGCCGAGCACGGAACTGCTCGCGTTTTGCCAATGCACCTATGATGCTGCGGCGAATCTGGCCAGGTGGGATCGTGGTTTGTTGGAGCGGAGTTTGGTCGAAGAACGCTTCTGACCAGCGGCCGGGCCCACGATTCAGGTTTGGCACAAGGCGGATGCATCGGAATCTTGCGGGGTGGCAAGGCGCACCTTTCGAAAAAGGCCATTATTTTCAATTCTCTGGCTATATTGATGCAGGCATTTCCCTCGCGGCAGAATCATCGATTTTTCCACATGCAGTTTTTCCTTGCCAAAGTGAAAACGTGTGTGCTAGCGTTCCTGCCAGCATGAATGATCGTTTTTAGTCACTTTAATCACGCAAGTGACTAGTTCTCGCGGAAGTGGCCTGCCGCTGATGCAGGTGGCTAGCCTGTATGCTTCCCAACCTGCCTCGTTCTTCCTATCTGCCTGGGTGTTCCTTGCCGCCTGCGTTCTTCCTTGGGTTTTCTGTTGCTCGATATGAAAACCAAGGAGGTTAATAATCGTCGCTTCACAAAATCCAAGGAGTGCAAAATGGGAACTTTACGTAGCAAACTTGGCCTGCAGTTCGCTCTCCCGATCTGTAGAGCTGCCGCACTAGTCGGCATCCTGACAGCGGTGTTCAGCGGAACCGCTTCAGCACAAATCTTCAGTCCGTACAAGGACGTAACCATCGATGCGAACTGGAACACCGGACAACAGCAATCGGGTGTAACGGGAAGCGTCGAGCCGGTGACCAGCGCCATGCCGAACTCAACGTTGTCCTGGGCGTTCGCCACCGGCACCTGCGGCTCGGAGACCTGGGCCGGCGTCTCGCCGGCGCTGGAAGCTTCGAACGTGGCGGATTTCGTCAGCGCCGGCAAGGATTACATCGTGAGTACTGGCGGCGCCGATGGCACGTTCGATTGCCCAAGCGACTCGGGGATGGATAAGTTCATCTCGACCTACTACTCGTCCCATATGAAGGGCGTTGATTACGACATAGAGGGCGGGCAGTCGCAGGGCGTCATTGACGACCTTATCAACTCCACCAAGTACGCCGAAGGCAAGTATCCGGGCATGCGGTTCAGCTTCACGGTGGCGACGCTAGGCGCAGCCACAACCGATTCCGATCTGAACAGCCTGGGCGACCTGGTAATGTCGGAGATCAGCCGGCTGGGGCTGGGAGGCAACTACTTCGTCGACCTGATGGCGTTTGACTACGGCTCGGTCAGCTCCACCAACTGCGTCGTCTCAGGTGGAAGCTGCGACATGGCGCAATCGGCGATTGCCGCGGCGGAGTCCCTGCACTCTCACTTCGGCACCCCGTACAGCCACATCGAACTCTGCCTGATGATCGGTGAAGCCGATGCCGGGCCGAGCGAGACCCTGTCGCTAGGCAATGTGGACACGATTGTAAGCTGGGGCAAGAGCGTCGGCCTGGGCGGATACCATTTCTGGTCCTTCGACCGCGATCAGCCCAGCGGCGCCAGCAGTTCAACCGGCGACGGCACTGGGAACCCGGCACTCTCTTACACCAGGCGATTTAACTCCGATGTAGGTGGTGGTGGCGGCGGCTCGGGTCCGCCCCCGGCGTCGTTCTCAATGTCGGACTCGCCGACCAGCCTGTCAATTGGGCAGGGTGCTTCGGGCACGAGCAAGATTACAGTGGCCAGCAGCAACGGCTTCAAGTCGACGGTATCGTTGAGCGTCTCGGGCCTGCCCGCAGGGGTGTCGGCATCGCTCTCCTCCGGTACGGTAACGCCTCCATCCGACGGCAGTGCCTCCGCAAATCTAACGCTGACAGCGGATAGCTCGGCGACGGCCGGCTCGTCAACGGTGAAAATTACCGGAATCAGCGGCGCCTTGACGGAAAGCACTTCGGTTGCGCTCACCGTGACCGGCAGCGGTGGTGGCGGAGGCTGCACTCCGACTGCGATTATTCCGTACATCCAAGTCAATGGCGGGGCGTGGGCGGAAGAGAACGCCGTAAGCGTGGCCTCGGGCGCCAAAGTGAATCTGGGTCCGCAGCCGACCACGGGTGGATCGTGGAGTTGGTCCGGTCCTGGTGGCTACACCTCTGCCGCGCGTCAAATCAACGGCATTCCGCTGAGCGCGGGCACCAACACCTACACGGCCACCTACACCAACACCTGCGGCACCAAGAGCACCGAGACCTTCACCATCACGGTAGGCTCTGGTGGCGGCGGCGGTGGCGGCGGAACAGGAACGCTCAAACTCAGTCCCACGAGCTACAACTTCGGCAGCACCGCGCCCGGCACGGGCACTGGCTGGCAAGTCTTCACGCTCAGCAATGGCGGCAGCTCCGCCGTCAGCATCGGCAGCGTCAGCGTCAGCGGCCCGTTCGTGGTTTCCAGCAGTTGCGGATCGTCTGTCGTTGCCGGCGGCTCTTGCCCGATCTACGTGTACTTTGCCCCGACTTCTGCCGGCTCATTCACCGGTACCCTGACGGTAACCGACAACGGCACACAAACCGCCGCTCTCAGCGGCACCGGCTCATAAGCGAGAGACGGCAATCTGTCAGGAATTTCCCGGTCTGCGCAAGAAGGGCGACAGTTCAACGTCGCGCCGATTTCGAGGAGAGGATGCGAATCCTCTCCTCGAAATCTTTTCGATTCGATGTGTTGAATTGAAGGTTCCATAGGAAAGTCGTCAGTGGCCGGTGCGACCGCCCTATGCTGCGCTTACTTCGCCGAATTCCAGATTCAGCGGCGCTGCGCCCCCGGCCGGCATAGCGGTCGAGCAGGTATAAACCGCGACAACCAACGTCACGGTGCGGTCCACACACGGGTGATATCTGGCGCATTTCAAATCACCCACCCCTTTAGGAGACTTTGTTATGAATCGAGCAAGAGCAATCGGTAGAATCGCAGTTCAACGTGAACTGACAGTGATCTTCGCATTGGCCATGGCCCTGTTATTCATTTCCCAAGCCGGAGCACAGCAACCTCTACTGACGCGCCATGTGCGCGACGCAGTTCTCAATGGACAGGCTTTGCCGGTGGGACGGCTTCCCGAGACCCAAGTCCTGCAGTTGGATATCGTTCTGCCTTTACGCGATCCGGCAGGCCTGGATGCGTTCTTGAGCGAACTCTACGATCCGGGCAGCCCCTCCTACCGGCAATTTCTCACGCCGCAGGAGTTTACCGCGAGGTTTGGTCCCAGTCAGGCCGACTATGACGCCGTGGTCGGTTTCTTGAAAGCGAATGGCTTTATCGTCGTGGGCGGCACGCGCGATGGTATGGATGTGCAGGTCAAAGCCCCGGTTTCGGCCATCGAGACGGCTTTCCATCTCAAAATGCGTACCTACCGGCACCCCACCGAGAACCGGGTTTTTTACGGGCCGGACAGCGAGCCGATCGTAGCTTTGCCGTCCCCGCTCTGGCACATCTCCGGTTTGGACAACTTCTCCATTCCGCATCCTCAGTTCGTCAAGCGGAGCGATTACGCGGCGGCAAACGGAATCAGCCCTGAGGCCGTCGTCTCCCACGCCACCACCGGCTCCGGCCCTTCGGCCTCGTTTTTGGGCAGCGACATGCGCGCCGCCTACTACGGCGGCACGGCCCTGACCGGCGCCGGACAGAACCTCGGATTGTTCGAGTTCCTGGGCACCGACCTGAGCGACCTGACCACCTACTTCAATAACGTGAGGCAGACCAACCATGTGCCGGTCACGCTGCTTTCCACCGACGGCACCAGTACCAACTGCGTCCATAGTAGCGGCTGCGACGACACAGAACAGACTCTCGATATGACCCAGGCGCTTGGCATGGCGCCGGGGTTATCCAGCCTTGTTATGTATATCGGGTCGACCGACACAGCCATCATCAGCGCTATGACCACGCACAGCCCGCTGCCCACAACCATCGGCTGCTCGTGGGGCTGGACGCCGGCCGATCCCAGCGCGCTTGATCCTTACTTCGAGAGAATGGCGGCGCAAGGCCAGAACTTCTTTGTGGCTTCCGGCGACAATTCCACCTGGAAGGCGACCGGCGATGCAGCGGCCTGGCCGGCGGACGACGCAAATATCGTTTCTGTCGGCGGCACGGACTTGACAACGGTCAGCGCCGGCGGCCCGCGGGCTTCAGAAACCGCCTGGTCTGACAGCGGCGGCGGCATCTCCCCGGACGGTATTGCTATCCCCTCCTGGCAGAAGCTCTCCGGCGTAATCGACTCCGCCAATAGGGGTTCGACCACCAGGCGCAACGGCCCGGACGTCTCGGCCAACGCCAACTTCACCTTCTACGTTTGCGGCAACCAAACCTCCTGCGTTGCCAACGAGATCGGCGGTACCAGCTTTGCGGCGCCGATGTGGGCCGGTTACATCGCCCTGGCCAACCAGCAGTATGCGGCCAACAACCCATCGGCCGCCGTCAAGAGCCTGGGCTTCATCGACCCTCTCATCTATGCCATCGGCACGGGGTCAAACTACGGCACGGACTTCCACGACGTCATCAGTGGCACCTCCGGTAGCTATTCGGCGGTGGTGGGATACGATCTGGTGACCGGCTGGGGCAGCCCCAACGGAGCCAACCTGATCAACGCTCTGACGGGGAGTGCCGGCGCCTGCACACCCACCGCGATCGTTCCCTTCATCTCCGTGAACGGCGGCGGCAGTTGGACGGAGGAAACCAGCGCAACCGTGAGTTCCACCTCCACGGCCGTTGACCTGGGGCCGCAGCCGACCAGCGGCGGATCATGGTCCTGGACCGGTCCGAACGGCTACACCTCCACTTCGCGCCAGATCGATAGCATTCCGTTGAGCGTAGGCTCGAACGTCTACACCGCGACGTACACCAACTCCGGCGGTTGCAAGAGCACGCAGGCGTTTACCATCACCGTGACCGGCGGCGGCAGCTCGCCGTCCTTCTCGCTGTCGGATTCGCCCAGCAGTGTGTCCATCAAGCCGGGTGCCTCAGGCACGAGCACGATCAGGGTCGCTAGCAGCAACGGCTTCGATTCGGCCGTAGCGCTGAAAGTCTCCGGCCTGCCCTCCGGGGTAACCGCATCGCTCTCCTCCGGCTCGGTAACGCCTCCCGCCGGCGGCAGCGCGACCTCAACCCTGACGCTGACGGCGAGCAGCTCGGCGCCGGCCAGTGCGACAACGGTGACCGTCACCGGAACCAGCGGCAGCCTGAGTGCCTCCACCACAATCGCGTTGGCAGTCACTTCATCCGGCGGCGGAGGAGGCGGATCGCTCACGCTCAGCCCGTCGAGCTACAACTTCGGCAGCACGCCTGCCGGCACGGGCACTGCCTGGGCCACCTTCACGCTAACCAACAGCGGCAGCTCCGCCGTCAGCATAAGCAGCGTCGGCGTCAGCGGTCCGTTCGTGGTTTCCAGCAATTGCGGATCCTCTGTCGCGGCCGCGAGCTCGTGCCCGATCTACGTGTACTTTGCTCCGACTTCTGCCGGCTCATTCACCGGCACTCTGACGGTAACCGACAGCGGCACGCAAACCGCCGCTCTAAGCGGCACCGGATCCTAGGCGGCCAGCAGCAAATCAGTCAGGATTTTCTTGTCTGATAACAAGGTCGACAAGTCAAAGCAGAAAAGGAGCGAGCCGGCAGCTATGCTGGCCCGCTCCTTTATCAAGTTCCAAAGATCAATTACAGCAAACAAGTTGGCCGCTCATTTTAGCGAAGCCGGCAGCCAATTACCGAAGAGGATTACTGTATCTGCACCAGTGCCGCTGATGCTGCTGCAACATATACAGTCACGCTAACTTTTGAGACTGGCGTCTCCGTCGAGGTTCCATGCCACCGGCCGTCGAGCGCAACCGCCTGGCCGCCGAATGTGATCGGAGACCCTCCATTGTAAATGCCCAAGTTACCCAATTGCTCCGGCGGTGTGCCTCCTGAGGAAGCAAGTGTCATAACGCTGGCCTTCGTTGCAGAGGAAGCGAAGCCGGTAATCTTCACCGAGGCGGCGTTGGCGGTGTCTTTGTTATTCAATACCACGTAGGTGCTGCCTTCGGAGCTTACCACGAAAGCAGTCAGCGCCGCACCGCTGACCGTGAGCGTGCTTTCCAGAAGCACGCCCTTCGCGCCCCCGCGAAAGATGTTCGAGAACAAGAACAGCCCATAGTACAGCGGCTGCACCGCATCCACGACGCTGTTAGTCTCGGCGATCGCGGCATAGCCGGTGACGTCGCCGGAGTTATGGAAGTTGACGCCGCTCGATCCATACCGCGCATGGGTGAAGATGTAGTCGATGGCCCACAGCGCAGCGGCGAAGGCGTTGGCTACGCCCGCCGGGTGCGTGCTGCCAAAATAGGAGTTGCATTCGTCGAACCGAAACGGCACTTTGCCGACTTTGGCGGCAGCGGACTGAACGTTTTTCAATGCTGCGACAATTCCGGCGCTCGGATAGGTCAGCATGCCGGGGATCGATGGTTGGGCGCTCGAGTAGTTGCTGATGTAATAGTGTTCGGTCAAAAGCGCGATCTTGCCTTTCTCGCTGGCGGCAAAATCCTCCGTCCACCCTGCCCTGTCGCTTGCAGCGGCCGGGCCGGTGAAAACAGCATGAGGCACGGCGGCGCGAATGGCGGCTGCGAACTCGGTCCAACCGGCAATCTTCTCGCCGCCTGAGGTTGTTCCGCCATTCAGAAAAACATCAAAGGTGATGCCTTCGCCGTAGAGTTCGGGCTCGTTACCGATTTCGAATCCCAGCAACTGGCTGCCGATCTGCTCGGTGGCATACACAGCTTCGTCCGCTGCCAACTCCGGCGACGCGGAAGAGCCGTCCTTGCCCCTGAAATTGATGCCATAGATCGCCTTCCAGCGCGGACATGCCTTGATCAGGCTGGCAAAGTTGCGCACATCGCTGGGGGCAACCTGACCGGCGGTTTCACCGCTTCCACCCGGAGTCCAGGTTCTCTCGTCGGTGGTGTTTCCGCCCACGCGAAGCACGCCGCCTCCAAGGGCGTTAAGCAGCCCCGCTAGGTCTGTGTTACTGGAGGTTAGGTAAGCCGGCGAGAGATTAATCTCGCCTTTCTCAACACTCAAGCTGGCGAAGCTGGAGTCGAGCGTCACCGAGTTTGTGACTTGCTTCTGCTCAATCGCAAGCGTTGCATGGACGGTGCTGAGCGCAGCATCGTCCTCGGCGCCCATACCGGCATAGGCGCGTCCCCCAGCCAGCGCAGAGGCGGCAGTCAAGGTAGCTAAACGGCAAAAATTTCTTCTATCCAGAGCTTGAGAAGAAAGATTTGGGACTAGGCGATTCGGGAGCTTTGATTCGCTGGTCATGGGAGGTCCTCATGATAGGGGTGTGATATGCCACGTGTTCGCGATTGTGTCTTAAGCAAAGAGCGGATTTCGCTTGGGCCGCGCCAGGTCGTGGGGTATCGGAACGCTGCGTCCTTTGTTATCGATTCTCGATGCGACGCGCTCTTTTGTTCGTCAGTCGGTAAGGCAGGCAACCGTCGGGAAACTTACAGCCTGCAGCACAATAACACATTCATTTTTATCCACGCAACAGGTCGCCGCGCGGCAAAAGCACCCTCAGAACGAGTGCACTCGGCCGTTTTGCCGACTCTCAGTTTCCTGGGAGCAACGCATAGATGGTCGCCGTCATCGTACGCATAGGCTTGATAACCTCGGAGGTCCACCATGTTCACAATTCCGTGGGCGATGGCGTATGCGGATTGGAGCTTATTGCTGCTGCGGCTCGTCCTGGCGCTGGTGTTTGGGACGAGTGGATGGGGCCATCTGCGGCGGCCGAAGGAGCGGGCTGCGAGCATCGGGATGAGCGTGCCGTTCACGGTTTTTCTTGGCTTGGCGGAGTTTGCCGGAGCCATTGCGCTTGCTCTGGGATTCATGGCGCAATGGGCGGCGCTGGGACTGGTTCTTACGATGCTGGGCGCGATTTACAAAAAGATCGTCGCCTGGAAGACCGGCTTCTGGGGAGAGAAGTCTATGGGATGGCATTACGAAGTGCTGATGATCGCGATGAACCTGGTGATAGTGACCATGGGGCCGGGGAAGTACAGCTTCTAGCACCAGAACCATTTCTTTGCTGCGCTCATCCCTTGCGGCGATATAGAACCTGAAACTCGTAACCGGGATTGGCGGGGAAGAGGCTCGCGACATGGCGCAGGCGCTCGGCGAGAGCGGGCGCGGCCAGGAGCGGATATTCGCGTTCACGCAGGTCGTGATAGTCGAAGTCGACGGCAAGCGAAAGCATATAAATGGCGAGCGCATCGGAGAACGACGATTCGAAAAAGCTCAGACGCGCGCGTTCGTCAATAGTCTTAGCGCCCGCGTGCGGCTCCTGCGCGCGGCGGCGAGACTCCCAAGCGTCCTGGCTGGTTTCGCCGCGAACCTGCGACTCGGCCTGCGACCATGCAAGGCTTGCGAAGCTGTCTGGAACCCCGGTTGCCTCGACAAAGTTGTGCGCTACGTTGATGAAGAATTCGAAGGCAAGGCCGAAGCGGTCGTCGACGAGGCGGGTGGAGATGAAAACCGCTTCTGTGTCGCCGAAAGCGGCGTTGCGGTGGCAGACGGCCCGGTCACCCAATTCCACCGTGTAGGCGGGCGCGACTAGATTCTCGCCGGTATCGGCAATGGCGAGCGGAACGAAGTAGTAGGCGCGCTGGTGCAGCGCGGGAGCGAGCGCGGCGGGCACGGCGCCAACCAGACGCTCCAGGTCTGCATCGGTGATACGCGTCTCCCCGAAGGATGCGTAGTGGATCCCGTTCGGCGCCTCCTGCACCGTCGCCTGCGTGGCGACTTTCTCGGCATGCCATAACTCGATTTGCGCGCCACTGGCCATGACTTTGTATTCTAGTTGATGAGGGGTTGGATGATGACGATTTCGGCGAAGAGCGAACGAGGCGCGCGCATCTTCGGGTTCCCGCTGCAAGGATTCAGCCTGTTCCAGAGCCTGCTGATGGCGTTTGCCTCGGCGTTCCTCGCGTTTTTCGCCACCACGTGCATCGCTATCTTCGCGCTGCTGGCGTGGAACGTGGTGGGCGGGCACGCGGTTGACTACACCGAGACGTACCGCTACGTCGGGTTTCCGGCGGGAGTGCTGGTGCTGGTGGTGGCGCTGCCGCTGTTTCTGGTGCTGTGGGTGAGGGCGAAGGTGCGGAAGTAGTTGCCTACGTCGCCAAGGTGTGGGACCGCGTGGATCAGGCCCTCACAACCCTGCCGGTTTCGGATTCTTGGGGTCGAACTCCGCAACCTGGATCTTGCGGGCGAGGCCGAGTTTCGCCAGCAGCCAGATACCCCAGAAGTTGGGATCGATTTCGTACCAGGCGAGGCCGTGGCGCGCGGAGGTGGGATGGGCGTGGTGGTTATTGTGCCAGCCTTCGCCGCCGGTGAGCAGCGCAACCCACCAGCTATTGCGCGAGTCGTCGTGGGTGTCGAAGCGGCGCGAGCCCCATAGATGCGTAGCCGAGTTGACGAGCCATGTGGCGTGCAGGCCGATCGTGACGCGCAGGAAAACCGCCCAAAGCACCATGGCCACACCATTGACCCAACCGCCCCAGTACCAGCCGCCGGCGAACAGCGCCAGACCGCTCAACGTAATCGGCAGCCAATGATACTTGCTCAGCCAGACATGCACGCGATCCCGGCGCAGGTCGGGTGAGTAGCGGGCCAGCGCCTCAGTCTGCGCGTGCAGCGCCTCGCCAAAGAGAAGCCAACCGGTGTGCGCCCACCAACCGCCCTCGCGCGGGGTGTGCGGATCGCCCTCCCGATCGCTGAGCTGGTGATGCACGCGATGCGTAGAGACCCAGAAAATGGGTCCGCCTTCGAGCGACATCGTGGCGCAAACAGTCATAAAGTATTCCAACCACTTGGGCACCTGGTAGCCGCGATGCGTGAGCAAGCGGTGGTAGCACATGCCGATGCCCATGTTGATGGCCAGCGCATAGATCGCAGCCATCACCAGCAGGCGTTGCCAACTGAAGAAGAACAGTGCCGCCAGCGCTCCGGCGTGAAAAAGCGCAATCACAACCAGCGTTGTCCAGCTGAGCCCATGACTGGTAGTCGCGGCGCGCCCCATGTGGATCTGATTGCGCGCGGAAATCGTGTGCAGAATGCGCGCCGGCGCGGGAGTTGCAGCTTCGTTTGCGGCGAAAGCCAGTTGAGGGTCAGCTTCGTTTGCGGCGTCACAGGAAGGCGCGGTCAGGGCTGATGCCATTCTTGGGGAAATCCTTCACAAGTGGCAACGTGCCCACTTCTTCTTTCATTATATAGGACCACGCAGGTCCACAATTGCCGGAGCCTGCGTCTCTTTGGCGCGCGACTTGGTAGTCGGCCGAGAAGTTCCCAGGGTTAGTTGGCTGCAGTCGCACCAATGGCGTCTGGATCGCTGACGAAGATGCGCTTGGCGTCGCCGCGAAGCACGCGGTAGAGAGCGAACTGGCGCTGGGTCGCCCCGCGCAGCTCGAAAAGAAGCTCGCCGCGGTTGTCGGCTAGCGCATCGACGGCGTCGACTAAGCGCATGCGCGGCGTCAAGTCCAGGTGGGCCGCGTCGGTCACGTTTTTCACGAGCACCGCGACATTGCCGTAGAGATCGGGCTGCGCGATGAGTGTGACAAACTTTTCCTGCTCGCCTGTGCCATCCGTTCGTGCTGCGAGCACCATGGTCGCGCCTGAACCATAGGCCAGCTCGAAGACGCGGAACTGCTCGTCGATCAGTGGCGCGGGCGGAGGCGGGGTGAGTTGAGTCGGTTTGTGCGCCGACGACGTGTTCTTGTGCGCAGGCTTGGGCTGCGCGGGTGGCGGATTGAGACCCAGCGCCGTTCGTGCCAAGTCCTCCATGGCGGCCTTCATCTTGGCTTCATCGCCGGGATTGGCCCAAGTGTAATCCCACACATGCTGTGGCCGGTCGGTCGCGTCCGAAACGGCGACCTCCTGTTGCATCTCCGGCGGCAGGCCGCGAAGGCTCGGCGTGACCGCCACATCAACACCCGCGGATTTGCCGCGAAAGAGATGCGGCCGGTTGGGATCGCTGAGGATGCCCACGCTCTCGACATAGCCCTCGTCTTCATTTTTCTTCTTTTTGAGCTTAGGCTGATAGGGGTCGGTGGCAGATGTGTCGATCGTTGTCGAGCTATCGGGAAGGCGGTGTAGATCGGGACGGTCCGGACCGGATCCTGGACCCGAACCTGAGTTCGGTTTGGAGTTGTCGCTGCCGTTTGACCCCGGCGCATTTGAATTGCCTCCACTCGTCCCGTCCCCTGAACCGCCTTGCGAGGCGTCGCCGCTCTTGTGGAGGGTGGGGCGGTCGGGATCGGGAGCGGGTGCATTGGGGTCGGGAGCGGAGCTGCTCCCAGAACCGTTCGATGATCCGCCGGAAGAGCCGCCGCTGCTTCCTGAGCCTGAATCGCCGGTGTGACGCTTGCGATGCAGGATGGGCACGTCGCTCTGCGAATCGTCTCCTTCGTCGATCTTGGCCACCTGTTTCGGCGCGGGCTTCGCTACGGGGATCGGCAGGCGCTTGCCGTAGCCGATCCATGCACCCTGTTCGCGTGCCGCAGTATCTATATCGAAGAGGCCGATCGGTTTGCCGTCATCGAGAAGCTGGTATTCGACGTCGCCCTCTAGAGCCAGCGGATAAGGACGAGCGAGATATTCATCCGCGTCCTGCAACTGCTGGCCGTCGTAGATGCACACGGGCACGAGGCGGCTGGTTTTAGGCTTGGCCTCGTCGCCGGTCCACTCAAGGACCGCAACGGCGCGCAGCGAGAGCGTGTTTGTCTGGGTCTTCGTGACCTGGCCGGGGTACTGCGCCGCCAGAGGCAGCGCGGCGGCCAGCAGCGCTGCTAACTTTATCCACAATCGAGTTCGACCTTGCAATGACACCTTCCACACCCTTCCGCAATAATCAAACCTGAATCTAACCCGGCGGCCGTCCATCGGCCCGCAACACCTATAGCGAGGATATTCCCCATGGAGATCAATCAGAAAGTCGCCAACTTCACGCTCAAAACCGACGAGGACAAAACCGTAAGCCTTTCCGATTTTGCCGGCAAACCGGTCGTCCTCTTCTTTTACCCCAAGGCCGACACCCCAGGCTGTACCATCGAGGCCTGCGGCTTTCGCGACACCTTCAAAAAGCTCCAGGCAGCGGGCGCGGTGGTTCTCGGCATCAGCCGCGATACGCCCAAAGACCAGGCCAAATTCCGCGCCAAGTACGACCTCCCGTACACACTCCTTGCTGATGTAGACGAGAAAGTATGCAAACAGTTTGATGTATTGAGAGAAAAGAACATGTACGGCAAGAAAGTGATGGGAATCGTGCGGACGACCTTCGTGATCGGCCCCGACCAAAAGCTGTTGCACGTCTTCCCGCAGGTCAAGCCGGAAGGTCACGCTGAAGAGGTGCTGGCGCTGCTGAAGGAGTGGAAAAAGGCGCAGAAGTGATGCGGGGCTGGCAAGCCGGGCAGTCCTATACTAATCCCATATGCAAAAGAAGGTTCGGGATGCCCCAGTCTCGCGGCCGAAGGTGTTCATTTCATATAGTTGGAGTTCGCCCGGACACCGGGAGCGAGTTCGGCTTTGGGCAGAGAGACTCCTGCAGGATGGAATTGACGTTGTCCTAGACATTTACGACCTCAGAGAAGGACACGACAAGTACTCCTTTATGGAGAGGATGGTCACCGACCCCGAAATCACTCATGTCCTAGTCATGTGCGATAGAGCCTACGCCGAGAAGGCGAATGCAAAGCGCGCGGGTGTCGGAACGGAGTCGCAGATAATCTCTAAGGAGGTTTACGAAAAGGTACAGCAGTCGAAATTCATCCCCATCGCTTGCGAGTTTTCCGAAGGCGGCGAGCCGTTTTTGCCCGTATTTTTAGGATCGAGGATGTGGATTAATTTCTCCTCTTCGGAGGCAGTGAATGAGAACTGGGAGCAACTTATCCGAGCTTTATACGGCAAGCCTGCATATCAAAAACCGTCGGTCGGGGCAGAACCTGCTTACATAACATCGGATGACCCGAAACCCTCAAACCCGGCTGCCGGAAAATTCAGCACATTCAAGCACGCATTACTGAATAATCTGCGAGGCGTGGGCGTATATCGAACCGATTTTCTTTCCGCGTGTGTTAGCTACGCTGACGCCCTCCGGGTCCGGCAGGAGCCGGATTTGGCGTCCCTCGCTAGCAGGATCGTTCAAGACTGCGAGACGCTAAGGGGTGTTCGTAACTTGATAGTTGACTGGGTTCTCTTAGAGAGCCGAGCAGGAGATTCTGCAGATTTCCAAGACGCCCTACTAGAATTCCTCGAATTACTTCTTGAGTTGAAGTCGCGTCCTGCCGAGGTCAACGCCTGGCATGATTCATGGTTTGAGGCTCACTCCATATTCGTCTATGAGACATTCTTATACCTAATTGCTGCGCTGTTGAAAACGGGATCGCATGAAGCGCTAAATGAGGTGCTCACATCCCACTATATCCGCCCCAAATCGGAAAGGTATAGCAACCAAAAGCTCAACGATTTCGGATGCTTTTATGGCAACTCCGAAACCATTCAACAGGTATTGGCGCCGCCGGGAAAAAGGCTCTATAGCCCTGCTGCGGAGTTGATTAAGCGGCAGGCTGACCGTCACGACCTTCCGTTCTCTTCCGTTATCGAAGCAGAACTGCTCGTGTTTCTGATGTCTTGTGTGGTCCCCGACGCACGATGGTACCCGCAGACATTGCACTATGCGTCACAAGGCGAGTTCCCTTTCTTCGTCCGAGCAGTTAGGCACCGAGACTTTCTCAAACTATCGAAAATTACTGGGGTTCAGGATGCCGATTCTCTTCGTAAGCTCGTAGCAGAGGGATATGAGAGGCAAGGGGTAAATCGCTGGTATGATTTCGCGATGATGTCGGGATCGTTTTGGACCCTCATGAACATGGATAATCTCGATTCCGTTAAGTGAGGCTCATCGTACAAAGAATTGATTTGAAGGTCACCTATCTTACCGATGCTTTCTAAAGGCCCCTTTTCGAAGCCCGATCGTCCCCCCGGCAGGCTCCTTACTCGCACGTTCTTTGAAGCGCCGCCGGAGCGCGTGGCGCGGCTTCTCCTCGGCAAGATACTTGTCCGAAAGACAGAGGAGCGGAAGCTTATGGCCGGGCGCATCGTCGAGGTCGAGGCGTATCTCGGCCCGCACAGCAAAACAGCCGATCCCGCGGCCCACTCCTATCGCGGCCTCACGCCGCGGAATCAGGTCATCTTCGGTCCGCCCGGCCATGCCTACGTCTATTCCATCTACGGGCGCTACTTCTGTATGAATGTCACCTGCGAGCGCGAGGGCCGCGCCGGATGCGTTTTGCTGCGCGCCCTGGAGCCGTTGGCAGGGCTGGACCAAATGGCGCGCAACCGCGGATCGAGAGGTCTCCCACCCTTCTCGCAAAAGACGCGTGAAGGATGGGGCACGGAGGAAGAATGGAGCAACGTGCGGCAGTTGACCAGCGGCCCGAGCCGGCTGTGCCAGGCGCTGGGGGTTACGCGCAACGCGCACAATGGCGTGGATTTGCTCGATCCCAGGTCGCAGCTGCAACTGCGCGACGACGGTACGCGCGCCGGCCGGGTAGTGGTGACGCGCCGCATCGGCATCCGTCACGCCGTGGAGCTGCCATTGCGCTTTATCATGGCTGGAAACGGCTGCGTTTCCGGGCCGAAATCGATGGACGTGCTTGCATCTTTCTCGGCCTCCGTTTCGTCTTCATATAGAAGCCGAATCATTTCCCCGAGTGTGAAACTAAGACCCTGAAAGGATTCCCTGCCCGTGAAAACGACTTCCCTGCTTCTTCCTGCCGTGGCGGCAGCGCTGCTCGGCATGGCAGTTTTCTCTGTCAACACCGGAGTACAAGCGGCGCAGTCCGCGCCGCAAGCTCCGCCCCAGGCCGATGCACCTTCAACGGCATCTTCCCAGGGCCCACCGGTGCAGGGCGCGCAACCGGGCGGCCGACCAGTGCATAGCTATCCTCCGCCAACCAACCTTCAGGTTTTGCCCAAAGACCTGACCGGCCGCCAGGTGCGCGACATCATGGAGACCTGGGAGGGTTCGCTGGGCGTGAAATGCGAGTTCTGTCATGTGCCTGACCCCCAAAACCTAGGCCCCAACGGCCGCCCGCGCTTGAACTTCGCAGACGACTCCAAGCCCGATAAGCAGATCGCGCGCATCATGTACACCATGACGCAGCAGATGAACAAGGATTACATCAGCAAGGCGATGGATCTCGACAAGGACAACATGGGTTCGCCCGTCACCTGCGGAACCTGCCATCGCGGCCACGAGATGCCGGAAGATTTCAAGATTCCGCGCGAGGAGCGCCGAGAGGGGCCGGGTGGAGGGCCGGGAGCACCGCCAACCAATGAAAAGCCGCCATCGCAATAGATGCGGCTCGATGGACCTGGATTACACTGGCTCGGTATGCGGCTGTTCGTGGGAGTTGCGCTCCCAGACGTGGTGATGCGCGAATTGCAGGCCGTGGCGGCGCGGCTGCGCTCGGGCAGCACTGTCGGCGGCGGATTGCGCTGGAGTGAACCGGACTCGTGGCACATCACGCTGCAATTCCTGGGAAATGCAACTCCCGAGCAGTACGCCTGCTTGACTGCACAGTTGGGCGAAGTGCGATCCGCGCCGGTCCCGGTCGAGCTAGGCGCGCTCGGCTGCTTCGACCGCGCGGGCGTGTTCTTCGCCAATGTCTCGGTAACCCCGGCCCTGGCCGCGATCGCCGAGCGCGTCACTGCTGCGACGGGCCGTTGCGGATTCGTCGCCGAGACGCGGCCATTTCATCCCCACATTACTTTGGCGCGGTCGAAGGGCCAGAGACGTGGATCAGGGCTGCGCGCATTAGTAAGCAGGATGCACAACCAACCGCCGTTCACGCGATTCACCGCGCGAGAGTTTCTCCTCTACGAGAGCCATCTGGGTTCTGAAGGAGCACGGTACGAAGTCCGCGGGCGGTTCCCGTTTAACAGGCCCTGAAGCATGACCGCGTGGCGTCGCGCACTGCTATACTGAAGATTCGGCAAGGCGAGGACGCGGATTTCCGTCGAGTGCGCTGGCCGCTCGGGCGGCCCCGAAAGTCCTTGAAATCTTGGAGTTCAGCCATGGCACAAGTTTGCGATATCTGCGGCAAGGGTCCACGCTTCGGTAATAACATCTCGCACGCGCACAACGTGACGCGCCGGCGCTGGAACGTGAACCTGCAGGTCGTGAAAGCGCTGGTCAATGGCGCTCCCAAGCGGCTGCGTGTGTGCGCCACCTGCATCAAGAGCGGAAAAATCGCCAAGGCGTAGGCGCCAAGCATTTGCCAACTCGATTCGTTTTCGCGAAGGTCCCCGTTCCTGATGGACGGGGTTTTGTTCTGCGCGCTGATGCGCTGGAACTGGGGTTCATCCGACCTAAGATTCGTTCAGCAACTCCCATCCGTTTCCTGTAGGATTCAATGATGATCGAATCCTTCCTCCGGCGCGCTCTGGTTGCGCTGCTCTTGGCGGCATTGCTCGCTCCGGTGCTGGAAGCTTTCGACAGTTGGGACGCAACGCCGGGACCAGCCGCCGATACAGAGTTCCATGTTGCCGCGCTCGCCGTTGCTGCCGGGCTGCTGGTCGTAATTGTCGTTACTGCTGTGCGCATCAATTGTCCCGGAGCCGGGTTCGTGCCTCTCAGACCGCAACCGGCCCGTGCATGGCGCCCTCCCATCGCGCCACTGCCGCTGTTCTCAGATACCTCTCCACCGCGCATCCCGCTCCGCATCTGATTTCCTCCGTTTGAGGCACTTGCCAACCGGGCGGCGTGCTTGAGTGCGCCTTGTTGCGCGCCATGCTTGCCGTTTCTCAAGACAAGCTACGGGAATCGAGAAGCCATTGATCGGAATACGAAACAATTGCCTCGCGCTACGCGTGGGCATCGCCTGCATGTGCATGCTTGGCGAAACAGCGATCGCTGCCGTGGGCCAAAGCCCTACTTCGCAACCCGCCACGGGATTGCCGCCTGCAGTAACTGCCAACGGGCCCCTGCCCATTTATGTCGAAGAATTCTTTCTTTCCGAGGCCGTCCGAAGCGAACAGGCTGGCGAATTGCAACTCACCATAGACGGCGCGGCATTTCGCGGCCGAGGCGGTTCGATGGACGGAAAGTCAGTGGGGCTCGACGTCGAATACGGTCTCACGGATCGATTGCAGTTGGGCATTGAAACTCCCTACGGCATCGATTCCACGCCCGCAAGCGAAATTCTACTGAGTTGGAGCACAGCCGACATCGGCGTTCTCTGTCAGTTCATCCGCGGCAACCATCCGTTTGCGTTGAGTGGAGCGATGGGCGTGGACGCGCCGTTGACTGATCGCGGCGATCTGAGCTTCGAACCGGAGTTGCTCATCGCCAAGGCCTTCGGCAGGCTGCAAATTCACACCAGCTTCATTCCAGAGCTAGGCGGCGACGATACTTCGCTCGGATACAACGCTGCGGCGGTGCGTCCGATCGCGCATCATTGGATTCCGACATTGGAGTTCAACGGCCGCCGCGATTCTGGCGTAAACAGCTTTTATGTGACGCCGGGAATTTACAAACACCTGCCTCACCGGCTCGAAGCCGGCATCGGCGTGCCTCTGGGTGCGGGCCGGCACAACAATCCCGCAGGCGTCGTCTTCAAGATGACCTGGGAGATCGGCGGCGATAAGGACGATTGAGGACTATTCGACGTGTGAGGGAATGAGCGTTCCACGCCGCAGGTCGAGCGTGAACGGCTTTTCGCGATCGCTCTTCATCTCCCACCCGATTCCGCGCAGCACGCCCCCGTCGATGCTTGCGATCGCCACCCCTTCATCGGAGAGCTTCTCCGACTCCCACGCCTGCCCGCCCGGCCCCCACGCGAGAATCGAACGATGGCCGACAAAGAGCAACAAATCCTCCGCAACCACCGCGTGCACTTCGAGAACCGGCCGGTAGGGAATCATGGTGAAGTGTTCAGGCGCAGTGGTGTCGATAAGGTAAGCGTATCCTCCCGCAACCGCGCAGATGTCTTCTGGTTTTGCAGTCGACCATACGCCGGTGGGAGTTGCGGGATCGCGAAATCCCAAGGCGCAGGTGGCAAGAAAAGGCTGCGAGTATGGTGCATCGGGGCGAATCATTACTTCAAGTGCGCCACGCTCCACCTCTTCGGCTGCGCGCGGATAAACGAAGTGACGCCGCGGCAGAATCGGCGGCCGCGCGGCAAGAATTTCAGCGCGCCAGCGGTGCGGAAAGCTCAGGTCGAAAACCGGCTTTGTAATCGTGCCGGGGATCGAGTTAAACGCCTCGATGCTCATGGCTGGGCTTGGTAATTCAAAATCCATTGCAACTGTTCTCTTGTGTCGGGAATGGAGCAGCCGCGCGCCGCTTCGATGGCAGCCAAAGCATCCTTCGTGTTCCAGCCGAGTTGGATCAGCGTGCACGCCGCAGTGAGCGGTGCCCGGCCGATGCTTCCGCGGCAGTGCATGCCGATTCGCTCTCCGGCGCGAAGCTGCTCAACCAATCCCGAAATAAAGGTGCGGAAAGCGGTCATGCTGGCCGGCACATGCACGTCCTGAATCGGGTAGGAAAGGAAGTGCATACCCATCTGCTCCACAATCAAGCCTTCCTCGCCAAGGCCCAGCCACTCGGCCTCGTCCGGCTCGAGCAGTGAAACCAGTGTTTCGACCCCGCTGCGCTTGATGTTCTTCAGGTCGTCTTTGAGCCATTCGTCGCCGCGCGGCCGCAGCACTATAGCCAAACTCACTGGCGGATTCCCCTCGATCCAACACACCTCGTCCATCTATCCGGACCCCGATCAGAGCACAACTTACGCGCAAGCCCTTTGCATGGCCTCACCTCGATCATAGAATGCGGACGCAGCCCATGCCGGTGACATTGCATTGCTCTGCCTCAACCCCGCCGCACTCCGTGATGCGATACGGCGTGCAATGATGGCGCAGACAACTCGGTACAACCGGCCCGCATCGTAGCGCTTATGTGGGCGCTCCTCGCGCTTGACGATGGGCGGAGGAGCAACGCGGCGAATTGTAGCGCGCGCCACACCGTCGGGCCCTGTTGAAGGGCAAGCCTCCGGGGATCCACCCCAGAATGCGCAATGATCCCCGCGAGACTTGCCGAAAAGGGCATCGCCCTTCCCCAGAGCGAGTTCGAGAAGCAGGCCGGCAGCCCCGTGGAAAGGCCGGTCTATGGCTCCGATCTTAAGAGTCCGGCCCGGCTCAATTCCTTTTCCGCGCGTCCCGTCGCGACACAGCCAACAGAGCACATGCTCCTCCAAATGCGAAAATGAAGAGAGCGCCGGGCTTGGAGTATACATAGGTCCGGCACAAGGGGCCGCTCGAACATGCTGCGCGTTCTATCCACCCATCTTTTCTTGACTCATCGTCTGCACCCTGGCCTGCTCGAGCTCGCAGAGCGATCCGGTGCGCAGGCGGTTGAGAT
>Ga0335078_10000519_pt1 | contig 59378 bp, 54 predicted proteins | sample Lox_Sample_32_FD_206711 | JGI IMG/M metagenome (GOLD analysis project Ga0335078, IMG submission 206711) | Soil microbial communities from Loxahatchee National Wildlife Refuge, Florida, United States - Lox_Sample_3.2 | ecosystem: Environmental > Terrestrial > Soil > Wetlands | place: USA... | reverse complement strand
GTTCCGATGATGCGCTTGCTGCTCGCGGCTAAGGCAGACACCGCCTCACCCATCGACGAGGGCACTACCCCGCTGATGGTCGCGGCCGGCGTCGGGTGCGTGCCCGGGCAGTGGATCGAGCCGGAGCGCGACGTCCTGGAAGCTGTGAAAATCCTGGTGGATGAGCTGCACGCGGATGTGAACGCGGTCAACGTTCGTCATGAAACGGCCTTGCACGGCGCGGTGTGTAGAGGTGCGGATTCAGTGGTGCAGTACCTGGTGGACAAAGGCGCCAAGCTCGACGTAAAGGACGTGGAGGGGAAAACGCCGCTGGATGTCGCGGTGGACGGCATCTTCCGCGGCGATTCCATCGGCACGCCGCCGGTGATCGTGCTTCATTTTCCTGAACACACGCAGGCGTTAATGAGGAAGCTGACGGCGGCCGCGGCGGGTCCCTCGGGTTCCGCCAGCCTTCACTAGCGAGAATTCAAGTAGCAGCGCCCGCGCCCGTGTTCGACAACGCAACGGCCAGATTCGTACCGGAAGGCGATCCTAATCCGCTGGCAGCGTCCCAGCCTGGTCCCGCCGAGAATGCGCCGTTGGATCCGCTCGTGATGTCGTGAAGTGCGCTGGCTGTCTTAGACAGTCCGTAAATGACCGGCTGCAAAAAACCGATCGGCGAGCCGCGCTTCTGATTGATCAAGGCGATGAGCCCGCTCCATAATGGAGCGGCCGCGCTGGTTCCCCCGATGACCAAAGATTTTCCGTCCACCAATACTTGATAGCCGGTGTCGGGATCGGCGTCCGCCGACACATCCGGAACGCCGCGGCCGCCGCCGGACGGAGGTTTGATCCCCGCGCCGGACTGATACGATGGCAGCGCGAACTGGTTGCTGTACCCGCCTCCTCCGGCGCCGCCTTGCGCGCCGTCATTCCACACTGTCTCGCTGGTGATTTTGCCGTTGGCGCCCCGAAGGGTGGTTCCTCCGCATGCCAGGATATGCGGGCTCGAAGCCGGGAAGTCCACGTGATTCTTGCCATCGGTCACGCCGTCGCTCGACCCGTTATCGCCGGATGCCGCGCAAATGGTGACCCCAAGCGCAGCAGCGTCCTGCGCGGCCGAATCGAACGCAGTCATGGCCTGCGCGGTCCAAGTGGATTCGGCGCTTCCCCAACTGATAGAGATCACAGATGGTTTGTGCGTGGTATCGTGAATCGCCATGGTGAGGGCATCCTGAAAGCCTTGCGATGTGTTCGGAGCAAAGTAGACGACGATGCTCGACGACGGCGCCACCGCGCCCACCACCTCAATATCCAGCAGCACTTCGCCATCCGCGCTATTCGCGTTGGTCGGCGAATTCTTGCCGCCGTCCACCGCGACGGAAATCACGGAAGGCTCCGGCAATCCCAGCGACGAAAAATAATTTTTCAAATCAGCCGGCTTGTAGCCGCCTCCGAGTTCTATAATTCCCACGGTCTCACCGGTCCCGTTCGCGTCCAGTGGAAACTGATAGAGTTGCGCGACCTGCCGCGGTGTGTAGGAGACATTCGCGGATGCCGCTTGAGGCCGCACTCGAAAATGAGGTTGGGCCTGCGGGCGGTTGTCTAATCCGAGCACGGCTTCGACATACGGAGCGAGATCGGCCGGCAGTTGTATGGCTCCGGTCCGCGCGCGGTATTCCTGGCCGTTGTGCTCGTAACGGTCCAGTTTCACATCGAACGCGCGAGCGAAGTCGGCCGCGCGGCCCTTCAGTTTCACGGTGCGCCGCGGTGCGGAAACTTCGCTGACCGTCAGATTGTATTCCTTCGCGAATTCCTGAATTTGCTTAAGCGCCTGCTCGTCCGCGCCGTGCTTCTGCGCGAATTCCTGGCGTGACATATGGGCGCCGCCGGCTGCCGGTATCGGTGCGCGCGCCTTGGGCTTCAATGCCACGGAGATCTCGATCATCTCGTCGTTCGATTGATCTCCAACACGCGTGCCGATCGGCTGCCTTTCGCTGCCGGCTAGCGGGATCTTTTTGGTTGCCATGGTTGCTCCCTCAGTATGACGTCCGCGAAGCTGCGAAGTGACTCAGTGGTTTCCCTGTGTTTCCGATTGAGCAACTGACTATGATTGAACGTGGCGCCGCATTTTACTCGTAGAGCCGTTCTCAAGGCTGCGTCGGCCGTGCCGCTGCTTGGGCAGGGCATGGCCACCCGCAACATCCGTCCACAAGCACGCGCCAAGCGCTCCGGTTTGCCGTTCGACGCCAAGTTCACCGATATCGCGCACCAGGCCGGTCTGGTGGCGCCCAGCATCTACGGAAGCGTTGCTACAAAGAAGCACATTCTCGAAGCGGTCGGCTGCGGAATCGCGTTCTTTGATTTCGACCAGGACGGATGGCTCGACATTCTGGTTCTGGGTGGAACACGTTTCGGCGCAGCTCCCGCCGGGGCGGGGAATCGACTGTACAAGAACAATCGCGACGGTACATTTTCGGACGTCACCGCGAAGTCCGGCCTCGCGCGCCCGGGCTGGGTCTCTGGCGTCGCCATCGGCGACTACAACAATGACGGCATCGATGATCTGTTTCTGACCTATTACGATCGCAATGTTCTGTTTCGCAACAACGGCGACGGAACATTTACCGATGTCACGCGCGAAGCAGGGCTACTGCTCGATCGGCCGCAGTGGAGCACGGGTTCCACGTTCGTGGATTACGATCGCGATGGCAACCTGGATCTATTCTTTACTACTTATGTCGATCTCGACACTGGCGCGAACATTCCGTCCGGCTGCGACTGGAAAGGAATCGCGGTGCACTGCGGTCCGCGAGATCTTCCCATGGGGCGCTGCTACTTGTTCCACAACGATGGACGGGGCCGGTTCAGCGATGTCAGTAAGGAGGCCGGCGTTGATCGAGCGCGCGGGTATGGGTTCACGGCCGTCGCCGCGGATTTCGATAACGACGGCTGGCCCGACATCTACGTCGCATGCGATTCCACGCCCAGCCTGTATTTCCGTAACCGGCACGACGGGACTTTCGCGGAAGAAGGCCTGGAGCGCGGCGTCGCACTCAGCGAAGACGGAGCCGAGCAGGCCGGGATGGGAATTGCCGCCGGCGACTACCGGTTGGATGGGACGCTCGGAATCCTAAAGACACATTTCGCCGATGACACCAGCGTGCTGTACGAGAACAACGGTAAAGGCGAGTTCACGGACGTAACCCTGAAGTCGGGACTGGGCGTCGAAACGCGCTTCGTGTGCTGGGGCGCGGGAATCGTCGATCTGGACAATGATGGACTGCCGGATCTTTTCATCGCGGCCGGCCAAGTCTTTCCCGAACTGGAGAGACACGCACCGTTCCCGTATAAAAACCCACGTATTTTGTTTCGGAATTTGGGAGGCGGAAAATTCGAAGAGCTCTTCGACGAAGCAGGGCCGGCCATCGCCGCACCGCATTCCAGCCGTGGCTGTGCCTTCGGCGACTTCGACAACGACGGGGACATCGATATCGTGATCATGAACATGAATGAGCCGCCGTCGTTATTGCGCAATGATTGCTCCGGGCGCAATCACTGGCTGAAAGTTCAGCTCGAAGCGGCGGGATCGCACCGCACCGCCATTGGCGCTCGCGTGACGGCTTACTACGGCGAGAGGAGTCAGGTCCAGGAGCTCCTGAGCCAGTCGAGTTTCTTATCCGTGAACGACAAGCGGCTGCATTTCGGACTGGGCGCGGAGACGAGCGCAAGACTGGAAGTGCGCTGGATGAACGGCAGGACGGTGGTGTTGCCGGAAATCGCTGCCAATCACTTGGTCATAATTCGCGAGGGCGCTGGCGTAGTGCGGACTCTGAGGCCGCCGTTCACTGCTTGATCGCGTAACTTCGTGAATCGCTAACCGTGACCGGTCCGTGAGTCACCTGTCAAGAGCGAAGCAGCTTGATCGCGCGCGGCGTCCTACTGGCGGAGGTAGAAGCTTGCTATGAGACAAAGCATTCTGCGATCCGCTGTTGGAACGGCACTATTATTTAGCGGTTTGATGGCCGTTTCGGCCCAAGACCGCGATGACAGTTACTATTCCCGCAGGGATGCGTTTTTCCACCAAGAACATTGGCAGGCGCGTTTGTTCCAGCGCGTCCGGGACGATTTGAGCGAGGTCCAATCCACAACTTTCCCGGCCAGCCGCGATGAATTCCGGATCGTGAAAACGAAAGAAGAGCTGGGTCAACTTCAGGACAAACTCGCCGATCACCGGTACGATGCGGGGCAGCTCGACGATGTCATCGCCGGAGTGCAGCGGGTAATCGACAGTAATAAGCTTTCGTCGCGCGACCGCGATATGCTTTCAGACGACTTGAACCGTATGCGCCAGTATCGCGATCACCACGACGATTGGGATCGCCGGTAGGTTTAACCGAACGGTGAGGTCGGACGGCCTCAATCGGAGTTTCGCGGGAGGCAGAAAGGCTGCCCCGAGTGCTCCGGTGGAGGCCGTTTTGGCTTTCTGAGTCCGCAGCGAATTCCTTAGCAAGAGTTAATTGCGGCTTGCGCAACTGACCGGCGGCGAGTGGCATCTCTAGTAATGAATGTCCACGCTGTTTTGCTCCCGCGCCCGGCTTATCGTTTTAGCCGTTGCCTCGCCCCTGCTCGCCCAACAGCCCGCCGAGGGGATCAAGAATTTCTACCAAGTGGATCAGCACCTTTACCGCGGTGCGCAACCGGATAAAGAGGGCATTGAATTTCTCGCCAAGCTAGGCGTCAAGACTGTGATTAACCTGCGGGGAGAAGGTCCAGAGTCGCGACGCGAAGAAAAGTTAGTAACGGAAGCGGGCATGAAATATATCCATGTTCCGATGACGGGGCTCACCCCGCCAACCGTCACAGAAATCCAGAAGATTCTCGGACTGCTGGAAGATCAAACTGGCGGGGCCGTTTTTGTGCATTGCAAGCGGGGCGCTGACCGCACCGGAACAGTAATCGCGGCGTATCGCGTGGATCACGATGGTTGGGACAATGACCAGGCGCTCAAGGAAGCCATGACACGCGGGATGAGTCCCCTTCAACATCCCCGCCAGCATTACATCCGCGAGTTCCAGCGTGTCACGGCTGGAGTTACCGCGCCGCTAAATCCGCTCGCTGCAGCGTCCCCATCCGCGGCGATTGCTCAATAGAAGTGCCGCGGGCTGAGGTTATCGGGCGGCTTCCAGCGTGCTGGTTCCTTTTTCGCTCAGGCGGACGATGGTTGCTGCCGCCATGTATCGAACCGCGTGCCGCTCGTCGGTCAGCAACGGCATAAGCTTGGGGATGGTGCCGGTATTGCCGCGTTGGCCCAACGCCTTCGCTACCGCCAGTCGCACGGCCCAATTGCGATCCTGCAACGCCCATTCGAGCAGCGTAAGCGCGTAAGGGTCTTGATCTTGCGCGAGCACGCCGGCGGACTCTGCCCGGCCGGGCGCGCCGGAATCGCCTTTGGTGTCCTGCACCGCTTCCTTGACCGCCGTAATCCCGATGGACGCGGGCCCAAATAGGGCGCCGGTAACGCCCTCAGCGCCCATCAATGCCATTTGGCCAGGAGTGAACTTCTTCTTGATGGCGGCGTGCAAAGTGCTCGGCGCATCTTTGCGCTCGCCTTCCAAAACTTCCTGGAAAATCTCTCGGCCCGAAGGATCACCGAGAACCCAGAGGGCTTTGGCAGCTGTGAAACTGATCTCCGGTGTGTCCTCGAGCGCGGCTTTCAGATAAGGAATTGCTGCGGGCGATTTCATCTCTCCGAGCGTGAGAGCCGCAGCCTGGCGTACATCACTATCCTTGTCTTGCAACTTGTCGGCGACCAGCTTCACCGCGTTCGATTCATTGCCAATGGTTCCCGCGGCCGCGATAGCGGTCTTGCGATGATGCGCGTCGCTATCGGCCAAGCCTTGCTGCAACGCCGCCCAGGCCGCGGTTTCCGACGGAGTCTCGCTAAGGCTGGCTGCTTCGGCAACTGTCACCTGTGTTTGGCCCGCTGCGTCGGGAGGCTGCGGCGAAAGCGACGCGACTCCGAGAAACAAAAAGGCGATCAGGCTGCCGTATTTCATAGTTCCTCCAGAGACGCAGGCGGCACTGCGCCTCCGGGCACCGGCCGCTCCGCGTCTCACTGCGACGGTCTACCTCACTGAGGGCTCCGTCTGCTTTTGCTGTGCCGACTGACCCGACTTAGCATATTGCTCCGGGTTCCTGTCGAACTTGTCCTTGCATTGCTGCCCGCAAAACACGTACCGTTCGCCCTGGTAGCTGCTGGTGGCCGGCGCTTTCTTCTCGTCTACCTGCATTCCGCAAACAACGTCTTTGGTCATATGATTTGTCGTTCCTTTCTAGGATTGGAGAACATTCCCTCGAATTAGACCGGCCAGTTCTGGAGCCCGTTTCGAGATCGGGCGCCGGCGCTTCACGCAGGGCAGAATGCGACCGGAACGAGGAAAAATCTACTCTTCCGCTTTCCGCTTGCGGTTTGGAAGTTACAGAGATCGTTCACACCTCAATGCGCGAAGTCTTCGGTCACCAATTTGCACACGGTGATCTCGGGAGGCGGCGTCGCAAGCCGGATCTCACGGTTACAGGAGGAGTGTGGCATGGGCGGAAAGAACAAAGCCGTTTTTGGCGTTTACGCAAATCAACTGGACGCCGAGAACGCAGTAAACGGTTTGAAACTGGCCGGATTTCGAAACACCGACGTCTCGATTCTTTTCCAAGAGAACGAAGGCACGAAAGACCTGGTGATGACACGCAGCACGAAAGCTCCGGAAGGCACGGCTGCCGGCGCGAGTTCGGGAGCGGTGGTGGGAGGCATTCTTGGATGGCTGGCGGGCGCGGGATTGCTGGCGATTCCGGGCCTGGGGATGTTTATCGCTGCAGGGCCATTGATCGCGCTGCTGAGCGGCATCGGGGTAGGCGGAGTGTTTGGCGGAATCACCGGTGCATTGGTCGGTCTCGGAACACCGGAGTACGAAGCTAAGCGCTACGAAGGGCGTATTCGCAAAGGCGGCATTCTGCTGTCAGTCCACTGCGACGATTCGGATTGGGTGAAAACAGCGCGCACGATTCTGCAGCAGACCGGCGCGGAAGATATTTCAGCCACCAGCGAAGCCAAGGCGGACTTTGCAGCCAGCGATCGTCCGCGCGCTCGAGTCATCGAGCGTCGGGCCTAGGCGTAAACAAGTAGAGGACGGCGCTTTGGCCTTGGATGGTTAAGGTGCCGTTCGCCTCCAGGGGCGGGATGCCGGTCCAGCATGCGCACTCGCCGTCGGGCGCCGGGAACTCCGCCGGTCGATCTGAAAAATTGCAGAAGAGGACGGCGCGGGATCCCGAAGGATCGCCGCGCTCAAGGCGAACCCACCTCCCGTCCTCGTCCACACATACCTGCGTCAGATCCTTGCGGCAATTTCCGAGGCACGGCCATTGTCTGCGCAGTGCGATCAGGTCTCGATAAAAGGCGCGCATCTCCCGATGATCTGGCTGGTCCACCAGCGACCAGGTAATCTTCGATCGCTCGAACGTCTCGGGAGATTGCGGGTCGTGGAATTCACCCGCTCCCGCAAAATCGGCGAACTCTCGGCGGCGGCCTTCGCTGACCGCGAACGCGAGTGAGGCATCGCCGTGGCTGGTGAAATATAAGAACGGCGCCGAGTCGGCGAATTCTTCACCCATAAAAATCAGAGGAAGAAAGGGAGAACACAGCAACAGCAGCACGGCCATCCGGTATTGATCTCGTGAAATGAGCTGCGAGAGCCGGTCGCCTTGCGCGGTGTTTGCGATCTGGTCATGGTTTTGGATGAAGGCCACAAAACGCTCGGCCGGCTGATCGCGCGAACTGCTGCCGAAATGGCGTTGACGATACGGGGAGTAGTTGCCGTCATAGACGAAGCCCTCCGCGATCGCCTTTTGGATTTGGGCGAGCGTGCCGAAGTCGGCGAGGAATCCGCGCTTGGCGCCGGTCAGCGCGGAAATTATCGAGTGATGGAACTCGTCGTGCCACTGCGCATCCAGCGCGTGGCCGCCCTTCTGGCGTGGCTGGATCACGCGAACATCGTTGAGATCGCTCTCGGCGATTAGAAATGCATCACGGCCGAGGCGCCGCGCTTGGTCGTGAAAGCAGTCGCGCAGCTCCGCCAGAAAATGGTGGGCGCTGAAATCGAAGATGCCGTGGATCGCATCCATTCGCAATGCGTCGATGTGATACTCGGTGAGCCAATACAAGGCATTGTCGATGAAGAAACGGCGCACGCCGTCGCTGCCAGGTCCGTCGAAATTAATGGCCGAACCCCAAGGAGTCCTATAGCGGCCGGTGAAGAATGGCGCGAACTCAGCCAGATAATTTCCTTCCGGCCCCAGGTGGTTGTAGACGACGTCCAGCACCACCGCGAGTCCGGCGGCATGTGCAGCGTCAACTAGACGCTTCAAGCCTGCCGGTCCACCGTACGCCGAATGCGGGGCGAAGAGATCCACTCCGTCGTAGCCCCAGTTTCGCGCGCCGGGAAACTGCGCCACGGGCATCAGCTCGATTGCGGTGACGCCAAGGGCCTTCAGGTATGCCAGCTTCGACGCGACGCCGTCGAACGTGCCCTCGGGCGTAAACACGCCGACGTGCAGCTCGTAGAAAATGTACTCGCGCAGCGGGATTCCGGTCCAGTTGGAATCGGTCCAGGCGAACGAGCCGGGGGCGACGATTTCGGAATGGCCGTGGACTCCCACGGGCTGAGATCGCGACCAGGGGTCGGGCCGTTCTTGTGCCTCGTTCAACAGAAGGGCATAGCTGTCGCCGGGGCGGGCGTCCGGGGCGAAGAGCTGAAAGTCTTCGCCAGCCCGCTCCAACGAGAGTGGCGCTGAACCGTTGACTCGCACGGCTAAGGTGGAAACCAATGGCGCCCAGACACGGAATTGGACGCCTCCCGTGGCCAGCGGCGTGGCGCCGTACTTCAAGCACCACGCTCGCTGAAAAGTAAGGCGGCCGGACAGCGGGCGAAAACCTTGGCGAGCGGGAGCGTGAGTTCGTCGCCGCGCTGCTCGGCTTCGATGGTCTGTCCGCTGATCACATCGCGAAATTTCACGGACGCGATCCTTTTCGGCAAAAGCACCGAAGTGCTACCCCAGGTTTGCTCGCCCCAAGGGACGCCGTGGGAGTTGCACATCCGCAGAAAAAATCGGCCGGCCAGCGCCAATACGGTTTGGTTTTCCGATCCGCGCGCGAACCCGACCACGTGGTTGGCACGGTTACCCTTCGCCGAGAGGGCGGTGTAGCTACCTTCGGCAAACAGATCGAGATGCTCGCGCCGGAACCGTAGGGCACGGCCGGTTAAGAAAAGCTTGATCGCGCCGTCGCAGGGATTATTTGCAAGTCGGCACAGTAATGCGGCAGGATCTTTATCGCTTTCGGTCTTCAATCTGCGCGCGATCTGCTCGCGCATCGCGTAATCCACAGGCTGCCGGTTATCCGGATCCACGAGATGAAAGCTCCACAGCTCGGTGCCTTGATAGAAGTCCGGCACGCCGGGGGAGGCGATCTTCAGAAGCAACTGCGAAAGGGAATTCCACATTCCAGCTCGCGCAACCGGCCCCTGGAATTGACGGAAGTCCTGAAGAAACGGATTGTCGCCGGATGGTTCCAACAGCCGCTCGATGAAGTCGTCGATGGCTTTGTCATACTCGGCATTCGGACTGATCCAGCTCGAATGGGTTTTGGCTTCGTGCAGCGCCTTTTGCATATAGGCTCGGATTCTCTGCACGTATTCAGCATGTTCAGCGGCGTTCATCTCTCGCAGCGGCCAAGTTCCGACCAGGGTCTGATATAGCAAGTATTCTTCATTCGCATCGGGCGCGGGTGCTCCATCCAATTGGGTCTTCCGCACTCGATTCATTTTGCTCCAGCGTCGGATCGCGGCGTACCAATCCTTGGGGTTCTCCGAGAGCGCGTTGATGCGCGCCCGTACGTCTTCGCTCCGTTTGGTGTCATGCGTGGACGTCGCATTCAGGCTGTTTGGCCACAGCTCTCCGCGGATCGCGTTGCGCCGATGGAAAGAAGTCAGCGAGATTCCGAACCGGTCCGGAGCTCCACCGACCTCATTCAGCGAGGACAAAGGATAGTAACGGTAGAAGGACGTGTCTTCCAAGCCTTTGGCCATGACCGGCGCCGAGAGCTGCTGGAAGCGGGTGACGAAAGCCTGCCGTTCGGCGCGCTGCTGAGCGTCCAGGCCTTCGGGATGCTCCAGAAGCAGCACGCCTTGAATGAAATCGAACACCGAGCTGCTGATAGCCGGGTTGCGCTTCTTCGCATCCCGGATCGCGGACAAGACGTGCCGGCGATCCTCAACGTCCAGCTCCTTGTCGTCGCTGCGGGCGTAGGTGCGATAGACGGGGAACGTAGCCAACACCTCTCGCAGCGCATCGCGCAAGCTCTCCAGAGTAAAATCGCGCGACCAGCGATGCTGCTCGGAGATATGATCCAGCTTACGCGCCAGCACGTTCAGCTCGCTCGACATGGCCACTTGCAGGATCAGGCGTTTGGAATCGCTGGCGAGCTCCGGGAAGTATTCCGACCAGCCCGTGAAGCGCTGATACAAGTGCTGGAACGCTTTTTCTTTGGTGCGATCGACGAAGAGCCCGTTCAGCAGATTGAGAAAGTCGTATCCGGTGGTGCCTTCGATGGGCCAACTGTTGCGCAGCGACTCGTTTCGCATCAGTATTTTTTCGGCCACTACGTAGAAGCTTCGACCCGCGCCATTGCCTGCCCCGCTGCCATTTCCATTGGCCGCCAATTGCGCCTTGCAGGCATCCTGAAGAAATCGAAAATATTTCTCTGGATCGAAAAGCCCATCGGGGTGGTCGACGCGCAGTCCCGCAACCCGGCCCGCTTTCACCAGATCGAAGATCAGCGCGTGGATCGCGGAAAAAACTTCCGGATCTTCCGGCCGGATGGCCGCCAGATCGTTGATGTCGAAAAATCTGCGGTAGTTAATTTCGTCCATCGCTACTCGCCAGTAGCTGAGGCGATAGGGCTGGCCCTCGAGCAGCCGCTCCAACCGGTCGAAACTGTGAGGATCGCCGCGCCGGCCGTTGATTTCCGATAGCGCTTTTTGGATCGTATCGGCCACCTCGCGACTCGCCTCCACCAGCCCAGAGAGGCGGCGCTTGACGATCTCCTTCTCGCGAAGCCGTTCCCGAATTTTCGCCTCGTCGGTTTCGGTCTGCCCGGGCAGATGATTCAACGCCGTGAGGATGCTTTCCAGCTCGGCGACGTGCTGGTGCGCGGGGCCGAGCATATCGCGCAATTTCGCCAGCGCGGGCTCGAGCAGCATGCTCCACGTGCGCGGTCCCAAAGGAAGCAGGCGATCGTATAGCGAAATTTGGAATTGCCCGCGATCGAAGACCACCTGGATTTCCCGATTCTCCAACACGCGCCCGTATTGATCCCCCAGGACGGGCAGCAGAACTTTATTTGTCAGTTCTTCTTTGGGAGGATGCCAATCGATATCGAAGTAGCGGGCGAACGGGCTGCTCGGCCCGTTTTCCAACACATCCCACCACCACACGTTTGAGGGATGGGTGATGCACATGTGGTTGGGAACGACATCCACCAGCAGACTCATCGCATGCCGCTGTAATTCATCGGAGAACTCGATGAACGCTTCCCGATTCCCGATCTCTGGGTTGAAGCGAGAATGATCGGTGACGTCGTAGCCGTGCAGGCTCCCCGGCCGAGCCATCAAAAAAGGCGAAGCATAGACATCGCTGATTCCGAGCTCATCGAGATAGGCGACGATGTCCTTTGCTTTCTCGAATGGGAACAGGTGATTCAGCTGCAGCCGATACGTCGCCGCCGGTGTGTGGACCGGGCTGGTTTTTTTGCGCCTCATCGCGGTGCCTCCGTTTGACTCACCCGCGCTGGAAATATTTCAGCTACGGAGCCTCGTGAATGCCGTTATTTCGCGTGAGCCAGCCCGTCTTGAATGACAGCGTCTTCCACTGCGTCCATAACGGCGTCCCGAACGGCTTCCTTCACCGCGTCCTTGACGCTGTCTTCGACGACGGCCGCATCTAAATCCACGTCGGCGCCTGGTCCAACGATCTCCCGGACCACCACTTGCAGCATTGGCGCGATGGGCGGCAGGTCCTTGGTGACTGCTTTGGCAACCTTCTTCGCCACCCGTGTGGCTGGCGCGGTTTGGTCGGCTGCGCTGCGTTGTGCCGTTTGTTCCGCAGTTTCCCAATCATCGTGAAACGTCTTGGCAAGCCGCGCGATGAGTTTCGAGTCGCGGAAAATAAGCCCCACTTCGCGCCGCGAACCTAGTTCCACCTCGCGCAGGCTCTGGCTCCCCACGAATGCCGCGCGTCCATCGCGAAGAATGCAGCGCGCGTGCAATCGTGGTTTGGCCAGTTTGTGCTGCTGGAGTTTCCCGCTTCGCTTGCTGAGCCGGCCGATGATCTTCACCGTCACGCCGGCATTCGCCCGCTCTTCGAGCAGCCGAACCATAGACGGATCGCTGACCTCCGGATCGTAGATCAATAGCTCCTTTTTGGCCGACTTGATGAGCGCGGCGAGCTGTTTCCGCGCGTTTACGGGACTCACAACCAGGCTGCTTGATGCCGATGCGTACGGTTGCCTGGTTACGTCAGCTTCGAACAAGCGGGCGGCTTCCTGCACCAGCTTGGCGTTTTGCGTGATCAATCCGAAGCTGCGACTGTGATCCATGTCCAGCCGTGTAAAGTTGAACGCCAGAACGTGCAGCTCACGCCGGTCGATGATGACATACTTGCCGTGATAACGGACCAGATCGTCGGATGTGCGCGCGACCGTGACGCCCGCCTGGAGCAGGCGCATTTCCAACTGCCGCAATTCTTTTTCACCGCCCCGATTGGTGTAGGCGATTAGCGCGTGCACAAAGACACCGCGGTTGATCGCGCTTTCCAGGGCTTTCTCAATCTCGATGCGATCGAAGCGGAAGATCGCGATTTCGACGCGGCTCTTGGCTTTGTTGATCGCTTCCACCAGCGGACGAACGCCGTCTTCGGGTTGTATCAGGAGTTTCAAGATTTCTCCGTCCTCGGCGCCTGGGCGTCGTGTAACAGGCCACTCCGTGTGGCCCAGTCATTGCTTTTCATTTCACGTGCCAGGACACGGAGGCCGCCCTATGCGTAACATTCTTCTAGCCCTACTACTCTCGACGTGCTTGCTCGCCGCTCCCGGAGGCGTGAAGAAAAAGGACAAAGCGGAAAAGTCCGAGGAAGAAATTACGAGTAATGCTCTCACATTGTTATGGCGCGAGCCCACCGACATCGTGTATCGGGACCTCTACTTTGGCGCCGGCGGCGAGGCGCATCAACCGCGCGGGCCATTTACATTCATCAAAGAAGATATGGACGGAAGCAACCCGAAATTCAGCGTGCGCGACCGCAGTGGAATCCGGTGGAAGGTCAAACTTGGCACGGAAGCAAAGCCCGAGACTGCGGCGGCGCGTCTGGTGTGGGCGGCGGGCTACTTCACCAACGAAGATTACTTCCTTCCCGAGTTTCGCGTGGATGACATGCCCAGGCTGCGGCGGCGGGGTGCGAACCGGTTTATCGGGCCGGACGGATCCATGCACGATGTCCGCTTGAAACGCGAGCCGGACGACGAAAAGAAAATCGGAACCTGGCGGTGGCGCGACGATCCATTCTATTCCACGCGCGAATGGAACGGACTGCGGGTGATGATGGCTTTGATCAACAATTGGGATCTCGAGAACAAGAACAACTCCATCTACGCGGAGAAGCGGAGCGGTCAACCGGAATACATCTACATGGTGAGCGATTTGGGCGCGAGCTTCGGCACCGCGTGGCTGGATCGCACTCACAAGATATCCAAGGGAAATCTCCAATCGTACCAGCGCTCCAAGTTTATCCGCCGGATGCGCGAAGGCTCCGTGGACTTCGAGGACCCCCGCCGTCCGGCATTGATCGTGCTCTTCGATCCCCCAGAGTTCTTAACCCGGCTCGGCATCCGTTGGATTGGACGCGGTATTCCAAGGGATGACGCGAAGTGGATGGGTAGTTTGCTCGCGAAACTTTCGGACGGCCAGATTCGCGACGCGTTTCGCGCGGCGGGATTCTCGCCTGAGGAAATCGACGGGTTTAGCGCCGTTGTCGAGAACCGCATCGCGGAGCTGAATCAGCTCTGACGAGCAAGCTATCCCGCAGTCTCCAAGGGCTGACCCTCTTCGCTCCCGTGGAATTGAATATTGTAGAGATCCGCGTACAAACCGCGCGCCGCCAAAAGCTCCGAGTGCGTGCCCGATTCGACCACCTCACCGCCCTTGATGGCGAAGATCACATCCGCATTCCGCACCGTGGATAGCCGATGCGCGATCACGATGGAGGTCTTACCCTTCATGAGACGGTCCAGCGCTTCGAATACCAGCTTTTCAGACGCCGCGTCCAGGCCGGAACTCGGTTCGTCCATGATCAGGAGTGGCGTATTGCGAATCACCGCGCGCGCGATTGCGATGCGCTGGCGCTGTCCGCCCGATAATGTTACGCCGCGCTCTCCAAGGATCGTGTCGTATTTATCCGGCATGGCCTCGATGAACTCGCGCGCGTTCGCTAGTTCGGCGGCGCGCAGGATTTCCGAGCGGCTGGCGTCCGGCCGGCCGTACGCGATGTTGTACCAGACGGTGCCGTGGAATAGCAGCGTTTCCTGCAGCACGAAGCTGATCTGATGCCGCAAAGACTTTTGCTTGAAGCGGCGGACATCCACCCCATCGAGCTTCACCACGCCCGAGGTTGGATCGTAAAAGCGCGGGATCAGGCTAATGATCGTTGTCTTGCCCGCACCGGTGGGTCCCACGAGCGCGGCCACCTGTCCAGGCTCGATCTTGAGACTCACATTCTTGAGAATGGGCGTCGCGTGGTCGTAGCTGAAGCTGACGTTATCGAATTCAATCTGTCCCCGGAAGACAGGTGCGCGACGAGCCCCCGGAAGATCCCGCACTTCACCGTCGACGTCCAGCACTTCGTGGATGCGCTCGTAACCTACTGCGGCCTTCGAATACGCGTCGGTCATCTTGGACAGCTCCTGCATCGGCTTGTACATCTTGCCGAGGTAAAAGATGAACAGAACCAGTGTTCCGGCCGACAGCGCTCCGCTCAGCGCCAGGCGTGCGCCAAACCATAGCACCAGCGTAGTCCCGACCGCGACAATGATCTCCACCAAGGGCGCGAGTTTGGCTTTCAGGCTGCGCGCACGGAGCGCAATTTCGACGCCTTCGAGACTTTCTTCTTCCAGTCGCTTCTGCTCGAAATCCTCGCGGGCGAAGGCCTTCACCACGCGGATGGAGGAGAGCACCTCCTGGATCACTGAAACGATCTCGCCTTCTTTTTTGCGAACCTCGCGCGACGCCTTCTTGATCCGCCGCGTGTAGCTATAGACGACGATAAACAACACGGGCGCCACCGAGAGCGCGATCAGCGTGAATTGCCAGTTGAGATACAACATCACGCCCAGCATTCCGAACAGCGTCAGAAAATTGATGAGGACGCCAAGCAGCCCGGAGTTTATGAAGCTCTGGATCGCGTCGATATCGCTGGTGACGCGGCTGATCAGGTCGCCGGTCTGCTTGTGGTCATGATAGGCGAGCGACAGCAGTTGGATATGCGAATACAGCGCGCGCCGCAGATCATGAGTCACCCACTGGCCGACGCTGGTGGTGACGTATTTTTCGACGTACGAGCAAAGCCCCCCAATCAGGGCGATGACGAGCACAGCGAGCGCCGCGAACTCCAGTATCTTGAGCTTGTCGCTACCGAAATGCGACAGGATCAGTGCGTTCAACCAGCCGTTTGCCGAACGCGACTTCAGGACATTATCCAAGACGACTTTGAGCGGCCAAGGCTCCAGCAGGTTGGCAATGCCTTCCCCGATAACGGCTGCCAGCCCGATCAGGATCAGGCGCGTATGAGGCTGAAGCAAGTCCCGGATGGTAAGTGACCGAGTGCGCCCGGTCGATGGAGCCATAGTTCCTCACCAGGTGCCGATGCACGCCATCGCCCAGTTACGTGACGTATTGATATCACGACATAAGAACGGGATTCGAGAGTTGTAACGGTTACCTGCCAATTAAGAATTTACGCGCGCTTCCTCGCGCACAATGTTGCGAGCAGGCCGCTGGGGGTCGTCGGCGTTCAGCGTGGCGGGGTCTGTCCGGATGTATTCAATGCTGGCTTGCGTGGGCAGCGCGAGAGCAGTGCCGGCATTCTCCACGGCATCTAGAATCGCCAGAAGGAGCTCCTGGCGAGTTCTTGCGAACTCATTGTCGTCTGCGGTGAGGATGTAGACCGTAATCTCCAGGTCGAGCGAATAGGTCCCTACGCCGACAAAGTGGATGGGCGCGGCCCCGGCGTCTACCTTCTTATGCTTCGCAAAGATATCTCCAATGGTGTCCAGAAGATCGCGCACCTGATCCGGCTTAGTGTCACGGCGCAAGTTCAGCATGAAGTGGAACAGCATCTTGTCACGTTTCGAAAAGTTCTCGATGGTCATGGTGGAGAACTGGCCGTTCGGTACGCTTACCAGTGTGCGGTCCGGCGTGCGAATGCGGGTAGAGCGCAAGCCGATGTCCTCCACGGTTCCCATGCGATCGCCGAATTTGCAGAAATCGCCGACCGCCACAGGCCGGTCGGCAACCACGGAGACGCCGCCGAAGAAATTTTCGATGGTCTTCTGCGCCGCCAGCGCGATCGCGATACCTCCGACGCCGATGCTCGCCAGGATGGTGGTGGTGTTGTATCCCCACTCGCTCAGCAGCGCCGCGATCATCAACATGAGGATTAGAATCTTGGTCACGCGCGCCGCGAGCGGCAGCGCCGAATAGGAAAGCGTGCGGTGCCGCGCCATCAGCGTCGCGCGGACGCGAACCGCGGCCAAGTCCACCGCCGCGACTAGGAGTAGGAACAATCCGAGGAAAACCAGGAGGGCCAGCATCCGCCCCAAGTAGAGGCGCACCTCGGCTGACGGGCCGATCCATTCCATCCCGGAGCGGAAAACCGCGAGGCCCACTAGCAATCTCAACGGATTGATGAATGGGCGGAATGAATCCCAATTGGGTCGCGGGCCCACGCGCTTGAGCAGCGGATTCAGGGCGCGCAGCGCCAGCGGGCCGAGGATCCATGCGATGGCGAATGCTACCAGCGCCAGAATCGCCAGCGCGATCCAGCGCCACAGCGGCGTGCCGGCCAGAGTCCAGTACACGAGCACATCGGGCAGGTACTTTTCGACGGGCGAATCGCTGCTGAGACGCATTAGCTGCGGGATGCGCGCGATGGTGTCCTGAGAGAACAGCCAGACTTGGAGCCCGGAACGGAATTGGACTCTTTCAAGTTCCATATTCATGTTCTTGCCGTCGACATTGAATGAATCCACGGCGGCTCGATTTTGGCCGAGCCCGCCGGCACCGTTTCCGTTCGGATCGCTGCTCAAATCAGCCACATCGAAATGCGTATCGCCCTCGAGAATCTGATCGAGCTGCTGAGCCAGGACGCGGCCGTTTTTCAAGCGGGCGTTGTGCGGCAGTTTCCGCAGGTCCAAATAACTGCACGCCTTTACGTAATCGTGCCCGCGGCAGGCTTGCAAAAAACCTGCGACCGAGCTTTGCGGTGAGGTTCGACTCAGCGGGTCGGGCCGCGCGGGCGCCTCTGGTTTGGATAGCGTCGCGGAATTGGTTTGCGCGACGGCCGCAAGAGCCCCGGCCAGGAACAATAGCCAGCACCGTTTCACGAGCAGGGGTTAGCCCAAGAACTCGACATGAACGTAAGTGCCCAGCCTTGCGTTGTAGGCCAAGTACCAACCCGGGTCGTCCGGATCTTCGTAAATTACGATCGGGTCCGAATTCCACAGCCAGTCGCTGACGTAGGGATACTCGAAGGGAGCGACGCTGAAGTAAAACCCGTTAAACCAGAACCGCGACGGGCCGCCTCCTTGAAGGTGAAACACGTGGCCCGGTCCGAACCCGCCGCTGAATCGACCGTGCTGCCACGGATGATCGAGATACAAACGCGCGTCTTCATGTTGCGTCACATGGCCAGTCCATTCCCCGTTGGAATGCACGTGCGGCGCGTTAGGATGGCCTTCCGCATCACGGAAGTTTCTCGCCGGCGCGGCCGCTTCCGGTTTCGCCGGAGTCGCGTGGGCTTCCGGTCTCGACGGAGTCTCGCGGGCTTCCGGTCTCGCCGGTGCCGCGTGCTCCTCCGCCCTGCCCGGTGCGGTGTGCGCTGGAGCGCCATGAGCCGCAGGCGCGGGACCATGCGGCGGAATATATCCACCCCCAACGTGCGGAGCCGCGCCGTGTTCCTCATGTCCGCGTTGCGGCGCGGCGAACGCCGAGAATGCCATTGCGATGCCTGCGGCTGTCAAGATTGTTACAAGTCTGCGCATTTCCGTTCCCCTGCTGGCTAGACGCTCTTGAGACGGGAATTGTCTCACCCCGTTAGCGCTGCTCCGTGACAGATTGTTACTGGAGCACGCAAGAATTTCTTCCGGCGCAGTGGCGATTGCGTAAGAACTTCGGCCGATACGCGGCGAGCGCTATTTGTTGTCAAGGCGGCGTCTACGGCCATGCGTGGCCAATCGGATGCTTATTGTCGGGGGGGCAACGTGAAAGCCCTTGGAGGAAAATAATGTATCGCAGGCTTTGCACTACCATTCTGGCGTCGGTGTCAATTGTGCTGACGAGTTCCGTCGCCTTTGGGCAGTTCGAGAACCGTCCGGAGTACAGCGCGCATGCGGTGGATGCCCTGGTGGATCAAGTTCATAACGATCTGAATCGCGCTTACAGTGTGTGGCACTTAAAAAATGGCGATCGGGATCGGCTGAACGACGCCGAGAAGAAACTCCGCGAGTTCGCGCAGAAGTGGGACAATCACCATTTCGATAAAGGGGAGCTGGACGACTCCATCGGCTCAATCCAACACGTGCTCGATAATAACCGGCTGGAAGGCCACGACCGCGATGCGATCAGTGACGATGTCAACCGCTTGCGCAATATGCGCGAAGCCTACGATCGGCGCGAAATACGTTAGATTGGAACATCGGATGTGCGCCATCGTGCCCCCATCAGAGTTCTAATCTTCGTTTGGGCGCTTGCATTTTCGCTCGGTGGGCAAGCGCCCTCGGATACGGTCGAAGAGATCGCGCTGGATCCTCAAGCCGCGCTCCATCCCTTTCCTCACTTTTGGGAACAGATGTTCGGTTCTGGGCGGGCGATACTTTCGCTTCGGGAGAGCTATGGTCGGGATCTGCGCGCAATGCGCCAATCTACAGGAATCCGGTACGTTCGTTTCCATGCGGTTTTCGACGACGAAGTGGGTGTCTATGACGAAGACGGGGAGGGGCGCCCCATCTACAACTGGTCCTACGTGGATCAGATCTACGATGGGCTGCTGGAGAACGGCGTCCGGCCTTTCGTCGAGCTGAGCTTCATGCCGCGCAAGCTGGCGTCGTCTTTGACCCCGCATCCGTTCTGGTATCGGCCGCTGCCTGCGCCGCCAGCGAGCTATGCGAAATGGGAAGAGCTGGTGTACCAGTTCGCTCATCATCTGGTAGAGCGCTACGGGGTCGCTGAAGTTCGCCAGTGGTACTTCGAAGTTTGGAACGAACCGAATATCGATTTCTGGACTGGCCAGCCGAAGCAGTCAACTTATTTCGAGCTATACGATCACGCCGCGCGCGCAATCAAGCGTGCCGATTCCGGTCTGCGCGCCGGCGGTCCGGCTACTGCGCAAGCCGCCTGGGTGGATGCGATGATCGCCCATGCGGTCCAAAACAAAATCCCGCTCGACTTCGTTTCCACTCACGTCTACGCTAATGACACTAGCGAAGATGTGTTCGGAACTCACGAGGCAATCCCACGACGTGACATGGTTGCGCGCGCGGTCCGAAAGGTCTACGATCAGGTGAAAGCTTCAGCCCGCCCCGATCTCCCGATCTTCTGGAGCGAATACAACGCCAGTTACAAGAACGAAATCGATGTCACCGATTCTGCCTTCATGGGTCCGTGGCTGGCGAACAATATTCGCATGTGCGATGGAATGACGGCGCTCATGTCATACTGGACTTTCTCCGATGTATTCGAGGAGCAGGGCGTGGTGAAGACGCCTTTTTACGGTGGCTACGGACTCATCGCCGAAGGCGGCATTCCCAAAGCTGCATTCAACGCGTTTCGGATGCTGCATCGCTTGGGCGATCAGCGCCAGCAACCGGAGCTGACTGATGCTCTGGTGACTAGAAGCGCTGACGGGGGTCTTGAGGTCGCAATCTGGAACTACGCGGCCCCTTCGGAAACCGGTTCGCCGCGCGCGGTTCATCTACGGCTGAAGGGCAGTTCCGGTCCGGCACAATTTCACGTTGAGATCGTAGATCCCGAGCACGGGTCCGCGCTCGAAGCTTGGCGGGCCATGGGAAGCCCGGCTTTCCCGTCGCGCGAAGAATACGAACGCCTGCGGCATGCGGCCGGTGTAACCCGCAAGGTGGACGGTCCGTCTTTTCAACTTCCCGCCCATTCTCTCGCTCTGGTGGATATTCGGCTGCAATGACAGGTCTAGTAAAGCGTTCTGCCGCTGTCCTGGCGATGCTGGCAGCGTGTGTAACCAACGGCTGGCCGGCTGACGAGGACATTCCCGCAAGCACAATATCGCCCGCGGACCGGGCGTTTCTTGAAGACGTGGAGCGCCGTGCCGTCCTTTATTTCTGGGAGCAGGCCGATCATAATACCGGACTGGTTCTGGATCGCGCCAGTGTCAACGGCGGTACCGCCAATGGCCCCAGCCGCAACATCGGCAGTATTGCCGCCACCGGATTTGGGTTGACTGCCATCTGCATTGGAGCCGAGCACGGCTGGATTCCGCGCGACCAGGCCCTGATGCGCGTTCGCGCGACGCTCGATTTCTTCGCCAACCGCGCCAATCAGGAGCACGGCTGGTTTTACCACTGGATGGACGTGACTAACGGCGATCGCAAATGGGACAGCGAGACCTCATCCGTGGATACATCTTTCCTGCTGGCGGGAGTGATAACGTGCAGCGCGTATTTCTCCCAGGACGCGGAGATAACGCGGCTGGCCAAGGAAATATTCGACCGGGTCGACTTCCAATGGATGCTGAATGGCGACCCTTTGCTGCTCTCGCACGGTTGGAAGCGCGGTAAAGGTTTCCTCAAGAACAAGTGGGATATGTACGATGAGGAATCGCTGCTGTATTTGCTGGCGATCGGTTCTCAAACGCATCCCATCAGCCAGGACTCCTGGTACGGTTGGCAGCGGCCGTACTATTCATACAATTCGTTCGACTTCATCAGCAGCGGCCCGCTTTTCACTCACCAGTATTCGCATGCCTGGGTGGACTTTCGGAACCGGCGCGACCGAGGCTTCATCGATTTTTACCGGAACTCGGTCAGCGCCACGCGGGCCAATCGGGCGTATTGCGAGAACCTGAGCGGGCAGCTTCCCGAGACATTCGGTCCGAAGATCTGGGGGATCACTGCTTCGGATGGTCCGAAAGGATATCGTATTTACGGCGAGATTAAAGCCTTCGAACCGGTGGACGGAACCGTGGCGCCAGCCGCCGCGGGAGGATCGTTGATGTTCACTCCCGACATTTCGATCCCGGCGCTGGAAGCCATGCGCGACAAATACGGCGACCGCGTGTACGGACGCTATGGATTCATCGATGGGTACAATCCGACGTTGAAGTGGTTCGACGGCGACGTCGTGGGAATCGACCTGGGCGTAACGCTGCTGAGCGCAGAGAATCTGCTCACGGGAAATGTCTGGCGCTGGTTCATGCGGAACGACGCGATCCAGCGCGGCATGGACCTGGCCGGATTCAGTTCGCCGCAGCGAGCCGAGCCCGCGAAACCCCGGGCCGCGACAAGCAAGCGGGCCTCCGCGCATAAGGGTCTGCCATCGCGCAAAAGTTGACCAGCCCCCAGCTGGACTACGGTGTGTAGCCCGGGCCGCGCAGGACTTTCCCCGGCAGCGCGTTAGTTTGTTTGCCGTCCTCAATCACGGGCACACCGTTCACTAAGACGAATCGCATGCCTTGCGACAGCTGGTTGGGCTTTTCGAACGTCGCGACATCGTGGATGGTTGCGGGATCAAAGACGACGATATCGGCCCACATTCCTTTCTTCAGCACGCCGCGATCGGTGAGCTTTAATTTCTGCGCCGGAAGCGCGCTGAATTTTCGGATCGCGTCTTCGAGCCGTAATTTGTTTTCTTCGCGAACGTACATGCGCAGGATGCGCGGGAAGGTACCGTATGCGCGCGGGTGAGGATGTTCCCGACCCAGCAAACCATCGGGCGCGGTTCCTTGCGAATCGTTGCAGATCGAGACCCAGGGCTGTTCGAGCGCCAGAGTAACGTCGGGCTCGGACATTCCGAACACCGCGACCGATGTGAAAGCCTGGTCCTCGATGAGCAGATCGAAAATGGTATCGATGGGGTCCTTGTTCCACAGCTTCGCGATCTCGGCGATGGTCTTGCCCTGCAGCGGCACCAGCTTCGGATTCTGCACCACGCTGACCAGAATACCCTCGGGGCCGGGGACCTCCTGCCACTCGTTGTCCCAATCCTTGCTGGGAGTCAGCATGTCTTTGCGGATGCGGGCGCGCGTAGTGGGATCTTTCAAGCGCTCGATCAGCTTCGCATCGCCGCCGTCGTGCGCCCAGGGCGGAATGAAGGCCGAGAAATCGTTGAACCAGGCGGGGTACGCGTAAGTGTTAGCGCTGATGTCAAGGCCCTCCATCCGCGCGCGCTCGATCTGCGCGATGATCTCGGGCATGCGGCCCCAGTTATTCTTGCCGGCCGCTTTCAGGTGCCAGATTTCGGCCGGCGTCTTGGCTTCGCGCGCGATGCGGATCACTTCGTCGATGGCGGCGGTGATGGAGTCGCCTTCGCTGCGCATGTGCGTGGCATAGATTCCGCCCAGTTTGGCGCTTTCCGCGGCAAGCGCGATCAGTTCTTCGGTGCTGGCATAGGGCGCGGGGGCATATTGCAGCGAGGTAGAAAGTCCTACAGCGCCGTCGTGCATCGCCCCGCGCACCAATTCCTTCATGCGCTCCAGTTCGGCCGGCGTAGGCGCGCGGTTGTCGTCGCCGATTACCACGCGACGCACCGAGGTCGCACCGACATAGCTCGCCAAATTGATTCCCATGCCTTGCTTTTCCAGGCGCGCGAAATATTGTCGGAATGTGCTCCAGTCGGCTTGGAGGCCGAGGTGTTCGTAACTGGTTCGGCGTGCGCGCCTCATCGCGTCGCTGAGTGGGGCTGCGGAATCGCCTTCGCCGGTGATCTCGGTTGTAATGCCCTGGTAGATTTTCGAGGGAAGGTGGGGATTGACGAGAATGGTCAGCTCGGACTGGCCGAGCATGTCGATGAATCCCGGCGCCACCACCATTCCGTGCGCATCAAGGCTGTGCTTGGAGGATGCAGCGCTGAGTTGGCCGATGGCGGCGATGCGTCCCTGCTGAATTGCGATGTCGCCCGCGTACCATGGAGAGCCGGTGCCGTCGATGACATGGCCGTTGCGGATGATCAGGTCATAGGGCTGAGCTGCCGCGGCAGCGCAAAAAAGCAGGAATACCGCGAAATTCTTCAAGTCGAAATTATAGCGCCTCTGAGACTTTTAGTTCGCCGAATCGTCGAACACGGAGGTGCATCTACAATGAAGCGATGCACGCGGTGATCCCATTCCTTCTGAAGCACGGGTACTGGGTGTTGGTCGCGAACGTATTTGCCGAGCAGATCGGGCTGCCCGTGCCTGCGTTCCCGGTGCTTTTGGCGATGGGAGCGCTGGCGGGATTGGGGAGCCGGTCGTTTGAAACGTCGCTGTTTTTGGCGATGTTCGCGGCGATGTTGAGCGACGTGATCTGGTTCCGGCTGGGGCGTTCGCGCGGGCGTTTGATTTTGCACACGCTCTGCCGCCTTTCGCTCGAGCCGGATACCTGCGTCAGCAATACGAAAGGATTGTTCTCGCGATTCGGAGCGCCCGCGCTGCTGTTTTCGAAATTCGTTCCTGGGCTGGGCGCCGCGGCCGCGCCGTTAGCCGGATTGACGCGCATGCCGGCGTGGAAATTTTTGAGTGCGGACGCGGCCGGCGCAGCCATTTGGAGCGGCGCCTATCTAACCGTCGGCTACATGTTTCGCAATCAGCTCGAAGACGCCGCCGAAGCGGTTCGGCGCATGGGTTCGGGGCTGCTGGTCGTTCTTCTCGGGCTGCTCGGGCTCTACATTGCCTGGAAATATTATCAACGGCAGCGCTTCATTCGGGAGCTCCGGATTGCGCGCATCCGGCCGGAGGAGCTGCGGAAGATGATTGATTCGGGATGCGACGTTGTGGTGGTGGATTTGCGCCGCGCCATGGAAGTGCAGAACGAGCGCGTAAAGCTGCCGGGAGCCTTGTGGATTGCGGCCGAAGACCTGGACGAACGTCACGAAGAAATCCCCCGCGACAAGGAAGTAGTCCTCTACTGCTCTTGACCAAGCGAAGCTTCGAGCGCCCGTGCGGCGCTCCAACTGTTGCGCAGAGGCGTGCTGCGCGTTCGGCCGCTGAAGGGTGGAATCGAAACGTGGCGCGAACTTGGATTTCCGCTGGCGCCTCTCGATCCGGACGCGCCGTCTGGTACTACTGAAACACCGGCTCCACGCGCAAGCCATCCTTGAGCGTCCGTTCGCTCGGCAGCGCGACGGCATCGCCCTGATTCAAACCTGACAGGATTTGCGTTTTGGTGTAGCTTGCGATCCCGAGCGAGACCTTGCGCCACCGGACCCGATCGCCTGCCAGTAAGTAGACTCCAGTGTCGCTGCCCTCGCGCCGGATCACTTCTTTGGGGAGCACCAGCGTGTCGGGAGCCTGAGTGGCTTGGATCTCGGCAGTGACATTCGAGTTCGGCAACAGATCGCGATCGGGATTTTGGATGATGCATCCGACTTCGCCCACCTGGCGCGTGTCCAGCTTGATCACCTGAGTCGGAAGTTTGTCGACTTCGCCTTTCCACTGATGTCCGGGCATAGCATCCCAGGTGATGGCGACGGACTCGCCGATGCGGACGCGGCCGAGGTCGGGCTCGTCGACATAAACCGTGACGCGAACGCGATCCAGCTTTCCGATGCGGCCGATCAGGTCGCCGGGGGTGACGAACGTCCCTTGCTTCAGATCGAAGTCGTACAGCACGCCATCCATGGGCGAGGGAACGACGCTCAGATCCAGGTTGGTTCGCGCGATTTGCGCGGCGGCCTGTGCTTCCTGCACTTTAGATTTCGCGATTTCCTTGTCGGTGCCGGTGACGAGGGCGGACTTGCGCTCCTCGAGCGCCTGGATTCGCAAGCGGAGTTGTTCGGCCTGCTGCCTGGCGGCGTCGAGTTCAATGCGAGTTGCGGCCTGCTTGGCGACCAGACGTTCCAATCCTTGGACTTGCTTTTGAGCGGCGTCGAGGTCGAGACGTGCGCGCGCCAGATCGGCATCCACTTGCTGGCGCTCCGAGATCCGGCCGCCTTGATCGAGCACCTGCTCCTCGCTGCGGGCTTGCTGGATAGCGGCCTGCGCTTTGTTGAGTTCGGCCTGAGCGACGCGCGTGTCTAATTCCACCAGCGGCTGGCCCTTCCGTACCTGCTGGCCGCGGCTAACCAGGACGCGTGTGATCACGCCGGACCGTTCGGCGCGCGCGGGCATCCATTCCACGGGCTCCACTTTGCCATTGGTCGAGAGCATGCTGACAATGTTCTCGCGCGTAACGCGGGTAAATTCCACTTCCGGGGGTTTGGATTTGCGCGAGACGATCCAGGCGACCAGCGCCGCCACCGCCACCAGAATGAGAGCCAAGAAGGCTCGCCCGCGCGTCACGAACGAGGCCTCGCACAATGGTCGAACAGAAGCTGCCACTCCGCGCGCTGGATCTCGAGTGCGGTTTGTTCAGCGATGCCACATGGCTCCTGCAGCGCGCGCTCGCAATAGTCGATGAAGTAGAACGGGTCCCAGCGGGTGGATACTCGAAATCCGGCTTGTGCATGACTCGCCGCAATGTGCGATGCGGCTTGGGCGAGATCGGGAAAAATCGAGTGCGCGCCAAGCTGCCGGAACCAGTAGGCCGCGTTGCCAGCGTCGGGCTCCTGTCGATGCAGGATGGCGTGCCAGAAGCTGCCTTCGGGCGTGGCGAGCTCCTGCGCGGTCTCGTGAGCTAAATCAAAACAGGAGAAGTACACCCACAGCCCGGTCAAGGCTGCTTCGGGTGCATTCGCGCGCGAAAACAAATCGGATGCTTTCTGATGTGCCAAAAGTGCGATCGCCCCCTTCGGCGAACACTGGCCGGACACCAAGGGAATCAGACGGTTTCCGTCCTGGTCGAGAGCCAGAATCTGCGCCACGCGGCTCCCGTAGACCTTGGAATCGAATGGCAATTCTTATTGTCCCAAAAAGTGCCGCGAGACCAAAGCCGATTCGCCACTTATTCCAGGACGATCAGCGTCTGGCCGGCGGTGACCGTGTCGCCATCCTGGACGCGGACTTCGAGCACCTGCGCCGGACGCGGCGCTTTCATCTCGTTCTGCATCTTCATTGCTTCGACGACGACGAGGCCCGCGCCGGCCTCCACCGCATCGCCTTTCTTCACCAGCACGCGAATCACTTTGCCGGGCATCGGTGCGGTGATTTCCTGGCGTCCGCTTCCCCGGGCCGACTTTGCACTTTTAGCCGCGTCGCGCGGATCGCGAACTTCGACGTGAAAGCGGCGGCCTTCGAGTTGAGCCGTCTCGCTGAGACGAACTTCGAAGCTGCGGCCGTCAATGAGGACGGAGTAAACGCCGGGTTCCACTTCCCGCGCGTTCGCCAATTGCTCCTTGTTGATCTCGACCGAACGGCCGTCGATGAAGATCTGCCACTTCATCGCAGCAAGTGGCTCCTGCCGTTTGCCAACCAGTTGCTCATGGCCGGTTGGACGTCATGCGTCTGTTTATTGCCATTGCCGGATGCGCGCACCGCCGCTGCCAATGCGATGGCAAGTTCAGCTTGCGGTGCGGGATCGCCGTTGGGAGTCCTGCGGGTCAAGAACTCGGCGACGAATCCGGTGTGGAGTGCCGCTCGTTGAAATTCGGGGTCGCGCAGGATCTCGCGAAAAAACGGCACGTTGGTTTCTACGCCGAGGATGGCGTATTCGGAGAGCGCCCGGTCGAGCCGGCGGATCACGTAGTCGCGGCCGGGCGCCCACGCGGCAAGTTTCGCCAGCAGCGGGTCGTATTCCAGGGGCACAGTCCAACCCGGATAGACTCCGGAATCCAGACGAACGCCGGGACCGGAAGGCTCGCGGAGCTGGGTGATTTTGCCGGGCGAGGGAAAGAACTGGTTCTCCGGATCCTCGGCGCAGACGCGGCACTCCATAGCCCAGCCGTTCCATTGGACGTCGTTCTGTTCGAAAGGCAGCGACTCGCCTGCCGCGATGCGCAATTGGAGATGCACCAGATCGAGGCCCGTGACGAGTTCGGTAACGGGATGCTCCACTTGCAGGCGCGTATTCACTTCCAGGAAATAGAAACTGCCATGCTGGTCCGCGAGGAATTCCACCGTGCCGAGGTTGTAGTATCCAGCGGCGCGGGCGATTCTGAGCGCGGCGTCGCCCATTTCCGCGCGCATCTCGGGTTTCCGCGCGACCAGCGGTGACGGGCACTCCTCGATAATTTTTTGATGCCGGCGCTGGAGCGAGCATTCGCGCTCGCCCAGGTGAACGAGATTGCCGAAGCGGTCGCCCGCGATCTGGATTTCGATGTGACGCGGATGATCGATCAGCTTCTCGATGTAGACTTCGCCGTTCTGAAACGCGCGTTCGGCCTCGCTCGAGGCATCCCGAATGGCGGACTCCAGCTCGGTTTCCGCATCCACCCGCCGCATGCCTTTACCCCCGCCGCCGGCGGACGCCTTGAGCAGCACGGGATAGCCGATTTCGCGCGCCAGCTTGCGGGCCTGATCCAAATTGGTCGCCGGATCTTCGCTGCCGGGTACGACGGGAACGAAAACCTTTTTGGCCAGCGCCCGGGCCGCGGTTTTCGATCCTAGCCGGCGAATTGTTTCCGGCGACGGGCCGATGAAAACGAACCCAGCGGCTTCGCAGGCTGCGGCGAACTTCGCGTTTTCGCTCAAGAAGCCGTAGCCGGGATGAATCGCATCGGCACCGTGTTTGCGCGCGGCTTCGAGAACGCGGTCGATGTTCAAGTAGCTCTCGGCCGATGGGGCGGCGCCGAGGTGTTCCGCTTCGTCCGCCAGACGGACGTGCAGGGCTCCCCGATCGGCGTCAGAAAATACGGCAACGCTGGCGATTCCCATTTCGCGCAGCGCTCGGACCAAGCGCACGGCAATCTCGCCGCGATTGGCGATGAGCACTTTCCGGAACATGCAGGCCGATTGTAGCAAGGGCGGAAGACCCGCTTCTGGCCTTGATAGGTCTTGGAAAGAGCTATAGCGTGAGTTTGGCGGAGGCAGAGAAGTTCATCCGGGAACCGAAGGCAAACTCAGATGGGCCGGGCGGTCGGGGGGATCCCGCAAATACACGACCACCAGGAATGAAACGGGCCGGATGGTCTGGTTTTTTTGGGACACGATGTTTTCGTGTACTGGATCAATCGACGCGTCTGACGCCATCCGACTCGCCTGCGCGCAGGCAGGTGTCGACCTGTTTCTTACCAATGACCGCCGCCTGGCCGGCAAGAACATTCCTGGAATTCAGTTTCATCTCCGATTTGAGCTTCGACCATCTGTAGGCGGGCGGCCCCGATCTGATACCCTCATGGATGCGATGGCGGTCTCAGGCATCAAGGATTCGCTGAAACTGCAAGGCGTGCGGCTCACAAGGCAGCGCCAGATTCTGCTGGACCTCATCGATTCTTCCGGCCAGCATTTGGACGCCGAGCGCCTGTACCAGCTCGGGCGCGAAAAAGATCCTAAGTTGAACCGCGTGACGGTCTACCGGACGCTGAAGCTCCTCAAGGCCGGCGGACTGGTCGACGAACTGGATTTGATGCATCACTCCGGTGAGCAGCATTATTACGAAACGCGGCTCAAACAGGAACACGCGCACGTGATTTGCTTGCGTTGCGGGAAGGTGGAAGAGTTTTTCGGCGATCCGTTGAAACGCATGCGCGAGCAAATTGAGAGCCACTTTGGTTTCGAGATTGTTTTGGCGAGGACCGAGGTGGGCGGATACTGTGCGCACTGCCAAGTGCTGCGAGCCAAGGAAATGACGGCTGCCGCGAACGAATCGCGAGTGCCCAGGGAGCGCAACGCGCGGCATCGGCGGAGCCGCTAATGGCTTCGGCCGATTCCCGGGAAACGGGCGGCGAATCGAGCGGCGAGGGGAAGCCTCCACGCGTACCCGCTCTCGAGGTCACCAATCCCTCGGGCAACCGCACGCGCATGACGTTGGCGCCGATACCGTTTCAAATCGGCCGGCACGGCGACAATCATCTGGTTCTCCGCGACAACCGCATTTCGCGCACTCACGCGCGGATCGTTGCCGAGAACGGCAACTATTTCCTGGAGGATCTCGAAAGCCGCCAGGGCATCTATGTCAACGGCCAGCGCGTTCACCGTCACAAGCTCAACGAGTTTGACCGTATCGACTTTGGCTTGCCCGATTCCTACAGGCTGGTTTTTAGCGCCGATGCCGGCGATCTCCAGCGCTTCCTGCATCACATCTCGCCGCAGGCCGCACAGGGCAGTAATCTTTCGAAATTGCGATCTCTGGTTGAAGTAGCGCGCGCGCTGCAAAACTCGCTCTCTCACAATGACGTGCTGGCCGCCGTGGTGGATGCGGCGCTGGCGGTCACCGGCGCCGAACGCGGGTTTCTGCTGATCAAGCGAGACGACGAACTGGATGTCAAAATCGCGCGCGACCGAAACGGAACCGCGCTATCCAGCTCCGATCTTCAGGTGCCGCGCTCGATCATCCTCCGCGCGTTATATTCGCGTCGCGAGCTGCTGTCGATGACCTTCGATCACGCGGGCCAGGCCGGGGTTCGACCGGAAACATCGGTGGCCGATCTGGATCTACGCAGCGTGGTTTGCGTGCCACTGGTTCGCGTGCGCCTGGCCTCAACAGAGGACACCATCGCCGCTTCGGTCCACGATACGGTGGGCCTGTTGTATATGGATTCGCGAGTTTCGGCCGCGGATCTTTCGCTGGGAAACCGCGAGATCCTCCAGACGCTGGCGCTCGAAGCCTCAACCATTCTTGAAAACGCGCGGCTCCTGGCGGAGGAACGTGAAAAGCAGCGCCTGGAAGAAGAGCTGAACATCGCGCGAGCCATTCAGCGAGACTTGTTGCCGAATTTGCTTCCCTGCGACGGGTGGTTCCGCGCCGCGGGATCGAGCATCGCGTCACGCCAGGTGGGCGGAGACTACTTCGATGTGCGGCCCGCGGGCCCGGATGCGTTCGCGTGCACAATCGCCGACGTGTCCGGCAAGGGGATGAGCGCGGCACTCCTGGCGGCGTTGTTACAGGGTGCTTTCTCGATTACTTCGGAGGATCCAGCGCAGGTGGATGCGCTGATGGCTCGCGTGAATCACTTTCTCAACGAGCGCGCGCAAGGTGAAAAATATGCGACGGTGTTTTATTGCACCATCCATCGGGACGGCCGGCTACGCTGGGCCAACGCCGGGCACCCCAAGCCCATGCTGGTGCGGGCCGGCGGCGAATTGCTCGCACTCGATAGCACCGGCTTACCGCTCGGCTTGCTGGATGCGGCGGCATACGAAACCAAGACCATGCAACTCGAACCCGGCGACAAAATTGTCTTGTATAGCGATGGCTTGTCGGAGGCGGAGAACGGCGACGGGCAGTTTTTCGACCGCGCGGCGTTCCACGATGTCCTGCGCCGCCACGCCGCCTCGGGTTCCATTGAGTTACACGATCGGCTAGTGGAAGCGGTGAACGATTTCACAGAAGACGCTGAGCCGAGCGACGACATCACGACGCTGGTGCTGGAGTACCGGCCTTAGTGCGCGCGTTTTCGCGGCTCTGATTCGCAGCGCCGGTATATAATTGGTTAACGGGAACGAAATAATTGAATCCAACTTTCAGTAAGGCGCGTATCTGCATTAGGTAACTTACATGAGTACATCTAAAGTTCAGCCGATCGAAACGGTCGCCGCGCCGGTGGGCGCGGAGGGGCACTACAAGGTCTTTAATCGCATCGTCGATTGGATCACCAACGATCGCCTGCAGTTGATGAACATCACCGAACGCATCAACGAAATCGTCCGCAAAAGCGGAATTCGCGATGGAATTGTACATCTGCAATCGCTGCATACAACATCGGCGGTGTTTCTAAACGAATGGCAGGATGCGCTGCTGCACGATGTGCGCGGATTCCTGGAACAAATGGTGGAGCGCAATCAATATTACCGGCACAACGACCCGCAACACTCCGATTGCGAACGCAAGAACGCCGATTCGCATCTGCGGGGCATGCTGATGGGCCAGACGCTCTGTCTACAGGTTCGCAACGCCACGGTGTTGCTGGGAACATGGCAGAGTATCATTTTCGCGGAATTCGATGGGCCCCGCAGCCGGTCTCTCGCGGTGCAAGTCTCCGGCGTCTGAGCCGTGACGCGATTCTTCACGTTGCGGCAGGCTGAACAGTTGCTTCCCCAGGTGGAGACTGCGATTCGACAAGCAATCGCCGCGCAAGCGGAATATCGGGAGGCTGAGTCAGCCAGTCAGGACTTTCAGCGGCGCGTGATGCTCGAAGGCGGCATGCGCGTGGACCATGGCAAGTTGTTGGAGCGGAAACAGCGCCGTGAAACGAGCGCTCAGCACCTCAAGCAGGCTCTTGAGAAAATTCACGAATACGGCTGCCTGGTAAAAGATCTGGAGATCGGGTTAATCGATTTTCCCACGCTGTTCAACGGCGAGGAAGTGTACTTATGCTGGAAGCTCGGCGAGCCGGCCATCCAGTTTTGGCACGGAGTGGAAGAAGGATTTCGCGGGCGCAAGGCGATCGATCAGGAGTTTCTCGATCATCATCAAGGCGACCTGCCGAACTGAATATGCGAGAATTGAGAAAGTCGCCTCTCTAGCGGGTCGATCTCTCAAATTCAAGCATGTTGCTGAGCCGAGAATTCATTACGTATCTGTCCAGGCAGCTCGTGAAGCGGCTGACGCCGCAGATCATCGAAACCAGCGATCCGAACGCCGCCGCCGAGATGATCGGGAACGTCATTCAGGATGAACTTCAGGTGGAGGATCGTCTGAACGATGAGGTGCGAGAACTGCTGAGCCAGTACAGTGAGTACATGCGGCGCGAGGGCGTCAGTTATCAGGAGATGTTCCGCCGGATCAAGAATACGCTGATCCGGGCGTCGGGGCGCGATACCGGCGACAATATGAAGCTGTCGCGCGATAAAATCAATGACATTTCGCACAAGCTGGTGGCCGCCTTTCGCAAGGGCCGTGAGTTTCGTGTGAAGAAAGATCCCAACGACGTGCGGTTGGAGATCGTGAAGTCGATGACGGAGTTGCTGGCGGTGGAGGAAAAAGTGGACCGGGCCGCGCGTACCAAGATCCGCTCGCAGAAGAAAGAGATCTCGGAGGGCACCGAGGAATGGGATCTTCTGCATCGCCGATATTACGCCGAGGAGTTGAAGAAGTTCGGGATCGATTTGAGCCGCTAGCTTCAGTCCTCCCCGTTTAGCCTGTCGCTCGCCAGTTCGAACCAGGCGGGGTTTCGGGTAACGAACGTCAGGCAATCGCGGCCATCTGCGATGTACGATTCCGGCCGTAGTTTTTCGATCTGCTCCCAGAAGAGTTCCCGCAAAGGCTCATACAGTGGATCTCCGTCATCGATTCGGAATGGGTAATTGACGAAAACGATTGGCTGGTCAGGCTTCCGCGTGCTAGTTCCCAAGAACGGATGGTTCAGGGTAACTTCCCCGAGGTCGATGGGAGTTTCAAAAATCCACCATTCGTCGTAGCCAGGGCTGTCGGGGCCGTCGCGTTGATAGAACAGTTCGTCGATGGTCTGTATTGCTCGGCTATAGGCGACTCCGCCCCGGCATTCCCAACCGGCTTGCTGTTGCTGCTCGGTCAACCGAGGCACACCGCTGTCGATCGAAGTTATGGCGACGCATCGTCCCAGGAGAACTTCAGGACAGCGATTGACAATTGTTCCCGTATAGGTGTCGTTGGCACAGGTGAGCCATCGATACTCGCTGCGTTCGCCGGTATGAAAATCTGATGCGTTGTTTTCGGTCATCGAGCCCCATCCGCCCGCACCAGAATACCTGCTCCTCAGGTCGAATAGCGGTTACCAGCGCCCCCATGTCAACATAGAAGTAACCGCAGCCAATGGAATTTTCTCTTACCACCGAGCAGGTCCACCTTCGCAAAACTGTTCGCGAGTTCGCCGAGGCGGAGATTGGGCCGCATGTACTCGACTGGGACGAAAATCAAATCTTCCCGCTCGAAACCATCAAGAAAGCCGGCGAGCTCGGGTTCATGGGCGCGATCTTTCCCGAGGAACTGGGCGGCGCGGGGCTCGGATACATCGACTACGCGATCATCATCGAGGAGCTCGCGCGTGTCGATCCCTCAGTGGGGCTGATCCTTGCGGCGCACAATTCGCTCTGCACGAATCATATTTTTCTTGCCGGGAACGAGGAGCAGAAGCGCAAGTACATTCCGAAGCTGGCATCGGCGGAGTGGATCGGGTGCTGGTCACTCACGGAGCCGGAAGCGGGCTCGGACGCGGGCGGAACTCGCACTCGCGCGGTGAAGGAAGGTTCGTGCTGGACCTTGAACGGCGGGAAAACGTTCACCACCAACGCGCAGTACGCGGATGTATGCGTTGCCATGGCGGTGACGGATCGTGCCGCATCGCATCACGGGATCTCGGCCTTCGTCCTCGAAAAGGGAGTTCCCGGCTACACCACCGGTAAGAAAGAAAACAAGCTGGGGATGCGCGCCAGCGCCACCGGTGAAGTGCTGTTCAGCAACTGCCGCCTCCCGGAGACGCAGCTTCTGGGAAAGCTCGGCGAAGGATTCGTCGACAGCCTCCGGATTCTCGATGGCGGGCGCATCTCGATTGCGGCACTCTCCGTGGGAACCGCGCAGGGCGCTTACGAAGCCGCGCTCAAGTACTCGAAGCAGCGGAAACAGTTCGGGCGGCCGATTTCTGAATTTCAAGCCATCCAGAACAAGCTGGCCGACATGGCCACCGAGATCGATGCGGCGCGGTTGCTGACCTACCGGGCCGCATGGATGAAGGATCGCGGCAGCCGCGTCACCAAGGAATCGTCGATGGCGAAGCTCTTCGCGTCCGAAGTCGCGGTGCGGGCCGCCAACGAAGCGCTGCAGATTCATGGTGGGTATGGCTTCATCAAGGATTACCCGGTGGAGAAGTTTTATCGCGATGTGAAGCTGTGCACCATTGGAGAAGGGACCAGCGAGATTCAAAGGCTCGTCATCGCGCGGCAATTGTTGAAGACTCCATGATCCAGTCTTCGCCAAACGCGGTGACGTCCATGGCAGAGCAGATCCTTGCAGGCGACGCCCGTGCTCTTGCGCGCGCGGCTACCGCCATCGAGAATCGCAAGCCCGAAGCGGAGGAATTGCTCAAGGAGCTCTTTCCGCATACTGGCCGAGCCACCGTGATCGGGATCACCGGCGCGCCCGGTGCAGGCAAGAGCTCGCTGGTGGATCAGTTCATTCGAGAGCTTCGGTCCGAACAGAAGCAAGTCGGTGTGATCGCCGTGGATCCCACCAGTCCCTACACTGGCGGCGCGATCCTCGGCGATCGTGTTCGCATGCTCAGTCATCACGCCGATCCTGGCGTCTTCATTCGATCCATGGCGACTCGTGGATGGCTGGGTGGACTCGCCGGCGCTACGACCGATCTGACCGTGCTGCTCGACGCAGCGGGAAAAGAAGTCGTGCTGGTCGAAACAGTGGGAGTCGGGCAGGACGAAGTGGACATCGCGCGGCTCGCCGATGTCACGGTGGTCGTACTGGTGCCTGGCATGGGCGACGACGTCCAGGCGATCAAAGCTGGCATCATGGAAATAGCCGACGTTTTCGTGATCAACAAGTCCGATCAACCGGGCGCCGATCGGCTCCAGCGGGAAATCAAAGCGATGCAGAGTCTGTCGACCCGCGCTGACGGCTGGGTGCCTCCCATCGTACACACCGTCGCAACCGAGGGGCAGGGCACCTCCCAGGCGCTGGCTGCGGTACGATCGTTTCTAGACTTTGCGAGCGGCAAGCAGCGCGCTGTAGCCAATTGGAATATGCGGCTGCGCGAAATGCTGCGCGACCGGTTGCTCGAACGCTTTAGCGGATTGGATTTCGAACAGGCTGCCCGAGACATCGCCGCGCGCCGCACGGATCCCTACACAACCATCGATGCCTGGATCAGACAAATTCTCGATTGATCATCTTGGTATCGCGGTGCGCTCGCTCGACGCCGCGCTCGAATTCTACGAGAGACAACTCGGCTTGTCGGTGAGCTTGCGCGAGACGGTGGAGCAAGAGCGCGTCAACGTCGCGATGCTGCCGGCAGGCGGACCGCGTATCGAATTGCTGGAAGCGACCGAGCCCGATTCGGTGATCGCGAAGTTCATCGAGAAGCGCGGCGAGGGTTTGCATCACGTCGCGGTGAAGGTTCCGGATCTTGCGGCGGCCGTGGAGCGCCTGAAATCGAGCGGCGCCCGATTGCTGAACGATCCAAGGCAGGGAGCGGGCGGGCATCTCTACGTCTTCGTGCATCCGTCGTCCACCGGCGGTGTCTTGCTGGAGTTGATCCAAGCCTGACAATTTACACTTCATGAAACCAACCATCGGCATTATTGGCGGCAGCGGACTGTATTCCATGCCAGGATTTGAAGCGCAGGAGGAAGTGCTGCTCGACAGCCCCTGGGGCCGCCCATCGGATGAGTACATCGTAGGCAAGCTCGCGGGAAAGGACGTGGCGTTCCTGAGCCGTCACGGACGCGGTCATCGCATTTCACCGTCGGAGCTGAACTTCCGCGCGAATATTTACGGATTCAAATCGCTCGGCGTGGAGCGGATCATCTCGTTGAGCGCCGTGGGATCGCTCAAGCAAGAACATCCGCCGCTGAAGTTTGTGATCCCAGACCAATTTTTCGATCGCACCCGCGGCCGCGTCTCCACGTTTTTTGGCGAAGGCCTGGTGGCGCACATCAGCTTCGCGCATCCCATCTGCCCGCAGCTGTCACAAGTGGTCGCCAACGCGTGCGCGAGCAGCGGTGTGGAGGCTGCAAAAGGCGGCACATATCTTTGCATGGAAGGGCCCGCTTTCTCGACGCTTGCCGAATCGAATGTTTACCGCAGTTGGGGCATGGACGTGATCGGCATGACCAACTTGCAAGAAGCGAAGCTCGCTCGTGAGGCTGAGATTTGCTACGTCACGATCGCGATGGTCACCGACTACGACTGCTGGCACGAAGAACACGACGCCGTCACAGTGACCAATATCCTCGCGAATCTGAATCGCAACGCGGAGAATGCGTGCAAAGTTGTCGCGGCGAGCGTTGCCAGCATGCCGTTGGAGCGCGACTGCAAATGCGGGTCGGCGCTGGCGCACGCCTTGATCACCGATCCTGCGACGGTGCCGGTCACCACGCGCAAGAAGCTGGAGCTGCTGGTTGGAAAGTACCTCGGCTGACCGGCTCGCGCTGGAGTTGCTCGAATGCTGCATGGAAGGCCGTGCGTGGCACGACCAGCTTCTGGATGGCCTACTCGACTCCGACGGCAGCCGCGCGCTGTTCCGAATCGTGGTGGAGAGGCTGGGGGATCTGTTCGAGCCGAAGCTGTGCAGCGTGTACGCCGAGCTGTTCTCCCAAGTCATCGCGCGGCGGATCCATGAACTTCACGCCGAGCACGTAGCGGCCCGCTACGAACGAGTTCGCCAGCCGCGGAGGCTCGACCGCGATCCGGCTTCCATCCAGGAAATTTTCGTGCTGTCGCGCGTTACGCTGGGGGCGGACGTCGCGATCACGAGCGTGTTGCTGGATGCGGCCAAGCGATGCTTTCCAAGTGCGCGCATCCGGTTCGCGGGACCATCCAAAAACTGGGAGCTGTTCCAGGCCGATCCTCGGCTCAGCCATCTTCCGATCGCTTACCGCCGCGGCGGTTCTCTGGACGATCGCTTGTCGGTCTGGCAGGAACTGCGCGATGCCGTCGCGCAACCGGCCAGTATCGTCATCGATCCCGATTCGAGGCTCACCCAGCTTGGGCTGCTGCCGATCTGCGCCGAAAGCGATTACTATTTCTTCGAGAGCAGGTCGTATGGCGGTGCCAGCGCCGATTCGCTTCCGATCCTCGCTGCTCGCTGGGCGTTGGAGACGTTCGGCGCGGCAAGGGCGCGGCAATACATCGCAACCGGGCTGGACGCCGCTCCGTTCGCGACCACCGTGAGCTTCGGTGTAGGCGACAATCCAGCCAAGCGCGTGCCCGATCCATTCGAGGAAGAAGTGCTTCGGCATCTGCCGCGGCCGGTATTAGTCGATAAAGGTGCGGGGGGCGAAGAAGCCGAGCGTGTCGAGCGAGCCGTAGCGCGCGCTGGTTCGGGCATCGAAGTATGGGACGGTTCGTTCGCCGGATTCGCGGAGCACATCGCGCGCAGCCGGGTATTCGTCGGCTACGATTCGGCCGGTGGCCACGTTGCCTCGGCGTGCGGAGTTCCTCAGATCAGCATCTGCCGCGGCTTCGCATCCGAACGGATGTTTCAGCGCTGGCGTCCGCCGGGCGCGCACATTATTCGTGCGGACGACGAAGCGGCCGCACACGTACTCGTGCGCGCCGTATTGACCCTGGTGTCGACACTGGGATCTACTGCTTCTTGACCTTGCCGTCGTCAGCTGGTTTTTCTTTGGTCTGATCGTCCGGCAGAGCGTCGGGCGTATCGAATTTGATCGTACTTCCCGTTTCGAATTTGTTATACAACCGAAACTCGATCTCGTTTTTGGTGGCCGCGCGACCCGCGCGCGAAGTTAGCATCGCTTTCAGCGGCAGCATGTACGTCCCATCCGCGATCTTGGCGAAATCGTAGTCCAGCGTGACGTGCAAATCCTGAATCGGGAAATCCGGCGGAATACCGTACGGATTCAGAGTGATCTTGGTCACCATCTTCGTGTCTTTATCCACGAAAATCTGGCCGCGATAGGCCGGCTCGATGGATTGCTTCGTGTCCACCTGCTCGACATGATATCTGGAGTTTGCCTGCGCGATATCGTAGGAAAAAACATAGGTCCGGCGCCCGCGCAGCGTCGCCCAATGGTCCCACCCGAAGGTCGCCTGGCTTTCGGGCTCGAAGATTTCCTTCATCATCGTGCCGAACTCGCCTTCGGAGACCGTTCCGCCGAGCTGTTCCATTTTCACGTTGGTCACCGGCTGACTGTTTTTCAGGATGACTTGGTAGTCTTCACGTACGCCGTCGTAGGTGAGTTTGGAGGTGATGGTGTCGGTGGGATGCCAGGCGGTTCCTTTGCCGGACATGTCCACGGCGCGCCGGGTTACTTGCACGCAAATGAAATTCGGCAGGCTCTTGCTGTAGTTGGCAACGTAGTCGCGCACCTCGTCTAGAACGCTGTGCTGCTCGTCCAACGTGGGATCCGGCGGCGGCCTGTATACAACTTTGGGCGCCGGCGGCGCGGCTTCAGGAAGCGTGGCCGTGGCATCCACCATGCCGCGCAAAGCCGCGACAGTTTTCGGGCCCAGGCCTTTCTTCTGGAGATCTTCCACCGTGGCATCATCGAGTTTTTCGGAGAGCTTCACCTGCTTGAGAAACTGAGCCACCTGAATGTCCGATTCCTTCATCTTCACCGAAGACTCGAGAAACTCTCTGAGCTTGGCGATGGTGAGGGTGAACTCGGCGGCGCAGCAGAGCCACGCAGCCGAAACCAGAACCAGCAAGTACCGCATACTTTTATTGTGCATCAGAACTCTCAGGCCTTCAGGATTTCGGCCAATGCGGACCGTAAATCGGGATATCGAAACTGAAACCCGGCTGCCTTCGCCGCCCTCGGAAGCACGCGCTGGCTGGCCAGAAGCATTCCCGCCATCTCGCCAAATAGCAGCTTGAGTGCCAGCTCGGGTATCGGCAAAACGGCCGGCCGGTGGAGCGTTTGCGCGAGTTCCCGTGTGAACTCTGCGTTCGTGACCGGATTCGAGGACGTGGCATTCACCGGACCCACGACATTCTCGTTCTCCAAAGCGAAGAGGATGATGCCAAGGGCGTCTTCAAGGTGAATCCAGGACATCCATTGCCGCCCCGAGCCGATCCGGCCGCCAACCCCTAAGCGAAATGGCGGAAGCATCTTGTCGAGCGCGCCGCCTTTGCCAAGGACAACTCCAAAACGTGGCAGAACTACGCGGATGCCTGCCGATTCCGCCGCGCGCGCGGCCATTTCCCAATACCGGACCACATCGGCTAGAAAACCCTGGCCAGCAGCGGAAGTTTCGGTCAGCGGTTCGTCGCCCCGCGATCCGTACAGCCCGATCGCCGAGGCGCTTATCAGGACGGGAGGCTGCGGTACGGTGTGGCGGAGGGCGTTCACAAGGAGTCTGGTTCCCTCCACACGGCTGTCGCGGATGCGGGCTTTGACCTGCGCGGTCCAGCGCTGCGCAACCGGCTCGCCCGCCAGATGAATCACTGCACCGGCGCCAGCGAAGCTCGCTGCTGGCGGTTCAGTCTCTGCGCTCCACTCGGAGAATGTAACCTCCACCGGCAGATCCGCCGCGCGCTTCCGTCCTAGAACGTGGATTTCGTGGCCGCGAGCGAGCAGCTTCCTCACCAGATGACTACCCACAAATCCTGAGGCGCCGGTCAGCGTGATTTTCATCGCGCCTCTTCGATGCGGCGAATGTAAGCGTCCGCATCCGTCTTGCGCCGCATGCCTTCATACGACATATATCGAACGGTGCCGAAAATCGGTCGCTCGGGCCAAGGCCGGTCATGCAGGCCAAAACACCACAGGATGTTCGCATAACCGCTGGGATCGCGGCCGTCCAGGGCGTAACGGTCGTTGAGGTAGATCATAGTCGCCAGCGCTTCGTTCGGCGAGTGGGACCACTCGATAATTTTTTTCCCCCAATACATGCGATAGTAGCCATGAATTTTGCCCCAGAGCAGCAGCTCGGTTTGCGCGGCGTTCCACAGCGGATCGTGGGTGCGGGCGCGCTCGAATTCGTCGCGAGTGTACATGGGATCGCGCCTGTCGCGAGCGTGTTTCTCGAGAGTTTGACGCGCCCAATCGGGAAGGTTCTCGAGCGATTCTACATCGGCGAAGCGCGCGAAGTTAAACGCCAGCTCGCGCCGCACGATCAATTCCTCCAGGAAATCGTCCGCCATCAACTTGTGCTTGGCCGCATAGTTGCGGGTCGCCAGTGCGATCTTGAGCGATGAGATTTGCCCGAAGTGCAGGTAGGGGCTGAGTTCGGACGTCGCGTGTGCAGACGGCTCATTGCGTTCGCTTGAGTAACGCCGCAGCCTGCTGTGCAAGAAGTTCGTCAGACGCTTGCCGGCCTCGTACGCGCCTCCCCGGAACGTGCGCGATGGCCGAACGCTGTGATCGATCTCGCAGCGCGACACCAGACCTGCGATGTTCGATTCTGTTATGAGGGTGTGGCAGTCCGGGATCGCCAGGGCGTACTTTCGGGCCACGCGCAGAGGCGGAAGCCCGTGCAAATATTCCGGCAACAGCTTCTTGATCTTCGGGCGGATGCTGTAAGCAGCATATTCGCGTTTTTCAAACCGGCTGGACGGTACGATGCAGTTTGCGTCCACCGCATAATAAGGAATGTCAAGCTTGGTGGGAACCCGAGCGTTGTACCAATGCGCGATGAATACTGGATAGTCGTCGGTAACTACCGCGGCTGCATCGTGCGCCAGCCGGTAGAACGCATCGTCGGGCTCGCCGCGCTTTCTGCGTAGATGAAAGACATACCCGACGCCGAGTTTTTTCAAGCGTCGCTCGGTTTCAGGGACTCCTTCGAGCACGAACGTATGCATGCGATCGCTCGCGTACGGATACCAACACGTGAGCCCTTCGTAAACGAGCAAAGGCAGTTTATGCTGGTTGGCCAGCTGCGCCGCGAAAAGCAGCGCCTGGTTCGAATCCACGCGCCGGTTCATTTGCGCCCAGTACAGAACGTACTTGGCCCCCGTCCGCACAGAGTTTCCGTTGAGCAGCCGGACGCGAGCATCCAGCGCGCTAGTTCCTCTCACCTTCCCCCACACCAGTGTAGTGCGGAGGTGCGGATGGCTGCCGCTACAATGAAAACTGTCGACATGCGCGCCTGGAACCGAGCGAAATTATTGTGGGGCTACTTGCGCCGCAAGTCCGCCGTGAGCGGCCTGCCGGTCGAATACATCGTCGAAACAACCGCGAAATGCAACTTGTATTGCCCGATGTGTCCTCGCGAAACGCACAAGCAGCCCAAAGAGGACATGACGGAGGAAATCTTCTCGCGGCTGGTGCGCGAGTCCGGCAAGAGCGCTGAACATATGATGTTGATCGGCCTGGGCGAGCCGTTCATGGACCGGAAGATTTTCGATCGGATCGAGTACTGCGAGCGCCACAAGATTTCGACGCTGTTATCCACCAACGGAACGTTTTTCGACGAGAAAACCTGCGCCCGGCTGCTCGAAACGCCGCTCGAGCATATCACGCTGAGCTTCGACGGAGCGACCAAAGAATCCTACGAATACTATCGCAAAGGCGCGAATTTCGATAAGGTGCGCGACAACTTCCTCCGCTTCGCGCGCATGAAGCACGAGCGCGGCGCGAAAGTTCAAGTGGTGGTGCAGATGGTCCGCATGGAGCGCAACGCCGGCGAGGTGGACGACTTCGTCCGATACTGGAGCGCCGTGCCGGGCATCGATCAAGTGCGCGTCAAGGAAGACGAAACGAATCTGCTTCAGCCCGAGAGCGGCCACGCGCCGCAGGACTGGAAACATCCCTGCCATTACCTCTGGCGCGGTCCCGTTTACGTGAAGCACAACGGCGACGTTTATCCCTGCTGTCAAAGCTACATGCTGGACGGCCGGCCCCTCGGCAATGTGGCGGACGCACCACTCCCGGAGATTTGGAACGCTGCCGAGATGCAACGAATGCGCGCGCTGCACACCGCCGGGCGAGCAGGCGAAATCGAGATGTGTTCGCGCTGCCGCACAACCATCCCACATCCGGCGTTGGTGGCGGGAAGTTTGCTGCTGCATGGCCGTACAGTTCGAAAATGGCTGCCGCGCATCGAGAGGTTGATCTACACGTCGAAATTACCGCGATCGTTACTGACTCCACCAGCGAAGAACTCGCCGGAAACCGAGCTGGTGCAAATCGAATCTTCGAGGAAATGATTCCCGAACTACGCGTGGGGCTCCGGGGGTCTTACCACCCGATGCCCGCGAACGATCCGATACGTCCGGAAGTTGCGAACAAAGTTAACGATCGGCTCCCATAGCCCGAGCGCCTGCAGCACGCCCACGCAAGTTGCGAGCACCACCACGATATTGAGAATCGCTTTGATGCTTCCGGCCATCGGGATGTAAGTATTGATTAGCCACAAAACGATTCCGACCACGATCAGTGCCAGGACGATGTTTACCACCGTCCTGAGACGGCCAGACAGCGGGAGGTAGGTGTTGATCGTCCACAAGGCAGCGACTACCACGATTAAGGCGAGGATACTCAAAGCGAGCGTAGGCATCTTTTTACTCCGTTGCGCTAAAAGGCAATCGCGATGCCACCGGCCCGGCGCACGGCAACTCCAAGAAAACTAAGCCCTCTGGCGATTTCGATTGGAATCCCCCAGCGAGATCGGTGTAATTCTTACTGTCGTTACTTCACATATCGGCGGCGGTGTTGGTAGCCAGTCTATACCGGTCTTTTCTTGATCGAGTACCTACGATACGGTATATGGACCTTGCGCGTCGCGGAATACACTAAGAATAACTTCTATCCCCAACAAACACCCCGGGCGCTCCCACCAACCCAAACCCCAAAAACGGGAGCGCCCATCTTCTTCCAGCAGCGCTCTACCAACCTGACACGAGACGAATACCGATGTTTTGGTATTCACTCCGGCCGGATGCTCGATTACTCTCGGATCGAGAGCAATTCTAATCGCGCCGCCAACGTTGCACTCCCATGTGGCATCCCATCGCTTCCCTTCGCGCAGCCATCTCGCGCTTTTTCGCCCGACGCGTGGTTCACTCCGCTGTTTCCGCAAGCGAACCCATCAGCGCAGCCGTTGCCACGCTAGTGTGCGTACTCCCGGCTCCGGCAGATCGCGATCTTTTGACTGATCTTTCGCGCCGCCAATGCTGGGAGACGTTCTTCGCCGCAACACGCGACGATGCCCGCGACGCCATCCGCCGCCTACAGCCTCAGATCGTGCTGTTGGATCGCGATCTGGAACCGGCCGACTGGCGGTATTCGCTGTCTTCATTAGCTGCCGCCTCGAACGGAGCTTGCTTTTTGCTGGTTTCCCGCGTAGTGGATGAGTATTTGTGGAATGAAGTCGTTTCGAATGGCGGATACGACGTGGTGCGCAAGCCGCTGATCGAAGCCGATGTCGCGCGGAACGTGAAGCTCGCACTTTCCTATTGGACCGTTACGCACCGCGCGAACGCGGCTGCTACGAAATAACGCCCTTCCGGACCGCATACAGGATCAGCTCGGCGAAACTGTGAACGTTGAGCTTGTCCTGAAGATTCCGCCGGTGCGTCTCAACGGTGTAGAGGCTGAGATTCAGCATTCCCGCAATGTCTTTGTTGGATTTTCCCTCGGCCAGCAACTGCAGGATCTCCCGTTCACGCGGCGTCAGCAGCTCATAGCTGTCCTCGGAGCCGCGCGCGCGGATCTCGCGCACATAATCCTCCGCCAGCATCTTCGTGATCTCGGAGCTGAAGAAGGTTTTGCCGCGGGTCACGGTCTTGATGGCTTCGATCAGATCGCCCTCGGCGGCGTCCTTCAACAGATATCCTTTGGCGCCGGCCTTGAGCGCGCGCAGCACATAGCCTTCGTCGGAGTGCATGCTCAACACGACGATCGCGGCGCCCGGCACCGAAGCGAGAATGCGCTGAGCGGCTTCGATCCCGTTCAGATTCGGCATCGCGATATCGAGCACCACCACGTCCGGCCGCGACGCCTCGGCCGCTTCCACCGCCTGTTTACCATCGGCGGCTTCCGCAACGACGCTGAACTCCGGCTGGCTTTCCAGCAAAAGGCGCAGGCCCCGGCGAACCACGGTGTGGTCGTCAGCCAACAGGATGCGGATTTTCTTGTCGTGCGATGCTTCCAAGGTTTTCTTCTCCACGAATATCGCTCGCCTGGAAGGGCAATTCCACGGTGAGCAGAGTTCCTCCGCCAGGTGTCGAATGGACATTGCAGGTGCCGCGCAGGCCGGCCACGCGCTCCTGGATGCCGAGCAGCCCCATGCCCTTGGTTTGCTCGAATTCGAAGCCGTGGCCATCGTCCTGGATGGAGAGCTTGAGGCGGTCGGGTTCTTCCTGCACGCGGATGCGGACGGTTTTGGCTTGCGAGTGGCGCTCGCAGTTGGTCAATGCCTCTTGCACCACGCGATAAATGCAGGTTTTGTACGCATCCGGATAGTCGTCGGAGCGCGTTTCGGCCGCCACGCTCACGTCGATGGAAGTCCGTTTGGAAACTTCGCGCGCCTGCCATCGCAGCGCCGGGACCAATCCCAGATCGTCGAGCATGGAAGGACGCAGCAGCAGAGCCATGTTCCGGACCACGCGCACGGTTCCCTCTACCAGGCCTTTGATGACCTCCACCTGGCCGCGCGTCTGCTCGTCAGCGTGGGGGCCGAGCCCGGAGGCTAGATTCCGCAATTCGATCAAAACCGCAGACAACGATTGGCCCACTTCATCGTGCAACTCCCGCGACAAAGCCCGGCGCTCGGTTTCCTGCGCCTGGACCAGGCGCGCCGAAAGATCCTGGAGCTGCGTGCGCGCCTCGGCCACGGCGACGAACTGCGCGTGGGCCTGTTGTTCGAGCCGGAGAATCCGACGCACGCTGAATGCAGCCATCCCCAACCCCAATGCCAGCGCGATCCCGAGCGTCACCCCGACCCGCAGCTCGAATGCCGCCAGAAGTCCCGAGACCTGGTCGTTCGCGGCATTCAACTGCTGTTCGTTGAGCAGCGCGATCCGATCGGCGATCGCCAGCATATTTTGCCGGCGCGGGAATACCTCGTCGCGCAAGAACGCGTAGCCCAAATTGCGCCGCTCCGTCGCGCTCCACTTGAAAATGGGCGCCAGAATTTCCCAATACTGCGCCAGCTCGTTCTTTAGCGCCGCGTAGTGCTGCGTTTCTTCCGGATTGAGCTGACCGGCAAACGACTGGAGCGCCGCCTCCATTTGCGCGCGCACTTGTTCCAGGCTTTTCCGGAACCCCTCCGCGCGCGCAGTCTCCGGGTCCAATAAGTAATCGCGGATGTACGTACCCGAAACATAAACCTCCGAGCGGATGTCATTCAGGACGTGGTTTCGGTATAGAAATTGCCGGCGAATGCGCGCTTCGTTCTGCCGGAAATTTTGGAGCACGCGCAGGGCATCCAGTCCCGCGAGCGCCATGATGAGGAGCAGACTGCCGAACCCGATAGCTAGCGCCAGGCGGCTGCCGACCAGCAGCCGTTCGTGACCGCGCCCGGAAGTGCTAGCTGGGTCTTCCAAGAGGTTCTGCTTCTAGCGTAATGGATTGACCTCAATCGGAGAAGCCGCTACTCGACATAACATAGTGAAATACCAAGTCCTTGGTATGTGGATTGGCGGGGAGCTGGGGTATGTTGAGAACTGAGCCAGAAGTATCTCATGGTCACTCCAATACCTGCGAACTCTGAACTCGAAGCCATCGCTGCGTTCGATACCTGTACGGTCTCGAACGCCATCGAGAGACTTTGCATCCGGCCGCGCAATGAAGGTTTCGTGACCGGTACCGCGCGCTGTCGCTTTAGAAATAATCCGCCGATGCTGGGCTACGCGGTCACGGGAAGAATCCGCAGTTCGACGGCTCCCACAGCGGGAAGCTGCTATCATCACCGCATTGATTTCTGGCGTTACCTAGCTGCGGGACCGAAGCCTAGCGTTCTGGTCTTGCAGGATGTCGACCACATACCGGGATTTGGGGCCTTCGTCGGCGAGGTTCACGCTAACATCGGGATGTCCCTGGGCTGCATCGGCTACGTGACTAATGGCGCGGTGCGCGATCTTCCCGCAGTCCGAGACCTTGGCTTCCATCTGTTTTCCGGCAGTGTTGCGGTATCTCACGCTTATGCGCACCTGGTGGATTTCGGTGAACCAGTCGAGATCGGCGGCTTGAAGGTGTCACCCGGCGATCTGGTTCACGGGGACCTTCACGGCGTTCACACGATTCCGCTGGAATTGGTCTCGAAAATCCCGGAAGAAGCGTCTAGAATCCAAGAAGAGGAACGCGAACTCATCGATTTTTGCCGCTCCCGCGGGTTCTCACTTGATGGACTCGCCGCCCGTTTGCATCGAGCAAGCAAGGATTGCCCGTGAAAAAAAGCATCTGGTTTGCCTGCCTGACGGCTCTGGCGGTGGTCCTGGGCGGGCTCATGGCCTCCTGCGGCCGCAATCAAAAGGTAAGTGCGAGCACGGTCGGTAGCACGCCCGAGGGTGTCTCGGTTGGTGTTGTCACAGTGGACCGCCGCCCGCTGGCACGCAGCTTGAAACTTTCCTCCGAACTGGTGCCGTTTCAGGAGATCGACGTCTACGCCAAAGAATCCGGGTTTGTGCAGAAGCTGAACGTGGATTACGGCAGCCGTGTGAAAGCCGGCGACGTGATGGCCGTGCTTGAGATCCCCGAACTCCAGCTTCAATTGCAGCAGGATGACGCCGCCATTAAGAGCGCTTCCGACATGATCACTCACGCGGAGCATGAGCTGAACCGCGTACAGGCGCAGAGCAAGGTCTACCATCTCCAGTACGACCGGCTGCACGGTGTCGCGGATTCGAAACCCGGCCTGGTAGCGCAGCAGGAAGTGGACGACGCGCAAGGCAAAGACCTGGCATCGCAAGCGCAAGTGGAAGCCTCGCAATCCAACCTCGAGTCCGCCCGAAGCCAGCTCGAACTGGCCCAGGCCAAGCGGCAGCGCGATCAGGTGCTGTTCGATTATTCGAAAATCACCGCGCCTTTCGAAGGCGTGGTCACGCAGCGTTTCGCCAACCTCGGAACGCTGGTGCAGGCGGGCACGAGTTCCAGCACGCAGGCTATGCCCCTGGTGCGGCTGTCTGAGGATGACAAGTTCCGCCTGGTGATTCCGGTGCCGGAAACGTACGTACCCTATATTCGCGTGGGCGATCCCGTGGACGTTTCGGTGCCTTCGCTGCAGCGCACGTTTCCTGGAAAGGTGACCCGGTTTTCCGTGGATGTGAAGGAAGAAACGCGTACCATGCATACCGAGGTGGACGTGTCGAATCCGAATCACGTGCTTGTGCCTGGTCTGTATGCGGAAGCAACGCTGACGCTCGAAGGTAGAGGCGATGCCGTGGCAGTTCCTCTGCAGGCGGTGGATCAGGCCAATGGCAAAGCTACCGTGGACCTGGTGGATTCATCCAACAAGATCGAAATCCGGGAAGTTGTGCTCGGCATTCAAACGGCCACTCACGCGGAAGTCGTGTCCGGATTAAACCAAGGCGACTTAGTGGTGGCCAGCGACCGCAGCGGTTTGCGGGCCGGTCAGGTGGTTCAGCCGAAATCGATGCAGTTGATTCAGTATCAGAGCGGAGAAGAAAACAAGTAAGGACACCGGGAAGTATCCATGCCGCGTTTTTCCATCCGCAATCCCTACTTCATCGTTGTCATTTGCCTGGCGCTGGCTGTAATTGGCATCAATGCGTTGCTGCGCATGCCAGTGGATCTGTTCCCGCCGATCAATCTGCCAGTGGTGGTGGTAGCCACGTTCTACAGTGGAATGCCGCCGCAGGATATCGAGGTCGATATCACGAATCCGCTGGAGCGTTTCTTTACGCAAGCCAGCGGTGTGGACCATATGGAGTCGCGCTCGCTGTTGGGCGTGAGCATTATCAAAGTGTTTTTTCAGCCCGGCACCAACGCGGATTCCGACGTTACGCAGTTGTCGAACCTGGCGCTGGCCGATCTGAAACGCCTTCCGCCCGGCACTCTCCCTCCGCTGGTCCTGAAGTTTGACGCTTCCAGCCTGCCGGTATGCCTGGTGACGGTGAAAGGCGAAGGCCTGACGGAAACGCAGCTCCACGATCTGGCGCAATTCCAGATTCGCAACCAGATCGCGGTGGTGAACGGCGCGGAAATCCCGGCGGTGTTCGGCGGCAAGTATCGACAAGCGATGGTCTACGTCGATCCCTATAAGCTGTACTCGCGCCAGTTGAGCGTGATGGACGTTGTCAATTCCCTGAACAACCAAAATCTGATTCTCCCAGCCGGCGACGTCAAAATCGGGGCCAGCGATTACTACGTTTATTCCAACAGCTTGGTGAAAAACATTTCGGATCTGGATAGCGTTCCGTTGAAAACCGTCGGAACTAGTTGGGTCACCGTCGGTGACGTGGGCCAGGCCAAGGACGCCAGCCAGCTGCAGTACAACATTGTGCGGATTGACGGCCAGAAATCGGCCTACATCCCGATCATGAAGTCGGGTGGCGACAGCAATACCCTTCAGGTGGTCGATGATGTCCGAAAGCTTACCGCGAACCTTTTCGATCTCCCTAAGCAATTGGTAACCAATATCGTCTTCGATCAGTCCGTGTTCGTCCGGCAAGCGCTGAACACGGTTCTGCACGAAGGGTTCATCGGGTTGGTACTCACTAGCCTAATGATTTTGTTGTTTCTTGGAAGCGCGCGTGCAACCGGAGCGGTGCTGCTCTCGATTCCAATCTCGGCGCTCGCGACCTTCGTTGTGTTGTACATGATGGGCAGCACCATCAACACAATGATCTTGGGCGGGCTGGCGCTGGCGTTCTCGCGAGTAATCGACAACTCAGTGATCTCGCTGGAAAACATCTATCGCCATTTGGAAATGGGTTCGTCGCCGCTCATGGCCGCCGAGCAGGGCGGAGCGGAAGTGAACCTGGCCGTACTGGCCGCGACACTGGTCGACGTAGTGGACTTTTTCCCGGTTGTGTTTTTGTACGGCGTCAGCAAGTTCCTGTTTTCGGCTCTGGCCTTGGCGTTTTGCCTGGCACTGCTCGCGTCGTTCGTGGTTGCAATGACCGTCATTCCGTTGTTCTGCTCGAAGTTCCTGAAAGGCGTGCCTGGCGGCCACGGCCACGAGCAAGAACACTCGGAGGAAGCGGGCACGAAACGCTCGCTGGGAGCCAGGTTTAACGCCTGGTTCAATCGCCATTTCAACCGCCTGCTCGACGTTTACGAACGCGCGGTGCGCCGGGCTCTGAAACTGCCGGCACTCACGCTCGGTCTTCTCCTGGCGGTCTTCCTCGCCAGTCTGGCCATCTATCCTTTATTGGGGCGCGCATTCTTTCCACGGACGGACGCCGGACAGTTCACCGTGAACATCAAAGTTCCCACCGGTACGCGCATCGAAGTCACAAATGAGTACGTAGCGAAAATCGAGAATCTGATCCGCCACGACGTTGCCCCCAGCGACCTCAAGATGATCTTGTCCAATATCGGCGTGGTGAACGATATCTCATCGCTCTACACGACTAATGCAGGCATGTACACCGGCACCATCCAGGTGGCTCTGAATGAGGACCACAAGACCGGCAGCTTTGAGTACATGGAACGCGTGAAGCACGACATGGAGTCGCAGTTCCCCGATGTTCGAACTTTCTTCCAGACCGGCGCGCTGCAGGACGCCATCTTGAACCAGGGCCAGCCGGCCCCGATCGACGTTCAGGTGAACACGCGCAACCTGGAACTGACCTATTCAACCGCTCAGGAGCTCGCCCGCCGTATTCGCCGGCTCCCCGGTGTCAACGAAATCTATATTCCACAGGACATGAATTATCCTTCGATCCGCATGGATATCGATCGCGTACACGCCTCCGAGCTCGGTCTTTCGCAGAAAGATGTCGTGAACAATGTCATCACGGCGCTGAATTCCAACATCATGATTGCGCCGAATTACTGGGTGGATTACGAGACCGGTAACGACTATTTCCTGAGCGTGCAATATAACGAACACGGCCCCGCGGCGATTCACAATCTGGTGGATCTGAAGCAGATTCCGTTGCGCGCGCCGAACCTAAAGCAGCCGACTACTTTGGATTCCGTAGTAAAGCTGGTGAATCTCCAATCCCCCACCGAGATAGACCACTATAAGATTCAGCGCGTGGTCGACGTCTACGTCACGCCTTCCGGAGAAGACCTAGGCAAGCTCCGTACGGGGATTCTCAAGACCATCGCCGACGCGAAACTTCCTTCCAATATTCGCGTCAATCTTCGCGGAATGGTCAACAGCATGGACGAGTCGTTCAAGAGCTTCGGAATCGGTTTCAGCCTGTCGTTCATTCTTCTGTTCCTGATTTTGGTGGCGCAGTTTAAGTCCTTCGTCGATCCGTTCCTGATCATGCTCGCCATTCCCATGGGTTTCGTCGGCGTGCTCATCATCTTGCCGCTCACGCACACAACCATGAACGTCATGTCCCTTATGGGCGTGCTGATGCTCATCGGTATTGCCGATTCCAACAGTATTCTGATTGTCGATTTTGCGCACAAACTGCGCGAGCAGGGGCTGTCGGTCACAGACGCAGCCATCACGGCGTGCCGCGTCCGCCTGCGGCCTATTTTGATGACGTCGCTGGCCACGATTATCGGCATGATCCCCATGGCGATGAAGCTCGGCGAAGGCGGCGAGCAATACACCCCGATGGCTCGCGCCATTATCGGCGGCCTCACTTCTTCCGTGCTCCTGACGATCTTCATCGTGCCGGCCGCCTATGTACTGGTTTATGGAAGGAAAGATAGGAATGCAGGAGAGACTCGTTCGTAAGAGTTTTCTGCTGGCCTTGGCCGGCGCTTGCGGTTTGTTCGCACAAACGCCTCCGCGGCTCACATTGCAGGAAGCCGAAGCGCTCGCGCTCAAAAATCATCCGCAGGTTCAGGCCGCGCAGAATGAAGTCGCGTTTGCTAACCAGCAGATCATCATTAACCGCGCGCCTTACTATCCTGGCATCACCGGCGAGGTTACGGGGTCGCAGGGCAACAGTGGTGCTCGTCTCGGCGCAGGCGACTTGAGCGCATCGCGATTGTTCAGCCGGGAAGGGCAAGGCGTTTTGGTGACGCAACTGATCACCGACTCCGGCCGTACTCCCAACCTGGTCGCGAGTGCGCGATACAACGCGCAAGCCGCTAACCAAACATTGAATGCCACGCGCTACGACGTTTTGCTCGGCGCCAATCGCGCCTATTACGGCGTGCTGCGCGCTCAGGCGGCCGTGAAGGTGGCTGAGCAAACTGTCGCGGCGCGCCAAACCGTGGCTGATCAAATGACAGAGCTCGCCAGGAACCAACTCAAATCGCAGCTCGACGTCAGTTTTGCCGATGTCACCGTCTCGGAAGCGAAGCTCCTCCTGCTCCGCTCGCAGGAAGATGTGCAGACTGCCTTCGCCGAGCTAGGCCGCGCGCTCGGATCGGATCTACCCGTGACCTACACACTGGTGGACGAGCCGCTGCCGCCCGGTCCACCGGCCACATTCAACGATCTGGTGGCGCAAGCGCTAAACAGCCGTCCGGAGTTGGCCGGCCTGCGCGCCTCGCGTGAAGCCGCGCAGCGATTTTTCGAGGCGGAGAAGGATCTGACCCGGCCCACCGTGAGTGCGGTAGCGGTGGGCGGCGCAATCCCTTACATCAACGCTGCAGGTGTTCCGCTTGGATATGAATCGCTGTCGGCCAACGTGAGTATCCCGGTATTCAACGGCCATTTATTCTCCGCCCGGCGGGAAGCGGCCCGCCAGCGCGCCTCGGAAGCCGAGCAGCGTCTGCGCGACCAACAGGAAGTGATTGCACGCGACGTCCGCGTGGCCTGGGCGAGCGCGGTCACCGCGTTCCAACGCATCGACGTCACCGCGCAATTCCTCCGGCAGGCCGCGCTAGGACTGAATCTCGCGCAGGGCCGCTTCGACCTCGGCCTGGCGTCCATCGTCGAGTTGACGCAGGCGCAATTGAATCTCACGCAGGCGGAAATCGAAAATTTGAACGCTAAATACGACTACCAGAATCAGAACGCCGTGCTCCAGTACGCCGTGGGTGCCTTACGATGAGCTTCAGTCTGTCGAATTCGCCAACGCCTGCGCCGCTTCCATAAGAGACGCATACGGCCGGGGAAGCACTCTGCCATGGCTTTCGGCAAACCACGCATCGTCAGACTTGCGCGTCACGTACCCTAGCACCGGAACCACGCGGCGTCCTGGTGTGATGGCGAATCGATCCTTGCCGCTCTCCCAAACGCTATAGGTCGCCAGGAATTCGTCGACCTCCGTTCCTCGGAGAAGCTTCATGACATTTCGCGTGTTCATTCCGCACACAGAAAAAGCATTCCGAGCACCGAGCAAACTGAAACGAAGAATCATCATCTTATCGGAGGAATCGAGTGGGGCGTCCTGGGCGGTGGGTAATATCACCCACGCCCCTCGGCTCACCCAAGCATCAAGCTCGTAAGTATTTGATTGCCGATGGAACTTTGGATGCTTTCGGTCTATGCCGAATGGAAGATACAGGATTGGCGGAGGACTTTCTCCGCAGAATGAATGTCGGGGAATTCGATGGGAGGCTCTGCGACGTAATTCGAGACCTTTCTGACGAGGAGCTCCGGCAGATCGTCAGTCTGGCGTCAAAGCAATTGCAAGCCTCGCCGGGGCGGCGAACACTTCGTTAGCGCACCTCGAATGGGTCGATTTGGCTAACCGACGGCATGCTAGCCTATCACGCATGCGCCGCCTGATGCCCTTCCTGCTTTCCGCCGCCGCCCTTCCCGCACAGATCGCACCTCCCAACCAAGCCGGTGCTTCCATCGCCTTTGTGCAGATCATCGTCTCCGATCCCGACGCGCATAGAAAACTGTGGACCGATGTTCTCGGTGCGCAGCCCATCCACGCGGGCACACTCGAAATGCTGAAGCTGCCGGGGGCTTTCGTAATCGTCACGAAAGCGCGAACCGCGCCGACAGGCGGCTCCGACGGTTCCACCGTGAATCACTTCGGCTTTCTGGTGAAGAGCTACGCGGACACGAAAGCGAAGCTCACCGCGGCCGGCATCACCAGCTTTCCCGTGGATCGCCCAGGCCAGCAGTTTATCGCCGAATTTCCCGAGAAGGTGCGCGTCGAGTTCACCCAAGATCCGGCGCTGAAAACACCCATCGCTTTTCATCATCTGCATCTCGCGACCACCGACGACGAATCGTTGCGCGGCTGGTATGTGAAAACATTCGGCGCCAAGCCTGGCAAGCGTGGCGACTTCCTAGCCGCTTTCATCCCCGGCGGTGAAGTGGACTTCCGCAAAGCCGATGCCGCACCCGCTCCCACCAAGGGCCGTTCGCTCGACCACATCGGTTTCGAGATCCAGCGTCTCGAAGCGTTCTGTAAAAATCTCCAGGCTCAGGGCGTCACGTTCGATTCCCCTTATCGCGAAATTCCGCAGCTCGGCGGATTGAAAATCGCGATCATTCTGGATCCAGTAGGCACACGCATCGAGCTCACCGAAGGGTTGAGCGCGCTCTAGCCATGGCGAAACGAGCGCTGGTTTTAGGCGGTGGCGGACCGGTATTCGTCGCGTGGGAATCTGGAATCCTGGCCGGTTTGGCGCAGGCTGGTCTGGATCTCTCGAATGCCGATTATATCCTCGGCACATCGGCGGGCTCTATCGTCGGTTCTCTTTTGGCGACGGGCCGTCCGCCCTCGGCGCTCGCGGAACCGTTCCTGGGCGCGCCCGCCGAACAGCAGACTTCGCCGAGCCAATTGCTCGGCTCCAAGCCTCCCGATCTCTCGCTGCTGGTTCAGAAAATGGCGCAAGCCGCCATGGGAACCCTTCCGCCCGAGCAAGCGCGCGCCGACATCGGTGCCTGGGCGTTGCAGGCCGAAACCATGACCGAAGAGACGTTCATTGCCAGCTTCGGCCACACCATCGCCGATCATCCCGAAGGCTCCTGGCCGGATCGCTTCGCCTGCACCGCGGTCGACACTGCCGACGGCTCGTTCCAGGTTTGGGAGCGGAACTCGGGCGTCAGTCTTGCCCGCGCGGTGGCGTCCAGTTGCAGTGTGCCCGGGATTTTCCCGCCGGTGACCATCAAAGGGCGCCGTTACATGGACGGCGGCATGCGCTCGGGTACCAATGCGGACATGGCGAAAGGGCACCAACTCGTGTTCGTTTTCGCTCTGAGTCTGGCCTCGTCAGCCCCCGTTACACCGATGACCGAGGCCTTTCGCAAGCGCCTAGAAGGAGAATTGGACGTGCTTCGCTCTGCCGGCAGCCGCGTCGAATTGATCGTTCCGGATACTGCGAGTCTCGAAGTGTTCGGTCCGAACATGATGGACTATCGTCGTCGTCCGGCAGCCGCGCGCGCAGGTTTCGAGCGCGGACGCGCCATCGCGAAGGATTTACGTCCGATCTGGCAGAGCTAGTTCTGCTGCTGCTTCTGCGGCGCCCGCTTGGGATAATTCGCGCGGTACTGCGCATGACAGACTACGCAGGATTGCACCAGCTTGTCGTTCACGGCCAGAATGCCGTCCATGTTTTTCGCCTGCGCCGCTCGATACGCCTCGGTGGCCAGATCGATCATGACCTTGGTCTCTTTCACCCAATCGCCCTGGTCGCGCAGCCGGTTCGGCAGCAGCATCAGGTTGCCCGACTCGGCGAGCATTAGCGCCTGGTTGCGGATCACGTTCCATTGCGCGTCGGTCTTGGGTGGATCGCGTTCTATATAGAACAGCGCGTCGGACGTCGGATAAATGATTCGGATCATCAACTCCCCCATCGACGCCACCGGTTGGAACGACGGCTCCTGCGCCACCGCCGCGCCCACGACGCAAAGAAAAACGATTCCGATGATTCGCATGGCGCCTCCCGATCTTGCTGTTGGGCGATTCTCCCAGAGCAGTCTAGCACGTTGGGCGTGGCGTTCGGATCCCCACTGAGCCGGTTCGCTACACAGCTTGACGTTACGACTGGCAACGTGTCAAAATCTGCAACACCGGGCTAGTCAGGGCGTGGCTGGGCACTCTGTCGCTCCGAAGCGTACCAAGTAGCACGTTTGGAGGTTTTATAGTCATGCGCAATCGAGCGGTCGGCTTTGCGGCAATCGCTTCTCTTCTGCTGGCACTCACGCCGGCCTTCGGGCAACAGGCCTATCGAGCGCCGCGCGGTCCTGACGGTCATCCCGATCTCAATGGGATCTGGCAGGCCATGAATACCGCCGACTGGGATCTGGAAGCGCACGGCGCCCAGGAGAGTCCAATTGTGGACGCGGGAACTTTGCTGGCCGAGCCCGGCGGCTTGAGCGTGGTGGATGGCGGTACCATCCCGTATCTGCCCGCCGCTCTGGCGAAGAAGAAGGAAAACTACCAGCACCGCATGGATCTCGATCCCGAGGTGCGCTGCTATCTGCCGGGCGTTCCCCGCGCCACCTACCTTCCGTATCCATTCCAGATTTTCCAGAGCGAGAAGTATCTGGCTATCGCCTATGAGTACGACAGCGCCTTCCGCAACATCTATCTGAAGGATCCCGGCCCGGCCCCGGTGGATTCTTGGATGGGCCAGTCCTTCGGTCACTGGGAAGGCGAGACGCTGGTTGTGGACGTCACTGGCTTGGATGAGCGCACGTGGTTCGATCGCGCCGGCGATTATCATAGCGATCAATTGCACGTCGTCGAGCGTTACACGCGCGTCAGTCCCGACGTCATTAACTACGAGGCTACGGTCGAAGATCCCAAGGTCTTCTCGCGCACCTGGAAGATCAGCATGCCGCTGTACCGGCATGTGGAGAAGAACGCGCAACTGCTGGAGTTCAAGTGTGTCGAGTTCGTCGAAGAACTGATGTACGGGAAGTTCCGCAAGAAGTAAGCTGTCTGGAGGTTTCCGGGTGAGCCGTACGATTCTGGCGTCCGTTGTCGCGGCGGCTATTGCATCCGTCGCGCTATCGGCTCAGAGTGCTGTCAACGCTAAGCTGGAACCTGCCTCAAATAAAAACTGGTCCGTGCCGCGCCTCCCGGACGGTCATCCGAGCTTGCAGGGGACCTGGACCAACGCCACTATCACGCCTTTGGAGCGTCCCGCGCAATTCGCCGGGAGGCTGACTATATCGGATGCAGAGGCTGCCAAGTTCGAACATCAGGACGACGATAATCTGTACACCGATCGCCGCAACGCCAACGCGGAGCAGGATCGCGATCACGCGTATAATTCCTTGTTCTTCGATCGCGGGACCGAACTGGTTCGCGTGGATGGCGTCAAACGCACGTCGCTGATTATCGATCCGCCGGATGGAAAGCTGCCGCCTTTGACGCCCGAGGCTCGCAAAAGAATGGTGGAGCGGCCCAGGAATCAATACAACAGCGTGAAAGACCGGCCGCTGGGCGAGCGCTGCCTCCTCGGCTTCGGTTCCACGTCTGGGCCACCGATGATGCCGGTCCTATACAACAACAACTATCAGATCGTGCAGACGCCGGCGACGATCATGATCCTGGTGGAGATGGTTCACGACGTTCGCCAGATTCATATGGATCGTCCGCAGCACTTGTCGTCGGACATCCGGCTGTGGAACGGCGATTCCGTCGGCCACTGGGACGGCGACACGCTGGTGGTGGACACTACGAATTTCACGGACAAGACGAGCTTTCGCGGATCGAGTGAGAACATGCACATCGTCGAGCGTTTTACGCGTACCGGCGAGGGCACGATTCTTTACAGGTGGACCATCGACGATCCGGAATCGTTCGCCAAGCCGTTCACGGCCGAGTATCCGTTCCTGGCAACGCCTGGGCCGATTTACGAGTATGCCTGCCACGAAGGGAACTACGCCATGCCGGACATCTTAGGCGGGGCTCGAAAGATGGATGCGGCGGGCCGTGAAAACAGGTAGAGTTAGTATGAGCCAGTCAATTTGTAAGGAGAACCTCAGATGAGAGCAAAGTTAGCTATGGTAGCAGCCGCCAGCGGTCTGCTTCTGGCCGGTGTGCCTGCGTGGGCTCACCATGCGTTTGCAGCGGAATTCGATGCCAAGCGGCCGGTCCACTTTGAAGGTACCGTGACCAAGGTGGAATTGATCAACCCGCATTCCTGGATTCATGTGGACGTGAAGAATCCGGATGGAACGGTTAGCAACTGGATGTTCGAAGCGGGCAGCCCGAACGTTTTGCTGCGGCGCGGCTTCAACAAGAACACCATTCCGGTTGGCACGCAGGTTGTCGTCGACGGCTACCAATCGAAGGATGGCTCGCTCCGCGCCAACGGCCGCGACATCACACTGCCGAACGGCCAGAAGCTCTTCCTGGGTTCCCAGGGTACTGGCGCGCCGGACGAGAAGTCGGGCGAAGAAAAGAAATAGTTCGCGTTTCGCAAGACACGCGGCGTAAGAATCGGAGCTCCCGCCGAGGGGCGGGTTAAAGCGCGCACGGTCGCGGCCGTGCGCGTGTTGTTTTCAAAGGGCCCTGTTTATGCCAATTCGCGTGCTGCTTCCGATGCGGCGCATCCAAGTTCTCGCGCTGGCTCTAACGCTTGCTTCGCATGCTGCCTTTGCGCAGCTGGCCAGCGGTGAACACTGGGTCGGAACCTGGGCAACCGCCGCCGTCGTGCGGCCGCCCGCGCGTCCTCCCGCCGCCGGCCAGCAGGCGCCTACGGCTGTCACTCTTAACAATCAAACGCTGCGCGAGATCGTACACGTCAGCATCGGCGGTTCGCATGCGCGGGTCCTGCTGACGAACCTATTCGGTGCCGCTCCGCTGGCGGTAGGCGCGGCGGAGATCGCGCTGCGCGAAAAAGATTCCAGGGTCGTGTCCGGCACCAATCATCCCTTGACGTTCGCCGGCCGAACTTCCGTGACCATCCCCGTCGGAGCGGTAATGATGAGCGATCCCGTGGCGCTGACGGTTCCACCGATGTCGGACCTTGCAATCGATCTGTTCGTCCCTGACGATCTCTCGCAAGCCAATCTGACCAGCCATTTCGGCGCGAATCAAACCAGTTTCATTTCGAGCACCGGCAACTTCGCCGGTTCGGCTGATTTCCCGGTAGCTTCCACGACGCCGTCCTGGTTCTTCCTGGGCCGCGTTGAAGTCGCGGCGCCCGCACGCACGGGCGCGATCGTGACCTTCGGCGACTCAATCACCGACGGCACGCGCTCCACGCCGAATACCAACAGCCGGTGGCCGGATCAGCTTGCCAAGCGCCTGCTCGCCACGCCAACCGGCGCGCACGGAATCCTGAACGCCGCCATCGCCGGAAACCGCCTGCTCTCCGAGGCGAACATTCCTTTCGGCATCAACGCGCTCGCCCGCTTCGGCCGCGACGTTTTAGATCAGCCCGGCGCAACGGACGTAATTGTTCTCGAAGGCATCAACGACATCGGCATGGCGCGCGATGCGCCGAATCCCTCGGCGGAGGATTTGATCGCCGCTCATGAGCAGATGGCGGAGCGGGCACATGAGCATGGCCTGAAAATCTACGGCGCGACGCTCACGCCGTACGAAGGCGCCGCGTACTTCAGTCCGGCCGGCGAAGTGAAGCGCCAAGCGTTCAACGCCTGGATTCGATCGAACAAGTTCTACGATGGCGTTATCGATTTCGACGCGGTGGTGCGCGATCCGCAGAGCCCCACCAGAATCTTGGCGCGCTACGATTCCGGCGATCATCTGCATCCGAACGATGCCGGATACGAAGCCATGGGCGGCGCGATCGACTTGAAGCTGTTCGAGTCCGGCCCGGCCGCAAAGCTGGCGAAACCGAAGCGCAAGTAGCTTAGACATTTGCTTGGGCAAAAAGTGCGCGCGAGTCGCGTGGGCTTTGCGCAAAGAGTACAATGAGGCTTGCTGGAAAGAGCCTCGGCCGCCGGTTACACTGCGTTCCGCGCTCCAGAATCGGCAAATTGACCAAAAGATAACTTTCGCACCGCGGTCGCCGCCATATAGAGTTGCTAGATGCGAGTCGCGAACAAGGGAAGGAATACGCTATGAATGTTCGGTTGAAACGGCTGATCCCAGTTTCGGCGGGAGCAGCGGTCCTCTGGATGGCGAGTGTCGCCAAGCCTCAATCCGCGCCGAAACCGAAGATGGACGATCAGGTCTTCAAAAATATCCAGGTGCTGAAGGGCATCCCCGTGGACGATTTCCTAGGAACCATGGGAATCATGTCCGCCGCTGTTGGCTTCGACTGCTCGGAGTGCCACACCAACG
>Ga0335078_10000518_pt1 | contig 59387 bp, 56 predicted proteins | sample Lox_Sample_32_FD_206711 | JGI IMG/M metagenome (GOLD analysis project Ga0335078, IMG submission 206711) | Soil microbial communities from Loxahatchee National Wildlife Refuge, Florida, United States - Lox_Sample_3.2 | ecosystem: Environmental > Terrestrial > Soil > Wetlands | place: USA... | reverse complement strand
TCGGCGAGCGCCTGCTTCGTCGGGCCGACCGTGCGCTCGAGCAGATCGTGCGCGAGCTCCTCGAGCTTGGCGCGCGTCAGCTGGAGGTCGAGGTGCTTCGGACCCTCCTGCGTCGCGGTGATGAACGGCAGGTTGATCTGCGTCGTCATCGTCGACGAGAGCTCGATCTTCGCCTTCTCCGCCGCCTCGTAGAGGCGCTGGAGCGCCATCGGATCGACGCCGAGGTCGATGCCCTGGTCGCGCTTGAACTCGGCGATCATCCAGTCGACGATCGCCTTGTCGAAGTTGTCGCCGCCGAGATGGTTGTCACCGGCGGTCGAGTGCACCTCGAAGACGCCCTCGCCGAGCTCGAGCACGGACACGTCGAACGTGCCGCCGCCGAGATCGAAGACGAGGATCGTCTGGTCGGCGCCCTCCTTGTCGAGGCCGTAGGCGAGCGCGGCCGCGGTCGGCTCGTTGATGATGCGGAGGACGTTCAGGCCGGCGATCTGGCCGGCGTCCTTCGTCGCCTCGCGCTGCGCGTTGTTGAAGTACGCGGGAACGGTGATCACCGCCTCCGCGACCTGCTCGCCGAGATAGGCCTCGGCGTCCGTCTTCAGCTTCTGGAGGATCATCGCGCTGATCTCCGGCGGCGCGTACTCCTTGTCGCCGGCCTTCACGCGCACGTCGTCGTTCGGACCCTTGACGACCTCGTAGGGGACGATCTTCATCTCCTCCGAGACCTCGTCGAACTTCCGGCCCATGAAGCGCTTGATCGAGAAGATCGTGTTCTGGGGGTTCGTCACCTGCTGCCGCCGCGCGGGCGAGCCGACGAGCCGCTGTCCGTCCTTCGCGAACGCGACGACGGACGGGGTCGTCCGGCCGCCCTCGGCGTTCGGGATGACGGTCGGCTCGCCGCCCTCGAGGACGGCCATGCACGAGTTCGTCGTGCCGAGGTCGATGCCGATCGTCTTCGCCATGAGTCTGCTCCGTCTCCTTCGGGTTGAACTGAGAAAATCTAAGCCTTCTTATAGCAGATCTTGGCGCTCACTGCCCGCCCGGCGCCGCTCGCCGGCGCCGGCACAAGAGGCCGTGCGGGCTTCGCCCGTGCGGCCGTCTTCACTGGGTCGGCCGCGCTAGCGGCCGAGCCCGATGAGGACGCCGCCGACGACGACGAGGGCGGCGCCGAGCGCCAGGCTGCGGCCGACGCGCTCATGGGTCACGAGCAGCGCCGAGAGCCCGACGCCCCAGAGCGACTCGGTGGCGACGAGCGGCGAGACGACCGAGACCCGGCCGTGGAAGTAGGCCTCGAAGAGGCAGATGTAGGAGAGCCCGAAGCAGATTCCCGCGGGCGCGAGCCGGCGGAGCTGGACGAGCGGCGGCGGGCGGCGGGCCCAGAGCGCCGTCACGAGCAGGCCCGCGAGCAGCGTCGCCGCCGCGGCGCTGAACGGGTTTGCGTGCGCGTGCAGGGCGCGGACGATGTTGTCGCGGACGGCGAAGAAGACGGTCGCGCCGACGGCGAAGAAGAGCGCGGCCGCCCGGACGTGCGCGGGCCGTTCGCGCTCGGACGCGAGCACGACGCCGCCGCCGACGACGGCGAGCGCGCCGAGGACGAGCAGCGCCTTCACGGGCTCGTGCAGGAAGACGAGCGCAATCGCGACCGCGACCAGCGGCCCCGCGCCGACGGTGACGGACGTCCGTGCCGGGCCCGCCTCGCGCACCGAGAGAATGAACAGCACCTGCGAGCAGCCGGGCGCGAGCAGGCCGGCGAGAAAGAACTCCCAGCTCCGGTGGAGGTCGTGCTCCGGCAGCGCGACGACGACCGCCAGCGCCGTCGCCCAGACGAGCATCGCGAGCGCCCCCGTCGCGGCGTTGCGAACGGCCGCACCGGCAAAGCCGGCACGGCCTTCAGTCGGCGTCGCAAGCGACGCCTCGGCTCCGGCGAGCCCGAGCCGGATCGCCACCGTCATCCCGCCGAAGAACGCGGCCGAGGCGAGCGAGAGCAGGATGACCGTCACGCGAGCCTCGGCCGCCGGACGAGGCGCGCGAGCGTCGTCGCGGCGGCGGGCTCGGCGAGCACGATCCCGCCCATGATCACGGCGCAGCCGCCCCAGCCGAGCACGCCGAGCCGGTCGCCCGCGAGCGTGTACCCGAAGAGCGCGGCCCAGACCGGCTCGAGCGTGAAGACGAGCGCGGTCCGCGTTGCGCTCGTCCGCCGTTGTGCCCACGTCTGGACGAGGAACGCGAGCGCGCTCGCGAACACGCCGGTGACGACGAGTGCGCCCCACACCGTCCAGCCGTGCGGAACGGCCGCCGAGGGTACAGCGGCGACCGTCAATCCGCCGAACGCGACGAGCAACTCGACGAGCGTGAACGCGAACGGGTCGTAGCGCGGCGCGTACCGCTCCATCAGGACGATCTGGAGCGAATAGACGGCGGCCGCGGCGAGCACGAGCAGGTCGCCGGGCGCCGAGCCGCCGTGCACCCCGGCGAGCATCGCGAGGCCGAGCGCCGCGAGCGCGACGCCCGCCCACGCCGCGGCGCCGACGCGCAGTCGGAAGAGGACGAACGCGAGCAGCGGCGTCAGCACGACGTACATCCCGGTCACGAAGCCTGCGCTCGAGACGCTCGTTCGCTCGAGACCGAGCGTCTGGAGCACGTAGCCGGCGCCGAGGAGCGCTCCCGCGAGCGCCGCCGCGCCGACGCCGCGCCGGCCGAGATTTCGGATCCGAGACACGGCCGGAGCGAGCGCGACCGAGGCGATCCCGAAGCGGAGCGCAAGGAACGGCAGGACGGGATAGATCGCGACCGCGTCCTTGACTTGGACGAACGTGACCCCCCAGACTGCCGTCACGAGGGCGAGGGCAAGGAGGGCGGGCATCGCGCGATTCTTCACCAGCGGCCGGGTTCTGGGTTACCATTAGTCACCCGATGGAACAATTGGTCGACGCTTTCGGGCGCCCCCTCCGCGACCTCCGGATCTCGGTCACCGACAGGTGCAACTTCCGGTGCACCTACTGCATGCCGAAGGAGGTCTTCGGCCACGACTACCGGTTCCTCGACCGCAAGGAGCTGCTCGACTTCGAGGAGATCACGCGCGTCGCGCGGGCGGCGGTGTCGCTCGGTGTCACGAAGTTGAGACTGACCGGCGGCGAGCCGCTGATCCGCCGCGGCATCGAGACCTTGATCGAGATGCTCGCCAAGCTCGACGCCGAGGTGACGCTGACGACCAACGCGTCGCTTCTGCCGCGCAAGGCGCAGTCGCTGAAGGACGCCGGCCTCGACCGGATCACCGTCAGCCTCGACTCGATGGACGACGCGACGTTCAGGGCGATGAACGACGTCGACTTCCCGGTCGACCGCGTGCTCGAGGGCATCGAAGCGGCGCACGCAGCCGGGCTGCCGGTGAAGGTGAATTCGGTCGTCAAGCGCGGCGTCAACGAGCAGGAGGTCGTCTCGCTCGCGCGCTACTTCCGCGACACGCCGCACATCCTGCGCTACATCGAGTTCATGGACGTCGGCGCCACGAACGGCTGGCGAATGGACGACGTCGTCTCCGCCGCGGAGATCGCGAAGCTGATCGACGCGGAGTTTCCGATCGAGCCGGCCGAGGCGAACTACCGCGGCGAGGTGGCGAAGCGCTGGCGCTACAAGGACGGCAAGGGCGAGATCGGGATCATCGCGTCGGTGACGCAGCCGTTCTGCGGCGACTGCACGCGGTCGCGCATCTCCGCCGAGGGGAAGCTCTACACGTGTCTCTTCGCCGTGCGCGGCCACGACCTGCGTGCGCTGATCCGCTCGGGCGCGAGCGACGAGCAGCTCGCCGCGAAGCTCGCCGAGATCTGGCGCGTGCGCGGCGACCGCTACAGCGAGCTCCGCTCGCAGGCGACCGTCGATCCGGCTGTCGGCGAGGCCAAGGTCGAGATGTCCTACATCGGCGGCTGACGCCGCTCGACCGCGAGGCGACGCGGCGAGACGGCGCCGCTCAGGCAAGGGACGACGCCTGACCTCACTCGATCGAGTGTCGGCCGCGAAAACGGGCGCGCCGACCGATGTCCCATGCGAATCGCACTCGCCCTCGCAGCGGTTGCGTCCGCCTCGATCCTCCAGGCGCCGCCCGCGACCGCCGGCTTCGCGCCCGGCCAGTGCACGACGTGGGCGTACGAGATGCGGCCGGACATCATCGCCGGCACCGAGCTCGCCGATCCCAAGATCACCGACTGGAACGCGTACCGCTGGGCTGCGAACGCGCAGCTCGGCGGCTTCAGCGTCGGCAGCCGGCCGGCCGTCGGCGCGATCGCCGTCTGGCCGCAGAACACGCTCGGCGCCGGAGCCGTCGGCCACGTCGCGTACGTCGAGCGTGTGCGTTCCGACGGCAGCTTCTACGTCTCGGAAGAGAACTTCGACGGGAACCCGAACGTGCACCACCGCTGGGTCGCGCCGACCAGCGCGCTCCAGTTCATCTACCTCGCCCCCGGCGAGCGCGCGCCGAAAGCGCCCACCCAGCTCGGCGGCGCGCTGGAGAGCCTCAAGTCCCAGGGTCTCTACAGCACGACCGACCTGAGCCGGACGAGCGTGACGTTCGGGCTCTCCGCACCGGGGACCGTCGCGCTGCGCCTGAGCGGGCCCGGCCTCGACCGTCGGTACACCTGGAGGTTCCACGCGGGCGGTTCGAGCGTCGACCTCGGCTCGCTGAGCGGAACGAGCTCGCTACCGGCCGGCACGTACACCCTCACCGCCTTCTCCTACGACTCCGGTCTCCACCACTGGTGGGTGTCGTTCCGTCTCGCCTAGACGACGGGCAGCGACCCAGACCGCGACGACGAGGAACCACGCGAGCTCGACGCCCAGGAAGATCTTCTCGTAGAGGCCGCCGAGCGAATGCGGCCGCAGATGCGCGCGGCCGAGCAGCAGGATGGGGACGAGCGCGCCCCAGGAGAGAACGGCGAGCGGCACGATCACCGGCCGCCACGACGGATCGTTGCGCAGCGAGCGGGTCACGATCCGCGTTCCGACGACGACCGCGACGAACGCGACCAAGGCGAGGGCGAGGTGCACCTTGGCGAGACCGTGCGTCTTCGTCCCCACCGGGTCGTCCGGGAAGAACGCGAGCAGTGCCGAGCCCACGGCCCAGACGGAGAGCGAGACGAGCCCCGCGCGGCCGCGGGCGGACACCACCGGCGCGAGCGCCCGCACCACCATCAGGCTGAGCGCGCAGCGCAGCACGAAGTTCAGATCCATCAGCCAGGCCCACGCGCCCTTGCTGCCGTAGTCGCTCTCGGCGTTGTGGAGGACGCTGAACCGGGGCCGTAGGAACACCAGTGCGACGTCGATCGCGACGTAGACGACGACGGCCACGGCCGCAGCCTGTGACCAAGCCCGAGCCCCCCAACGCACGCCGGAAGCCTACTTCCCAGTCGGTTTCGCGTAGTCCAGGCGGCCGACTAGAATCCTCTCGCGTGTCGACCGTTGTCGCAGTCGGGCGGCGCTATCTGCCGCGTGGATGGGCCGATTTCGGGCTCCAGCTGGCCATCTGGTTCGGCTTCGTCTTCGCCTACCAGCTCGCCCGCGGGCTCGCCGACCGCGACCCGGCCCGCGCGTTCTCGAACGGCATTCGCATCTTCAACCTCGAGATGAGCATCACGCACCGGTTCTACGAGCTGACCTTTCAGCAGTTCGTCGACCAGCGCCACTGGCTCGCGCTCGCCGCATCGTGGACGTACTGGAACTCCGAGTTCACCGTGCTCGGACTCGCACTCCTCTACGTCTACGTCCGCAGGCACGAGGCGTTCACGCGCTTCCGCAACACGATCCTGCTCGCGAACGTGCTCGGGCTCTTCGGCTACGTCTTCATGCCGACTGCGCCGCCGCGGCTCCTCAACGAGGACGTCGGTCTCGTGATCACGCACACGAACGGCCTCGTCCAGCTCGCCGCGAATCCCTACGCGGCGATGCCGAGCCTGCACGCCGCCGACTCGCTGATCGTCGGAGTCGTCATGGCGCTGCTCGCCCGGCGCTGGTGGGCGAAGCTCTTCTGGTCGATCTGGCCGGCCTGGGTCTGGTTCGTCGTGATGGCGACGGGCAACCACTTCTGGCTCGACTGCGTGGCCGGCCTCGGCGTCGCGATGATCGCGATGGCGGCCGTCTACGTGCTCCCCTCCCGGCGCCTCCTCGCCGCTCAACGAGCCTGACCCACCGCCTGTCGAGGCGATGCGCCCGATTACGCGGAGACCCTGGTACGGTCCAAACGTGCAGAGAGCGGCCGCCCTCAAGCAGGGCTACACCACCGGCGCACGCACGCTCGCCGCGCGCTCGATCACCGGACTCGCCCGCACGCGGGTGACGCCGAACGCGCTCACGGCAAGCGGCGTCGCGCTCTGCGCCGCCGCGTCGGTGCTCGTCTTCTTCGAGAACCGCAACCACCTGCTCTTCTACTGGCTCGCGGCGGTGGTCTTCGTCGCGGGCTCGGTGCTCGACATCCTCGACGGCGCGCTCGCACGTGCCGGCGGGAAGACGACGCCGTTCGGCGCATTCCTCGACTCGACCACCGATCGCGTCAGCGAGGGCTTCATGCTCGCCGCGATCGCCTACGTCTTCGCACGGGACGGCCGCGACATCTTCGTCGTCGTGACGATCGCGGCGGTCGCAGGGTCGTTCCTCGTCTCCTACACGCGCGCCCGGGCGGAAGCGCTCGGTCTGCGCGGCGACGTCGGCATCGGCTCACGCGCCGAGCGGGTCGTCGTGATCACCGCAGGTCTCGTCCTCGCTCCCTGGGGCGTGCTGCCCTGGGCGATCGTGCTCCTCACCGCCACGGCGTGGATCACCGTCGTCCAGCGCATCCTGCACGTCCGCAGGCAAATCCTCGAAGGAGCACATCATGGCTAAGGAAAACGGCTCGTCGAACGGCCACGTCTCCGGCGAGGACAAGGTCCGCGTCGCGATCATCGGCATCGGCAACTGCGCGAACTCGCTGCTGCAGGGGCTCCAGTACTACAAGGACGCGGCGGACGACCACTTCGTCCCCGGCCTGATGCACGTCAACCTCGGCGGGTACCACATCCGCGACATCGAGGTCGTCGCCGCCTTCGACGTGGTCAAGGGCAAGGTCGGCGAGGACATCGCCGACGCGATGTGGGCGCACCCGAACAACACGATCAAGTTCGCCGACGTGCCGAAGACGGGCGTCAAGGTCTCGCGCGGCATGACGCACGACGGGATCGGCAAGTACCTCTCGCAGATCGTCGAGAAGGCGCCCGGAGAGACCGACGACGTCGTCGGCATCCTCAAGGAGCGCAAGGTCGACGTCGTCGTCAACTACCTGCCCGTCGGTTCCGAGGAAGCGACCAAGTGGTATGCCGAGCAGATCCTGACGGCGGGCTGCGCGATGGTGAACTGCATGCCGGTCTTCATCGCGCGGGAGGCCTACTGGCAGAAGCGGTTCGAGCAGGCGGGCGTGCCGATCATCGGCGACGACATCAAGTCACAGGTCGGCGCGACGATCACGCATCGCGTGCTCACCTCGCTCTTCCGCGAGCGCGGCGTCCATCTCGACAAGACGATGCAGCTGAACGTCGGCGGCAACTCCGACTTCCTGAACATGCTCGAGCGCGAGCGGCTCGAGTCGAAGAAGATCTCGAAGACGAACGCCGTCACCTCGATGCTCGACTACGACCTCGGCGAGGGCAACGTGCACGTCGGCCCGTCCGACTACGTGCCGTGGCTGACCGACCGCAAGTGGGCCTACATCCGGATGGAGGGCTCGTCGTTTGGCGACGTGCCGTTGAACGTCGAGCTCAAGCTCGAGGTGTGGGACTCGCCGAACTCGGCCGGCATCGTCATCGACGCCGTGCGGATCGCCAAGCTCGCCTTGTTGAACGGCATCGCGGGCGCGCTCGAGGGGCCGAGCTCGTACCTGATGAAGTCGCCGCCGAAGCAGATCGTCGACGACGAGGCCTACGAGCAGAGCGAGGAGTTCATCAAGCGCTACCGCCGCAAGCCGGCCAAGAAGCCCGCCAAGACGTAGCGCGGCGCGGCGCTAGAGTCGCGCCGATGGTTCCGTGGGCAAAGCCACGCTACGAGCTGCTGCTGCTCGTGCTCGTCGCGGCGGCGGCGCTGTCGCCCGTACAACGGCTCGACTCGGAGGACGACTCGCGCATGTGCCAGACGGCTGCGTTCGTGCACCTCCGGATCACGGCAGACACGTGTCTCGGCCACGGCACCGGCCTGGCCACCATCGACCGATCGTTCTACGGCGGCCATTACTACGCGACGGTGGCGCCGGGAATGGCGGCGCTGGCAATTCCGGCATACGAGGCGATCCAGCTTCCCCCGATCTCGAAATGGCATACCTTCGACCTGCGGCTCTGGTTCGTGCGAGCCGTCACTGCCGGCGCGTTCTTCATCCTCGGCGCGTTCCTCGTCGGCCGCGTTGCCGAAGGGCTTGCACCCGGCTTTGGGGCCCCGACCCTCGTCACGTTCGCGCTCGGGACGCTCGCATCGTCCTTTGCCGCCGCCAATTTCGACCACGTGCCGGCGATGACGCTCGGCTTCGCGGCGTTCCTGCTCCTCTGGTCGCGCCGCCCGCTCGCCGCCGGCCTCGTCACCGGTCTCGCGCTGCTCGTCGAGTACGAAGAGCTCCCGGTCATGATCGCCCTCGGCGCATATGCGCTCTGGCTCGGCATACCGTCCCTCCGCCGGTACGCAGCGGGCGTCGTTCCCGGCGCCGCACTGCTCGGTGCGTACGACTGGGCCGCGTTCGGAGCGCCGTGGCGCAACCCGCTTCCGTACAGCACCTACACCTTGAACGCCGAGCATTCGAAGGGGTTGCTCGTCACGAATTTGCCGAATCTCCACGCCACACGGCTCGTCTTCGTCGGCGACCGCGGTCTGCTTCTTACCTCACCGGTGCTCGTGCTCGCCGCGGCGGGACTCGTCCTGGTCTGGCGCCGCGGGCTCCGGGCAGAGGCCCTCGTCTGCGCCGCCGTCGCCGGCGCGCTCGTTCTTGCGGAATGCGGCTACTTCGATCCCTACGGCGGTCTCTCACCCGGCCCTCGCTACGTCATCCCTGCCCTTGCGTTCCTCGCCGTCGGGCTCGGGCCGGCGTTCCACCGATGGCCCCGCCTGACGATCGCAGCAGCCGCGGCGTCGGTGGTGGCCCAGACGACGCTTCTCCTCACCTGGTCGGTCGCCGGCGGTTATCCCGGCACGGTCTGGACGCAGATCGTCCACATGCTCCGCCACCACGCGAACTCGCTGCTCTTCGACTCGCTTGTGAGCAACGTGCTGGTGTGGCTCGGGCCGGACAAGCTCACCGCCGCGATCGTCGTCTGCGCACTCTCGGCCGCCGCGTTCGTCGTCGCTGTTTCGGCGCCCTATCGGCGGTAGCCTGTCCTCGCGTGCGGATCTGCCTGGTGACGCCGTTTGCGTGGTCGCAGCCTCACGACGTGAACGAGCACGTCGCCGGCGTCGCGCGAGGGCTCCGCGACCTCGGCCACTCGGTGACCGTGCTCGCACCGTCGACACGGGCGGCCGACCTGCTCGAGGGACGCCGCGTCCTCCAGGGACACGCAGAGCCGCCGGACGTGATCGCCGTCGGCCCGGCCGTCCCGATCTCGCGCCGCTCGCAGATGGGTGTGCCGGTCGGCGTGCGCGCGAACCTCGCGCTCGCACTCGCGCACGGGAGCTTCGACGTCGTGCACGGCTTCGAGCCCGGACTGCCCTCGCTGTCGTACCTCGCGTTGCGCGACACGGCGGCGCTGGCCGTCGCGACGTTCGTCTCGCCCGATCGGCTCGGCTACCCGCCGGCCCGCACGCAGCGCGAGAAGCTGCTCACTCGCCTCGACGCGCTCGTCGCGCTCTCCGAGCGCGCGCGCGACGCGGCCGCGGAGCGCTTCCCCGGCGACTACCGCCTGCTCTCGCCCGGCTTCGATCCGGCGGTGATCCGCCCGGGCCGCAAGGAGAAGTCGATCGTGGTCGAGCTGCGCCCGAACGAGCGCGCCCTCGCGCGTTCGGTCGTGCGCACGCTGCGCGAGCTCCCCGGCTGGGAGGCGATCCTGCTGCGGACGACGCCGCTCGTCGGCCGGCCCGCGATCCCGCGCGACCTGGCGACGCGCGTGCGCGTCCGCACCGCACGCGACGGGGCGGCACGGGCGCCGCTCCTCGCGCAGGCGGCGATCTTCGTCCCCGGCATGATCGGGCTCGCCCGCGTGCTGCTCGAGGCCAAGGCAGCAGGCTGCGCGATCGCACACCCGCCGGGCCTGGAGGAGCAGCCCGAGCTCGCCGGCGCGGCGACGGCGCGGCTCGCCGAGGATGCGGCCTTGCTCGTACGCGAGCGGGAGCGCTCGCGCGCGGAAGCCGCGGGCCAGACGTTCGCCGACGTCGCGGCCGAGCTCGACGACCTCTATCGGTCCCTGCGAGGTCGAAAGAGGTCCGTGACCGGGGCGCGCAGCGCTCCGCTCGGCGACCGGCCCTGGATCGTCGCCGACCTGCACCTCCACACCTCGTGGTCGTTCGACTGCGCCGTCGACCCGGCAGAGCTCGTCGACCATGCGGAGGCTGAAGGCCTCGGCGCGATCGCCGTCACCGACCACAACGTCTTCGGCGGCGCGATCGAGACACACGACGCGGCGCGGGGACGCGAGCTCGTCGTGATCCGCGGCGAAGAGGTGAAGACGGCCGAGCAGGGCGAGGTGATCGGGCTCTTCCTCGAGCGCGAGATCCCGCGCGGCCTTTCCTTCGCCGACACGATCGCCGCGATCCGCGAGCAGGGCGGGCTCGTGTACATCCCGCATCCGTTCGACCGCATGCACACGATCCCCGAGCCGAAGACGCTCCACCGCCATCTCGCCGACATCGACGTGTTCGAGGTGTACAACGCGCGCCTCCTCTTCGACGCGCAGAACGACGAGGCGCTGCGCTTCGCACACAAGTACGACCTGACGATGGGCGCGGGCTCGGACGCCCACGTGCTCCAGGGGATCGGCACCGGCGCCGTCCGGATGAGGGCCTTTCGCGACCCGGAGGAATTCCTCATCTCACTCCGAAGCGCCGAGATTCTGAGGCGTCCGAAGTCGCTTGCGTACCTCCAGGGCCTGAAGTGGATGGCGCAGGTCAAGGAAAAGGTGCGCTAGGCCAGAAAGGTCCGGAGGGTACGTGTGGGCGCCGCCGTGACGACAGACGAGATCTACCAGCGGTACCTCGACAAGGCGATCAAGGAGATTCTTCGCCTGGAGCACGAGGTTGCCGAGGCGGCGGGCGGGCAGCCCGTCGCACAGCCGACCGGGCATCCGCTCGGCACGATCTTCCTCGTCAAGTACGGGCCGCAGGCGCCGGAGCTCCAGGAGGGCGTGGCCTTTCACGGTCGCGCCGGCCACGCACTCAAGCGCTCGCTCGAGCGGCTGAAGGTCGATCCGCGCGAGGTCTTCGGGACGAACTGCGTGAAGTTCGCGGGCGCCGACCTCGACGCCTGCCGCGCGTGGCTCAAGCGCGAGCTGCGAATCGTGCAGCCGAAGCTGCTCGTCGTGATGGGCGACGACACGCTCGAGTTCGTCAACTCGCTCGAGTTCCCGCTGGCCCGGCCGCTCGAAGCGACCCCCGGCGTCATGCAGCGCTTCACCCCCACGATCGAGGCGCTCGTCGTGCCCGACATCGACCTCTCGCTCGACGAGCAGTCGGCGAAGACGAAGTACTGGAACGCGTTCAAGCCGATCGGCGAGTGGTGGTCCGCGCTGCCGCCCTACTAGCGCTCCTCGGAGCGCTCGTCGGGTGGTACGAGGCCTCGACTGACGTCGGCGCGCTTTCGCTCTGGCACGCGATCCTGCTGATCGCGATCGTGCTGATGCCGGCGTGCTTCCTGCTCGTCTGGCTCGCACTGCCTCTGTGGAAGAGCAGGTGGACGCTACCCGCGGCCGTTGCCCTCGTCGTGCTCGCGCTCGTGCTCTCCGCCGTGCACTATCCGATCGGGTCGAACTTCTGCAAGCTCGGGGCGCTGACGCTCTTCGGCTGGTGGTTCCTCACCTTCTTCGAGGCGCTCTCGTGGGTGGTGCTCGTCGCGGTGCTGATTCCGTGGGTCGACGCCTACTCGGTCTGGCGCGGTCCCACGAAGACGATCACGGAGCACCACGGCAGCGTGTTCGGCTCGCTCTCGGTCGCGTTCGTCGTGCCGGCCGGCGGCGCCGCCCGGCTCGGGCTGCCGGACGTCCTCTTCTTCGCGGTCTTCCTCGGCGCCGCGGTGCGCTTTCGGCTTCGGCCGGGCTGGACGTTCGTCGGGATGCTCACCGGGCTCTGCGTGACGATGGTGCTCGCGACCTGGCTGACGGTCGGCGGGCTGCCGGCGCTCCCCGGGATCTCGCTCGGCTTCCTGCTGCCGAACGCAGATCTTCTGTGGCAGCGGCTACGCCGTAGCCCCGTGCTGCAGCACTGAAACCGACTCGACGTGCGGCGTGTGCGGGAACATGTCGAGCGGCGTCGTGCGTAGCAGCGAGTAGCCGTACTCCTCGATCAGCCGCTTCGTGTCGCCGGCGAGCGTCGTGGGGTTGCACGAGACGTAGACGAGACGCGGCGCGGCGAGCTCGCCCAGCCGCCTGAGCGCCTTGCCAGCGAGACCCGCACGCGGAGGGTCGACGAGCACGACGTCGGGCTCGCCGGCGCGGTCGCGCAGCTCGTTCAGCACCAGGCCCACGTTGCCGGCGAAGAACGCCGCGTTGCCGATGCCGTTCAGCTCGGCGTTCTCGATCGCGCACGCGACCGACTCCTCGGAGACCTCGATCCCCCACACCGTCAGCGACTCGCGCGCGAGCGAGAGACCGATCGTGCCGATGCCGCAGTAGAGGTCGTACACGGTCTCGCCGCCGCCGAGCGCGGCCGCCTCGCGCACGAGCCCGTAGAGGCGCTCGGCCATGCGCGTGTTCGTCTGGAGGAACGCGTTCGGCCGCAGCCGGAAGCGGAGGCCGCCGATCTCCTCCTCGATCGCGTCCTCGCCCCAGAGGAGCTCGGTCGGCAGGTTCGTCACCTCCGCCGGCGTGTCGTTCACCGCCCACTGGATCGAGCGCACCTCGGGGATCGCCGTCAGCACCTCGATCAGCCGTTCGCGGTCGAAGCGCTCGCGTTCATGGGTGACGAGCTGGACGAGCGCCTGGCCCGTGTTCACGCCTTCTCGAACGACGAGGTGGCGCAGGTATCCCTTGCCCGTCGCCTGGTCGTAGGCCTCGAGCCGCTCCTCGCTGGCCCAGTCGCGGACCCGGTTGCGGATGCGGTTGCCGAGCTCGGACGCGAGCCAGCAGCGTTCGATCCCGAGCACCTCGTCCCAGCGGCCCGCCCGGTGGAGGCCGAGCGCCGGCCCGCCGTCGCCGGGCGCAAAGGAGTACTCCATCTTGTTGCGGTAGTGGAATTGCTCGACCGCTCCGACGATCGGCTCGATCGGCGGTTCGGCGATGCCGGCGATGCGCGTCAGCGAGTCGGCGACCCAGGATTGCTTCGCCTGGAGCTGGGCCTCGTAGGCGAGATCCTGGAAGCGGCAGCCGCCGCACGCCGGGTAGTGCTCGCACGGCGCGGCGACGCGCACGGGGCCCGGCGCGATCACCTCGGTCTTGACGGCTTCGGCGTGGCGCTTCTGCACCTTGGTGACGCGCGCGCGGACGGTGTCGCCGGGAAGGCCGGCGCGGACGAAGACGACGTAGCCGTCGATGCGCCCGACGCCGTTCCCGCCGAAGGCGAGGGAGTCGATGCGGAGCTCGACCTCGTCGTCGCGGCGTACAGGCGGTGCCGGCATCGTCCCGAGGCTAGCGGGCTAGAAGCCGAAGAGCGGCAGACACGGCTCGAGGCCGGCGATCTCGACCGGCTCGCGCTCGCGCTCCTGCCACTGCGCACGGGTGAGCAGCATCACGAGCTCGCGTTCCGGCACGCCACGCGGCGCGAACGTCGCCTCGCCGCCGCGCCGGTACCCGAGCTTCTCGGACACACGCAGCGACGCGATGTTCCAGTCGAAGCCGCCCGACACGGCCGCCCGCGCGCCGAGACCGTCGAACCCGAGCGCGAGCACCGCCCGGCGCATCTCCGTGCCGTAGCCGCGTCCCTGGAACGCCTGCCCGAGCCAGGAGCCGGTCTCGAACGTCCGCTCGCGCGCGAAGTCCTCGGCGCGCACGTCCTGGCAGCCGGCCGGCTCGCCCTCGACGAAGACGGCGAGCAGCAGCTGCCAGTGCTCGGGGCGCCAGCTCGCCCGCGACCCCACGTGGTAGTCGACGAACCCGTCCACGAGCTCCTTGCCCGCCCGGTCCGTCCAGGGAATCCGGAACGGCATCCGCTCCGGCGGATGCACGCCGCGACCCGCAACCTCGGCGAGCGCGACGAGCTCGTCCTCGCCGGGGAGCCGAAGCTCGAGCCGTTCGGTGCGCAGCCGGAGCCCGAAGAGCGGCGAGACGTCTATCTGAGAACCGACACGTAAACCGAACGCGGCTTCGGCCCGTCGAACTCGCAGAGGAAGATCGCCTGGTAGCGGCCGAGCGCGAGCGCGCCGTCGCGCAGCGGGATCACGACCTGCGAGCCCGCGACCGACGCCCGCCCGTGCGAGGGGCCGTTCGGCCCGTCCTTGTCGTCGTGGCGCCAGCCCCAGTCGTCGCCGACGACCTTCTCGAACGCCCGCTCGAGATCCTCGACGAGCACGGGGTCGATCTTCTCGTTGATCGTCACGCCTGCCGTCGTGTGCGGCACGTAGACGAGGACGGCCGTCCCCTCGGCATCGCCGACTGCCGCCCGCACGTCCTCGGTGACGTCGATCAGCTGCGTCTTGCGCCCTGTTTCGTAGGCCAGCTCGCGCACCTCTCTATCCTAGGCACGCCATGGCGACCGACACGATGAGCGCGCGCGAGCTCGACGGCTTCCGCGACGCCGCCGACCGCTTCATCGCCGAGTTCGACGAGGAGTACTACCGGCACTACGCGGGCCTGAAGGAGTCGCTCGACCTCGAAGAGATCTACGAACGGCACACGGACCTGACCAAGCTCGAGACGGCGAAGCGCCTCGAGGGCGCGCCGAGCGAGCTCTGGCGCTTCGCGTGCGAGGGCTTCCTCGGCAACCTCACGCGCACGCACCAGGAGAAGGTCGCCGCCGTCGAGGCCGAGCTCGAGGCCGAGATCGACGGCGAGCGCGTCTCGTTCCGGATGCTGCGCCCTGTCCTCGCGAACGAACCCGACCGCGACCGCCGCCGTCGGCTCGAGGAGACGCGCCTGCGGCTGACCGAGGAAGAGCTGAACCCCGTCTACCTCGACGCCGCCCGCATCGACCGGGAAGCGGTCGAGAAGCTCGGCGCGCCGAACTACTACGAGCTCTACAAGCGCTTCGGCTTCCAGCTCGACGATCTCGCCGAGCAGTGCACCGAGCTGCTCGACGTGACCGAGCGCCTGTGGGACGAGACCGGCAACCGGCTCTTCCGCGAGCGGCTCGGGATCGGTCTCTCGGAGGCGCGCGCGTGGGACGTCCCGCGGCTCTTTCGTGCGCCGGAGTGGGACAAGTCGTTTCCCTCCGACACGATGGTGCCCGCGCTCGAGGCGACGCTGCGCGAGCTCGGGATCGACCTGGGCGCGCAGAAGAACGTCCATCTCGACGTCGAGCAGCGGCCGGCGAAGAGCCCGCGCGCGTTCTGCTCGCCGATCGAGGTGCCCGACAAGGTGATGCTCGTGATCCAGCCGATCGGCGGGCGCGACGACTGGGAGGCGCTCTTCCACGAGGCCGGCCACACCGAGCACTACGCGCACACCTCGCGCGACCTGCCGGTGGAAGCGCGGCGCCTCGGCGACATGGCCGTCACCGAAGGCTGGGCGATGCTGATCCAGCACCTCGTCACCGAGCCGGAATGGCTGAAGCGGCGCCTCGACGTGCCGCGCGTCGCAGAGCTCGCGAACGAGGGTGCGGCGTCGCTCCTCTACTTCGCCCGCCGCTACAGCGCGAAGCTCCTCTACGAGATCGAGTTCTTCCAGGCCGACGAACCGGCGTCGATGCGCGACCGCTACGTCGAGCTTCTCTCCGAGGCGTACCGGTTCCCCGCCGAGCCGGAGAACTACCTCTCCGACAACGACGGCTCGTTCTACGTCAGCGGCTATCTGCGCTCCTGGGCGTTCGAGGCGCAGCTGCGCGACTTCCTGCGCGGCGAGTTCGGAAACACGTGGTTCACCCGGCGCGAGGCCGGTGATCTGTTGCGCGAGCTCTGGTCGCTCGGCCAGGGCCCCACCGCCGAGCAGCTGCTCCGCGACGTCACCGGCGCGCAGCTCGAGATGGCCGCGGTCGCGGAGCGCGTCCGCGAAGGTCTCGCGCTCTAGCTTTCTTTCTAGTCGACGACCTTCGTCAGTAACACGATCCCCGCCGCGTAGACCGCCGCGAGCACGATCGAGTCGAGCCCGAGCCAGAGGAACGTGCGTTTCGGTCTGGCGATGATCGCGGCGGCAGCGATCCCGGTCATCAGCAGACCGACGCCGCCGAGCCAGACGTCCGAGTGGTGAGCGGCGACGATGACCGGCGTCCCTGCGATCAGGTCGGCAAGCAGGAAGAGCGTGATCTGGAACGAGTTGCCGCCGAGGATGTCGCCGACCGCGAGCTGGATGTCGCCGAGCCGCACGGCCGCGATCCCGCTCGAGATCTCCGGCAGCGCGGAGGCGAGCGCCAGGAACGTCGCGCCGAAGATCGCACCCTGAAGACCCATCCGATTGGCGAGCAGCGAGCCCGAGTCCTGGAGCGCGACGCCTGCGCCGAGCGTGACGAGCGAGCCGGCGAGGAAGATCAGCATCACGGTCACGGTGCCCGCGTGGGAGTACGGATGCTCGCCGGCCGGGTGCGGCTCGCGGACGTGACGCCGTCCGGGCGTGGCTTCGGGCGCCTCACCCGTCCACGCCGGGTGCATGCGCACACGGTTCACGACCCATACCCCGGCCACCCAGAGGATCACGGCGGCGTATGACGTCGGGCTCCCGCCGAAGAGGTTCGTCGAGCTCGGAAGCGCTGCGCCGGCGAGCACGGTCGCGAGCACGACGACGACCATCAGCGCCTCGATCACGGGCACGAGCGAGCCGACCAGGAAGCAGAGCGGCCGCCTCGGTCCCGCCGCGAAGTCGAGGATCACGAGCACGAGCGTCTGCACGGCGACGCCGCCGATCAGGTTGCCGACCGCGAGGTCGAGGTGGCCGGAAAGCGCCGCCGAGACGGTGATCGCGATCTCCGGCAGGCTGCCCGTGATCGCGAGCAGGATCAGGCCGCCGAGCGCCTCGCCGAGCCCGAACCGAACGTCGAGCGCGTCGGTCGACTTCGAGAGGTAGATGCCGGCGGCCCAGATCGCAGCGGCGCCCGCGACGAAGACGAGCACGAGCACCGGTGTCGAGAGGCTGCCCACTCCGTCGAGCATAAGAAGGGGGGCGGCTTGCGCCGCCCCCGGGGATGGCGAGCGAGGGTTGTGTCGCTGTTAAGCGGCCTTGGCGGTGCCGTCGATCGTCGCCTCGGGGTCCGCGCCGGCGATCTCGATCTTGCGGGGCTTCACCTGCGCGGGCTTCGGAACGTGGATCTCGAGGACGCCGTTTGCGTACGACGCCTTGATCGCGTCCTCGGTCACGCCCTGGGGCAGCCCGACCGCACGGGCGAACGAGCCGAAGCGGCGCTCGAAGCGGTGGTAGCGCTCGTGCGAGATCTCCTCGCTGCGCTCCCGCTCGGCGCTGACCGTGAGCGTGCCGTCCTCGACCTCGATCGAGATCTTCTCCTGGGGCACGCCGGGAAGGTCGAACGCGTAGACGAGCTCCGTGTCGGTCTCCCAGGCGTCGAGCGTCGGCACCCACGTCTGCTCGGCCCGGCCGTTCCCCTCGAAGAGGCCGTTCATCAGGCGCGAGAGCTCGTTGTGGACGGCTGCGGCCTCACGGAACGGATCCCAGCGAACCAGCGTCGTCATCTTCGAAACCTCCTCTTGTCGACTTGATGCCGAAAAGATGATAAAACCTAAGCCTTGTCTTGTCAAGTCTTGCCGGGAGTAGGATCGGCCGGTGCTGCCGCTCTGGGACAACGTCCCCACCCGGCGGGCACCGGTCGTCACCGTCGGGCTGATCGCCGCCAACTTCGCCGTCTGGGGCTGGGAGCTCCGCTCGCCGGCGGCACGCGTCGACCACTACGCCTACTACCCGTGCTCGGTGCAGGGGCCCTGCCTCGGCCCGCTCGCAAGGCACCACCTGCCGGCGGCCGAGAGCGCCTTCAGCTCGATGTTCCTGCACGCGAGCTGGCTCCACATCCTCGGGAACATGCTCTTCCTCTGGATCTTCGGCAACAACGTCGAGGATGCGCTCGGGCGGGTCCGCTTCCTGCTCTGGTACCTCGCCGCGGGGCTCGTGGCGACGGCGACCCAGACCTTCGTCACCCTCCATTTCGCGGGCGCGGCGGCGGCGAGCATCCCCAACCTCGGCGCGAGCGGGGCGATCGCCGGCGTCCTCGGCGCCTACCTGCTCCTGCTTCCGACGGCACGGGTGGTCACCCTCGTCGTCTTTCTGCTCGTCCCCCTGCCGGCCTACGTCTTCCTCGGCTTCTGGTTCCTGCTCGAGGCCTGGGAGGCGGGCTTCGCCGTCACCCACCCCGCCACGGGCGGCGGAGTCGCCTTCTTCGCCCACGTCGGGGGCTTTCTGTTCGGCGTCGCGACCGTCTACCTCGTCGCCAAGCGGCCCCCGATGCGCGCCTACCGGTGAGCAGAGCGGCGGGCGAGGGATTTGGGAATCGACCGGCGAACTTCAACGTTTGGAGATACCGATGAGAACACTCGACGAGATCAGAGAAGAGATCGACCGCCTTTCCGACCGTCGGGCGGAGGTTCTGCACGAGCTTTCGGAGGGCCACGACGCCGCGCTCAGGGCCGAGCACCAGCAGCTCGACGAGCAGCTGGCGGAGCTCTGGGACGAGCAGCGCGCGGTTCGGGCCACGATCCGCTTCGGCGATCGCGACCTGATCATCCAGCGGGCGCGGCACGAAGAGCGCCTGTCGCGGGCGGCCTGAGCCGCCCGCCCGTTCGCGGGCGCTACAGTCCGAGGGGAACGGGGCGTTAGCTCAGCTGGGAGAGCGCCGGCTTTGCAAGCCGGAGGTCGCCGGTTCGATCCCGGCACGCTCCACTTTTTCAGACGTTGCGCAAACCGGGGCAACGTTGAGGTAGTAGCTGGGGAGTATCTCGGTCTTGCTGTTGACGCGTAGCTCGGCGACGAGCTCGCGGATGAGGGCTTTCGCTTTCTGGGGTTCGCCGGTCGTGAGGAGGTGTTCGAGCTTGTCGGCGATCCCGGCGATGTCGGCGGCCGTGGGCGGCTGTGTGCCCTCGTGCGGGGTTGAGAGGGTGAGTTCGGCGTGTTGGGCGTGGAGGTCGTCGAGCCGGGTCTGGAGCCGGGCGAGCCGTTGCTCGCAGCGTTCGGGTGAGAGCTTGCCCTCTTCGAACGCCTGGTAGTAGCGCTCCAGTGCCTGCTCGCCACGGGCGACCTCGGCCCGGACAGCGGCGAGGCGCTGCTCGGTCTCGGGTTGGCGTTGCTCGGCTGCGCGCTCAGCGTCCGCGAGCGCTTGCTCGATCAGGGTGCTGTCGCGGTAGAGGCCGGTGAGCTGGCTGATGACGGCCTGTTCGAGTTTGCTGGCGGGGAGTCGGTGGTTGTCGCAGGCTTTAGATCCGTATTTTTGGCGGCCGGTGCAGGCGTAGTAGGTGTAGTGGCCGCCGTTGCCGCGTGCTGACATGCCGACGTAGGCCTTGCCGCATTTGCCGCAGCGCAGGACGCCGGAGAGCAGGAAGTCGCTCGGGTTGCCGCGCCGTTGTGAGATGTCGGTGCCGCGCTCCTGGAGGATCGCCTGCGCCAAGTTGAAGGTCTCGTTGTCGATGAGCGGTTCGTGGATCGCGTCGAAGAGCTGGTCGCGCCACCTGACCTTGCCGATGTAGGTCGGGTTGCTGAGCAGGAAGTGGATGCCGGGGTGACCCCAGCCCGCGGCGGGAGCCGGGGCGTGTTCGGCGCGGAGCTTCTTGGCGATCTCGACGGCGCCGAGCCGGTCGCGCGTGTAGAGCTGGAAGATCCGCTGAACGACGGGTGCTTTGACCGGGTCAGGCACGAGCCTGCGTTCCTGGTCGGAGAACGCGTAGCCGAAGGGTGATCGGCCCGCGTACCAGCGTCCCTCCTTGGCGCGCCGTTCGATCCCTGCGCTGACGCGGTCGACGATCGTGGCGTGCTCGAACTCCGCAAAGACGCCGAGCATCTGCAGCATCATCCGCCCCGCCGCCGAACCAGTGTCGAACGGCTCCGTCGCCGAGCGGAGGACAACGTGGAGCTTGTCGAGCTCTTCGGCGAGCTGCGCGAGCTGTCGCACCTTGCGGCTGAGGCGGTCGACGCGGTAGACGAGCAGCATGTCGACCATCCCGCCGCGGGCAAGGTCGAGCGCTGCTTGCAGGCCGGGCCGGTCGAGCTTCGTCCCGGTCGAGCGGTCTTCCTGGTGGGAGACGATGCTCCAGCCCTCCTGCGATTTGCAGAACGCCTCCAACCGCTCCCGCTGACTGTGGAGCGAGGTCGGCTGGTTCTCCTCATCAGTCGAGATCCGCGTGTACAAACAGACCCGGGTCACCACGACACCACCTCCTCGTCGTCTTCGTCGTGGGGGTCGAGGTCGTCCATTGAGCCATCGATCCCCGAACAGTGCAAGTCCACCGGCCCGCCGCCCCTAACCGAACCCGAACTCGGCGGCGGCGCGGTCGGAGTCGGGTCGGCGCCGAGCGGCGAGAGACGCTTCCAGAAGCCGCTCTGGCCGTTCACGCGGCTTTGCGCGTCCGCGCGCGCCCAGTCGGGAACGGGACGACGACTCCGGAACCACCGCCAGACTTATCGGAGCCGCGGCTCCGACGCTTCGCCAGCTCATCCAAGACCAACTCGGCCAACAGCCGGATAGCGGCCTGCTCCCGCTCCGGCGAGAGCGGCAACAACTGCGGCCGCGACAACGTGAGCTCTGTTTGCGTTCGCATTGCATGTCGGGGCCAGGGGAGGAGCCAGAAACCGACAAGACGGAAGCGAACCCTCAGCGCCTCATCCTCAACACTCACACGCGGTGGCAACGTTCACCGCCCCCGCCCGCACTGTCAGAAGCGAGAGATCACTCCTACAGCACATATGCGCAGTTCAGGCCCCAGATGTTGCACCCGGAGATCGGATCCACCCGAGGCCTTTACATCCGCTCCGTGGCGTACCAGGCGGCGATGACGGGCAGGCAGCAGCCCGTGCCGCGGGACGAGCGAGCAAGCGACGACGGACGCGTCGACGGCCTCCCGGGCGGACGGATCTCGACCGCGGTCAGCGAGCGGGCGAGCCGGTGGCGAGCTCGAGCGGCGCAGCACGACCAGGGCGAGCAGCCGGCGGGCCGGCGACGCCGGCCAGCAGCGCAAGCCCGGGAACCAGGAGCTGGTGTGCCTGCGTAAGTAGGTGCGCCAGCACCCGGCGCAGACGGGGCGGGTGCGCTAGCAGCCGCCCCAGCCAGCCGTGCGCATCGCAGAGAACGAATTAAACTGTGAGGGGAGAGTCGGCGCTTCCCCGCGACCAGCATTCCCGCTGCCGATGCCGCGTTGCGGGACAGCCGGGTGTTCGTTCGTGGGACGAACGCAAGCAGCGAACGCAAGCGACGAACCCCCGGAAGCGAACACAAGCAACGAACCTGGCTCAGAAGGAGATGCACAAGGGGCGCTACAGGTTCGGCTCCACGAGTGTGTTGGCGGACCCACTCCGACGCCGTCGTCAGAACCAGTGGATGCTGATTCGGCGCGCTGGCGCTGAGCGCACTCGGCGAAACCTCGGACGTTCCACTAGTAGATGCAGTAACTGCCTCCGATGTTCAAGCAACCATCACCGCATGGCTCTGTGGGCCACTCCGGAACGCAGAATGACGATTAGTCACGTCAGACATCACCACAGCTGCTTTCCGCCAGGCGCTAACGCCCAGCAGCTCAGGCAAGTGTGTTTACACCGCGCGTCCGACACTCCCTCGCTTGGGCGGCGGTATGCCCGACTGCGTCGCCACGACTCGCGCGCCGTCCATGATCTCAACCTTGGTTGGGAGAAATGGCTGTAATGGCACTTCCCCGGACGAATCCGGTTGTCGGACAAAGAAGAGGGCTAGGTCATCCGCCGCGTCGCTTTCGGCGATGGTTCCGTCGGGGAAATGCAATCGAACGGACGTGACATTTGCGGCACCCTTGTGGACGCGCGCAGCCCCGTGGAAACCCTCGTTATTCCAATGGGCGCTGAATGCGGCATACGGCAAATCGAACGGCGGCGGGACGCTTGGGCTAAGTCCGCTTCCGACATAAGCGATCCACCCGCCGTCAGGGCTGGGAGTCGCTACCAGCATTCGTCCCATTTCAACGCGCGTACCCGGCATAACGCTCCGCGTCCTTCCAACGAACGAGACCGCGAAGAGGTGTCGGCCATGAACCGTCCGCTCCTTAATGAACCGGACAGTATGGTTGTCGATCCCGCCCGACGACTCACCGCTATGAGTCATCGAGACGTCGGACGCAGGCGCGACGCGGCCCTCGGGCACCCCCCTCAGGTAAGTGACCTGCCTCTGTGCGACTCGATGGAGCCGAGCGGAATGAACGTGAAGTCCGGCGTCTAAAAGACGTTCCGCAGCTGCCCGCGGGCTCGATGCGGATGCTGGGCTATGGCGGGGTGATTCATGTTTTTCAATCGGACTTTGCACTCGATGCGTTGGTGGGAATGAACCGAGTATTAGTTTGCGGAGTAGCCCTATGTCCACGCCGAGGCCATACAGGACACGAGTCGCTGCGCCTTCCTTTTCATTCAGCAGGCCAAGCAGAATGTGTCCGCTATCGATCGTCCCATGCCCAAGCGCTCGCGCCTGAGCGCGCGCTAGCCTAAGCGACATGTGGGCACTTGCGGCGAACTCGATCGGTTCACTCTCAGGGTTCTTTTTCTCCGAGAGGATTGATGCGCGGATGAGACGTCTGTCCAGCCCAAATGATTCGAGCGCCCGGCCGTTCAATGTTCCCTCCCGGATAAGCCCTAGTAAAATCGGCTCAGTGCCAACGAGTCCAGTATTCCGATGCACTGTTTCCTGCTGCGCGGCGACCATGACCGCGCGAGCTTGCTCGGACAGCGCGATAATTCCCAGGGGTGGCACGTCGGCGCCGCGATAGTTTGCGAGGAGCGCGGGCCAACTCGCGAAACCAAGCTCTCGGGCGAGTGCAAGCTGCGCATTCGCCAGAATGGGAGTTCGGCCGCCGAGGCGGCTTAGCGCGTCACGATCGCCCGCCCGGGCAGCCTTGACGAGCTGCTTGGCCTGCTTCCGCAGCTGCTCGATGTTCATCATGATCTCCTCCGAGAACCCCGACGTCCGCAGCTTCGGGCAGAAGAAGATCGACGTGTGCCTGATGTCTTGAGATGTGGGCGCAGCCCTTTCCGCGGACCGGATGCGTCATCGGCGCTGGTCAGATTGTACCTCGAAGCAGATGCTGGTGCCGCTCGGGAGGGCGACACCAGCATCTTTAGAACCGCGGCCGCACGGCAATGCAATGGCGAAGCGGAGAGAATTATTCCTCGAGGCCTTCTCCACACCCGTAGGCCGCTAGACCGTCATAGCGCTCGTCTGGTCCGCCGCCCTCCCACCAGATCGTGAGATCGGTATCGATCTCCCAGTACTGGTCCTCAATGCATCCGCCATAAAGGGGATAGCTCTGAACATAGGTATCGCCGGTTTCGTAATCCCCGTCCACCGCCGTCCAGTCTTCAAACAAATACGATGACATCGTGATGTAGTCGGTGTTCTGGCAGATAGCTTCCGCGGTCCCTTCGATCGTCTCGGAGTCGTACACCTCGAGATCAAGATGCACTAGGCACCAATCCTCTGCTTCGCCAAGGACCGTCTTCGCGGATGCGAGTTTGCGGGTGGTGTTCCGCACATTTGTCGAGTTGTGAACCCACTGTTCGGCTTCACCTCGCGACTCCAGCACACTCTCGCCCAAATCATCCTGAGCCGATCTGCTGGCTGGCAATGCCTCTGAACCGAGATCTACCTGCTCATCCGTTCCATCTGGCCAGCGAATGATTTCGAAGCTGTGGCCTTGCGTAGGAGCTAGCGGAGGATGGAGAGCCCCCAGCGGTGACGGGCCCGGCTTCAGCAATAGCGGACGTACGGCCGACAAGGGCGGCGCACTCTTTACGGCGGTGACCACTCGGAGCGCCTTCGCGCCCGCATTCAGCTGTGGTGTTGCAGGTCGAGCAGCGGCTTGAGCCGAAAGAGCAAGACTGGCAAGCACAGATAGCGCACCAACCTGAACGGCTCTCTTCCAGTTGTGTGTCCGATTTCCAATCATCCTTCCTCTCCTTCCGGCGATGGGCGCGACACCAGCGGTGTCGCCCATGCCTCTGCGAGCAGCCGGAGGCCGAGCCGGGACAAACGCTGGCGACCATCGACAACCCCTCGGACCTGATCGCCAGCTTGGCATTCACCCTCCACTGCCTTCGTTCAACGAAGTGCAGAGTGACCGTTCATGCAGCTGATCTGACAGACGTCTCCGCAAGTCCGCTCCGAATCTTCAGTACGATCCGCCTGGAGGCGAGCCAACCCTCCACGGACTCGAACACCGCGGACTGCGGCTCGCCTCAAATTTCAGCCTGGTCTCGATTGCCAGGGGTCTCCGGACTCGATGTAACCGGTGCCGGGCTGCAGGCGATGCGCGGCGCGAGCGCACTTCTCGTCAGGGGCATCATTCGAGGCTTACCACCGCCCCGCGCAAGAGGTTTGCGCAACGTCTGGTTCTGCCCACTTCGATGGTGCGGACGGCCGGACTGCTCGCCGCCTGCCCTCCCTGGTAGGTGTCGTCGCTCGACGCCGGTTTCGCCGTCGTTATTCGATCCGGGAAACGCGTGTCAACGCCGGCGAAGCCACGCGAGCAGTCGTACGAGCGGCGACGAGGAACGGGGCAGTGCGCCTTTCGCCCAGGCCCGCTCGCGCATCACGCGAGTCGGATAGCGCGGCTTCCAGTAGACGGGCCGCCGGGGCACGACCGCTAGTGGGTGTCGGCGGAGCAGGCGAGCCCGCTGAGCGGCAGCCGGGCGAGCAGCTCCGCGAGCGTGTCGAGCTCGTCGTCGGAGAAGCGCCCGGTGAAGAGCTCGTCGACGCCGGCGAGATGCGTGCGCGTGGCATCGTCCAGCTTGCGGCGCCCCGCAGCGGTCAGCTTCGCGTACGAGACGCGCGCGTCGGACGGGCACGACGCCTTCTCGACGAACCCGCACCGCTCGAGACCCTCGAGCAGGCGCGTGATCCCGGATGCAGTCAGCACCACGCTCTGCGCGAGGTCGACACGGCGCATCATCCCGCCGTCCGCGCGTGCAAGCCGGAGCAGCACTTCGTAGTCGGAGAGCGTGAGCCCGTGCGCGTTCAAGAGGTCGGTATTCAGCTCGTGGGTGATCGCCGCGTGCGCACGCAGGAACGACACCCAGGCCTCAAGCCGATTCTTCGCCCCGATCGTGCTCACTGCCAACCGAATCGTAGCCTCCCTCGAAACACATTATGGCTTATTTGACATATGAGGATCTGTGATATACCTACCAAGTCTGTAGACAAGGTTTCAGACCAACGGGATGCGGCCCAGCGCAGAAAGGAAGCGAGCCTCTGATGAGCCCTGACTTCGAACGGCACCCGCCGACCTTCGACCGCACCACCCTTCTTCGCCGAGGCGCCGGCCTAGGCCTCACGCTTGCAGGGGCTGGGCTCATGCCTGGTCTTGCGCGGGCGAGGAGCGCCAGGAGCGAGGGCGTGACGCTGAACCTCGTCGCCTACTCGACGCCGAAGCCGGTGATGTCCCAGCTGATCTCAAACTTCCAGGCGACGTCTGCCGGCCAGGGCGTCTCGTTCACACAGTCCTACGGGCCGTCGACGAGCCAGGCGCAGGCGGTGGCAGCCGGGCAGCCCTGCGACATCATCTTCCCGTCCTGGCCGGGTGACGTCGAGGTTCTCGTCGACGCCGGTCTCGTCAACAAGAACTGGAACGAGCAGTCCTACGACGGCGTGGTCGCGAACACGGTCGTCGCGTTCGCGATCCGCCAGTACAACCCGAAGCACATCAAGGGCTGGGACGACCTGATCAAGTCGGGCGTGCAGGTGATGACGCCGGATCCGTTCAGCTCGGGATCGGCGAAGTGGAACATCCTCGCTGCCTACGCCGCGCAGCGGCATCTCGGCAAGACCGACGCGCAGGCCCGTCAGTACGTGCTCGAGCTCTTCAAGAACGTCGTCGCCCAGCCGACCTCGGGCTCGGCCGGGACGGCGGCCTTCCTCTCCGGCGAGAGCGACGTGTTCATCACCTACGAGAGCGAGGCGATCGCCGCCACGCTCAAGGGCACGCAGGTGCAGTACGTCATCCCCCGCCAGACGATGCTGATCCAGTTGCCGATCGCCGTCATCCAGAACAGTCCGAACAAGGACGTCGCGAACCAGTTCATCCAGTTCTGCAAGTCGACCGCCTCGCAGGAGGTGTTCGGGAAGAACGGGTTCCGTCCCGTCAATCCGGCGGCCGCGAAGATGTTCGACTTCCCGAAGCGGCCCGGTGAGATCACGCTCGCCGACAGGACGTTGGGCGGCTTCGAGGCAGCCCAGCAGCGCTGGTTCTCGTCGCCGAACGGGCTCATGTACGGGATCGAAAAGGACGTCGGAGGCCCGTCAAGCTGAGCACACACGTCGAGGTTTCTCCGCAACGGGGACAGTTTCCCCTCCGGCACGCCGTCGGGGAGCGAGCCGGAACGGCTCTCTCCCTGGGCTTTGCGTCCACGTTCCTGATGCTGATCGTGGCGCTGCCGATTGCAGCGCTCGTCTGGCAGTCGAAGCACGACGGCTGGTCCCGCTTCTGGACCGACATCACGAGCCAGGAGGCGGTCGCTGCGCTGAAGCTGACCCTCGCCGTCTCGGCGCTCGCCGCGCTCGCCAACGCGGTGCTCGGAACGATCACCGCCTGGGTTCTCGTCCGCGACGACTTCCGCGGCAAGTCGCTCGTGAACGCCGTGATCGACCTGCCGTTCGCGCTGCCGACGATCGTCGCCGGCCTCGTGCTGCTCACGTTCTACGGGCCGAACTCACCGGTCGGCATCCATGCCGCGTTCACACGCTACGCGCTCTTCCTCGCGCTGCTCTTCGTCACGTTGCCGTTCGTCGTACGCACGGTGCAGCCGGTGCTGATCGAGCTCGACCGAGACATGGAGGAGGCGGCGCGATCGCTCGGCGCAGGCGAGTTCGCCGTCTTCCGGCGCATCGTGCTGCCGAACATCCTGCCCGGGATCCTCTCGGGCGTCACCATGGCCTTCGCGCGCGCCGTCGGCGAGATCGGCGCCGTCGTGCTCATCACCGGCAACATCCCGTACAAGACGGAGGTCGCCTCCGTCTACATCTTCAACCAGATCGAGAGCAACAACCCGACCGGCGCGGCTGCGGTCGCCGTGCTGCTGCTCACGATCTCGTTCCTCGTGCTCCTCGGCGTCGGCGGGATCCGCAGGCTCGCGACTCGACATGAACGCGCGTAAGCTCGTTCTCAGGTTCGTCGCGGTCGGTTACCTCGCCGCGATTCTCGTCGCGCCGCTCGTGTTCGTCTTCTACCGGACGTTCGCACACGACTCGTCGAGCGTCTGGAGCGCGCTCCGCGATCCCGACACGATCCACGCGTTCAAGGTGACCTTGATCGCCGTCGCGATCGCCGTTCCGCTGAACACGATCTTCGGTGTCGTCTGTGCGCTCGCAATCGTCCGCAGGCGCTTCCCGGGCAAGGGAATCGTCAATGCCTTCGTCGACCTGCCGCTCGCGCTCTCGCCCGTCGTCGTCGGCTTTTCGCTCTACTTGCTCTACGGACGCCTCGGATGGTTCGGCCACTGGTTGCTGGCCCACGGAATCCAGATCCTGTTCGCGCTGCCGGCGATCGTCCTCGCCACGATCTTCGTCTCGGTGCCGTTCGTCGCGCGAGAGGTGATCCCGACGCTGCGCGAGATCGGCGACGAGCAGGAGCAGGCCTCGTACACGCTCGGCGCCTCGAGTTGGCAGACCTTCTGGCGCGTGACGCTGCCCTCGATCCGCTGGGCGGTGATCTACGGCGTCGTCCTCACGACGGCTCGGTGTCTCGGCGAGTACGGCGCCGTCGCGATCGTCTCCGGGAGCATCCAGGGCAAGACGGAGACGGCAACGCTCCGCGTCCAGGAGGAGTACGAGAACCTCAACTTCGCCGGCGCCTACGGCATCTCGCTCATGCTCGCGTTGATCGCGATATTCGTCCTCGTGCTGATGACGACCCTCCGACCCAAGGAAGCCACCGCCTGATGTCCATCTCCGTCCGGCACGTCTCGAAGAAGTTCGGAACGTTCACGGCACTCGACGACGTCTCGATCGACGTCGAGGCCGGCTCGTTGACGGCGCTCCTCGGTCCGAGCGGCAGTGGCAAGTCGACGCTCCTGCGCGTGATCGCCGGGCTCGAGGTCCCCGACTCGGGCTCCGTCTTCATCGACGAGAGGAACATGACCGGCCGGCCGCCGCAGCAGCGCGAGGTCGGATTCGTCTTCCAGCACTACGCGGCGTTCAAGCACATGACGGTGCAGGACAACGTCGCCTTCGGCCTGCGGATCCGGAAGCGCCCGAAGGCGGAGATCGAGGAGCGCGTCAAGCAGCTGCTCGCGCTCGTGCAGCTGGACGGGCTCGCGAAGCGCTTTCCGTCGCAGCTCTCGGGTGGGCAGCGCCAGCGCATGGGTCTCGCGCGTGCACTCGCCGTCGACCCGGCCGTCCTCCTGCTCGACGAGCCGTTCGGGGCGCTCGACGCGCGCGTGCGCAAGGAGCTGCGTACGTGGCTTCGCCGCCTGCACGAGGAGACGCAAACGACGACCGTCATCGTCACGCATGACCAGGAAGAGGCGATGGAGGTCGCCGACGAGGTCGTCGTGATGAACCGCGGCAAGGTCGAGCAGGTCGCCGGGCCGCGCGATCTCTACGAGCACCCGGCGAACGAGTTCGTGATGACGTTCGTCGGGCAGGCGAACCGACTGGGCGACGCGTACGTGCGGCCGCACGACGTCTCGCTCGTGCTCGAGCCGAACGGGGCGACGCGCGAGGCGATGATCGAGCGGATCGTGCACCTCGGCTTCGAGGTGAGAGTCGAGCTCGTGCGCGAGGACGGCGAGCCGCTCTCGGTACAGCTCACCCGCGACGACGCCGAACGCCTCGAGCTCGAACGCGGCCAGATCGTCTACGTGCGCCCGACGAAGCAAACCACCTTCGCGAACTGACTAGAATCTCGGCCCGGTGACTCGGCCGAAGCCCACGGCGAGTCGTGCGCTCGGCCGTCTCCCCCGCTCCGTTCTCGCGGTCGCCGTTCTCTGGGTCGTGTCGGCCTTCGCCCTTGCCGAGGTGTCAGGCCGCGTGCGCGACTGGTTCGACATGACCGACGAGATGCGCTACGAGCGGCTCGCGATCTCGATCGCGCAGACGCACTCGCTCATCCCGAGAGTCCACGGCGTCGACATCCGCAGCTTCTCGCAGCTCTATCCGCTCCTCCTCGCCCCGATCTTCGGCCGCGGCTACGTGCCCGGCGACGTGGTCGTCGCGCATGTGTTCAACGCGTGCCTGATGACCTCTGCCTGCATTCCCGCGTACCTGCTCGCAAGGCGCACACTCGGCCGCACGCGCCTCGCCTACGCGGCCGCGGCGCTTTCCGTCTGCCTGCCCTGGATGCTCTACGCGGCGATGCTGCTCACGGAGGTGGCGGCGTACCCCGTGTTCCTCTGGACCGCCCTCGCGATGCAGAACGCCCTGACGCGGCCGGCGGCCCGAAACGACGTCCTCGCGGTGGCGGCCCTTGCCGCGGCGTACTTCGCGCGGGCGGAGCTCATCGTGCTCGTCGTCGTGCTGCCGATCGGCCTCGCCGCCTACGAGCTCGGGGAGGTTCGGGGAGGGTTGCCGCACCGGATCGCCGCGGCGTCACGGCGCTCCGTCACCGCGCACAAGGCGCTGTTCGCCCTGTACCTCGGGCTCGCCGCGGGAGCGGCCTGGCTCGTCGCGATCGGGCGCTTCTCGACCGTCTTCGGCGTCTACGGCGGCTACGCGAGCGCCGACCAGCTCTTCCCGCACGGGACGCTCGGCTCGTTCGCCGAGCACGTGGCGACCTTCTCGCTCGGGCTCGGGATCCTGCCGGTCCTTGCCGGCTCCGCCTGGCTGCTCGCCAACCTCGTGCGACCGCCCGAGAACCGCGAGCTGCGCGCGTTTGCCTGTCTCGGCTCGGTGACCGCGTTCGCGATCCTCGCCCAGGCAACGAACTTCGACGTGCGCTACACGGGTTTCGTCCACGACCGCTTCCTCGTCTACGTCGCGCCGATCGTCCTGCTCGCCACCTTCTGCGCACTCCGCGACCGGCGGACGCCGCGGCTCGCCCTGCTCGTGCCCACCGCCGTCGTCGCGCTCGGGTTCGGCTACGGCGCGATCCCGATGTTCACCTGGTCGGGGCCGATACCCGCGCTCCTCCCCGACGCGCCGGTTTCGGGGCTCTACCGTCCGCTCGTCGACGGATTGCACAGCCTCCACGCCGTGCGCATCCTGCTGATCGTCGCGACCGTCCTCCTCGCCTGCCTCTTCGCCGCCGGCTCGCGCCTGCTCCGGCGGCAGCGGCTCACCACCGTGGTCACGCTCGCACTTGCCTTGGGTTGTGCGGTCCCGACCGTCTACCTGTTCGCGTACTTCCTGACGACGCAGGGAACGTCGAACAGGCCGCTCACCGCGAGCGAGGCCTCCCAGGACTGGGTCGACCGCGCCGTCGGCCGCAAGGCAGCGGTGGCGATCGTCCCCTCGCAGGTGTCGAGCAGCTTCCTGACGAACGAGGAGGCCTGGCGGGACGTCGAGTTCTGGAACGAGGCGGTCGACCACGACGTGCGCGATCCCACGTCGGCCGACTTCGAGTCGACCGGCATCTGGTTCCCGAAGACGTACCTGAGCTTCGACGCGCGGACGGGTCGCGTCGACGTTTCCCCCGATCCCTACGCGGTCGTGAGCAACCAGGACACACGGTTCGGGCTCGCCGGCACCGCGCTCGTCGACCAGGGAGCGATGATCCTCCTGCACGTCGCCTCGCCCTGGCGTCTCGACTGGCTCTCGTTCGGTCTCTGGGACGACGGCTGGACGAAGCCGGGGGTGACGGCGCGGGTGCGCGTCTACTCCGAGCCGGGACAGCGGAGCGCGGTCCTGCGGACGGTCACGCTCCAGGCGTTGCTGCCGCCCGGCGTCGCGTCGAGGCCGGTTCGGATCGCCTCGAACGTGAGCCACTTCAACGAGGTCGTGATGCCGGCGGGGCTCGTACAGGCGATCCAGGTGTGCGTGCCGAAGCGCGGGTTCGCGACGATCACGCTGAGCTCGCCGGTCTCGTCCGCGATCCCCGGCAACGTCGCGAACGGCGAGACGCTCGTCGCCCCGCGTCGCGGCGGCGTGCTCTTCGACGAGGTCGCGCTCGCGGGCGAGCTCGGCGGGCGTTGCCGGCCGTGACCGGCATCAGTGCGGAAGCCACGCCTCCTCGTCGGCGATGAGGCCGAGGACGGCGGGAGGCAACTCGCCGCCGGCGACGTCGGCAAGCGTCACCGACTCGAGCACCGCACGGAGGCTCGCGCGAACCGCGACCCACACCTCGCGAAGCGGTACAGCCGACCCCGTGTACTCGACCTCCTCGGATCGCCGCCCGCGCACGCTCGCGAGCGGTCCTTCGACCGCACGGATCACGTGCGCGAGCGTGATCGTGTCCGCGGGCTTCGCGAGCCAGTAGCCGCCCTCGGTGCCGCGCTGGCTGCGGACGAGCCCGGCCTGACGCAGGTCGGCCATGATGTTCTCGAGAAACTTGAGCGGGATCTCCTGCGCCTGCGCGATCCGCTCGGCCTTCACCGGCCCGTCGCCGGCGGCGGCGAGCTCCACCATCGCCCGGATCGCATAGTCCGCCTTCGCGGAGACGCGCACAACTCATTCCTAGCCGAAGCGGTCGACGAGCGCACGGATCGTGCACACCTCGCGAAAGCCGAGCCGCGCGAGGATCGGACGTGAGTGCCGTCCCGCCTGCGTGACGGCGAGCGGTGTGCCACGCGCGACCGCGTCGTCCCAGCGCGCGCGCACGAGTGCCCGATAGGCGCCACGGCCGCGCGCCTCCGGCAGCGTCGAGCCGCCGAAAAGCGTGACGCCATGCTCGCTGAAGCCGGCCGAGGCGCGGCCGACCGGTTCGCCGTCGAGGTAGGCGAGGTAGACGACGACGCCGGTTGTGAGAGGCGGCTGAGCCTCGACAGGCGTCCCGAACGCCTCGGCGGCGATCTGGGCCGCAACCAGCCGGTCCTCCGGTGACTCGGCCCGGCGTACCTCGATGCCGGCGGGCACCGGCTCAGCAGGCGGCGATGCAAGCGCCATCCCCGTCTGCAGCGGCTCGTCGGCGTCCTCCTCGAGCCCGAGCGCGAGCAGCCGGTCGACGAGGTCGCCCGGCGCCGCCGCCGATCCGACCTCCCACGTGTAGGCCGTTCGATCGCGCTCGCGAAACCAGCCGCGGATCTCGGCGAGCGCATCCTCGATCTCGTCGGCGTGCAGCCGGAAGCGCTGGGCTCCGTTGAAGGCCGGATGGTCGGCAGACCCGCGATAGAGCACGTAACGATCGGTGACGACCCGCTCGTGGCCGACCGGGAGCGGCACGTACGTGTTCGGGTTCTCGGCGAGCTCGAGCGCCCAGTCGGTCGGTGTCACAGATGCCAGGCCTTGCGGTAGATGCGCTGGAGGTGCTCGACCCGCGTCACGTAGGCCCGCGTCTCGGGAAACTCGATCGGCTTGCCCTGCGCAATCCACCGGTCGACGTTGCCCTGCCCGGCGTTGTAGGCGGCGAGCGCGAGCCGTTCGTTTCCGTACGTGTGGAGGAGATCGGCCAGATACCACGCGCCGTAGCGGATGTTGATCTCGGGATCGAGCAGGTCCTGCGTGTGGAAGCGGGAGCCGCCCGTCCGGATCGCGATCCCGTGCGCGGTCGCCGGCGTCAGCTGCATGAGGCCGATCGCGCCCGACGACGACTCGGCGCTCGCGTCGAACTTCGACTCCTGGTAGATCACGGCGGCGAGGAGCGCGGGATCGAGGTCGTTCTCGCGTGCGTGGACGCGGACGTACTGCGCGTAGCGCAGTGGATAGCGCAGCCGCTCGAACCAGGGCGGTTCGGTGACGAGCACGTAGGCGGCGACGCCGCCGCCGACGACGAGGAGCAGCGCCGAGAACGCGAGGAACCGCCTCACGAGAGGCCGGCGAGCACCGACGCGACGAACCGGTCGAGATCCTCGAGCGTTCCGGTGTTCTCGTAGACGAAGTCGGCGCGCGCGGCCTTCTCCTCGACCGGGAGCAGGCGCCGCTCGCGATCCTCGACGGCGGCGCTCGACCGCGCCCGCCGGATGTCGGGCGGCGCGGTGACCACGACGACCTTGTCGAAGCGCTCCTCGCCGCCGCTCTCGTAGAGGAGCGGGATCTCGACGGCCGCCACGGCCGCTTCGACTCCGGCGAGCCAGGCGTCGGTGCGCTCCCGCACACGCGGGTGCAGCAGGGCCTCGAGCCACGCGAGCTCGTCCGGATCGGCGAACACGACCTGTGCGATCGCGTCGCGGTCGGTGCTTCCGAACCGCGCCTCGAGCGCCGACCGCACCTGGGCGTCGGCGGCGATCAGCTCGTGGACGACGGCGTCGGCCGACAGCGTCGCCGCACCACGGCGCGCGAATGCCGCGAGCGCCTCGCTCTTCCCTGCTCCGATCCCCCCGGTGATCGCGAGGGTGACCGGACGGCTCACTCCTCGGCGGGCGGCTCTTCGGCGGGCGGGAGCAGCACGCCGGCTTCGTCCACGACGTCCGGAGCTTCGAGCGCTGCTACTTCCCCGGGCTCGTCGGGGATGTCGATCTGCGGCCTGAGATGCACGGATTCGCCGCCGTCGGCGCGAGGCTGAACGGGCTCGCCCTCCTCGACCCGCTTGAGCGAGAGCGAGAGCCGCCGACGTTCGCCGTCGATCTCGATGATCTTGACGTTGACCGCCTGGCCCTGCGCGACGACTTCGCGCGGATTCTCGACGTGATGCTCCGCAAGCTCGGAGATGTGGACGAGCCCCTCGACGCCGGGAAGGATCTCGACGAAGGCGCCGAAGGTGACGACCTTCGTCACGCGGCCCTCGACGACGTTCCCTTCACCGTAGGAGTCGAGCACCTGCTGCCACGGATCGTTCTGCGTCTGCTTGAGGCCGAGGGAGATCCGCTGCCGGTCGCGGTCGATATCGAGCACCTTGACCTGCACGGTCTGGCCGATCTCGAGCACCTCGGAGGGATGATTCACGTGCGACCACGAGAGCTCCGAGATGTGGATCAGGCCGTCCATCCCGTCGAGATCGACGAAGGCGCCGAAGTCGACGATGTTCGAGATCTGGCCCTCGACGACGTCGCCCGGCTGGAGCTTGTCGAGGATCTGCTGCCGCTGCTCCTTCCGTTCCTCTTCGAGCACGGCGCGGCGCGAGAGCACGACGTTGTTGCGCGAGCGGTTGAGCTCGATCACCTTGCACTTGAGCTCCTGGCCGAGGAACTCGTCGAGGTCCTGCACCCGACGGATGTCGACGAGCGACGCCGGCAGGAAGCCGCGCACGCCGAGATCGAGGATCAGGCCGCCCTTCACGACCTCGATCACGCGGCCGTCGACCGGCTCGCCCGACTCGGCAGCGCGCTCGATGTTCTTCCACGCGAGCTCGAAGCGGGCGCGCTTCTTCGACAGGATCAGCCGGCCTTCGGCGTCTTCCTTCGTGAGCACGAGCGCGTCGATCTCGTCGCCGAGCGCGACCTCGTCGGACGGGTTCACCGAGCGCCGGATCGACAGCTCGGCGACCGGGATCACGCCTTCCGACTTGTAGCCGATGTCGACGAGCACCTCGTCCTTGTCCACCCGCACGACCGTGCCGTGGACGACCTCGCCCTCGTTGATCTCGGGGAAGGTCGACTCGTAGTCGGGGACGAGCTCGCCGTCCGGGCCTTCGACCCAGACTCCCGGCTCTGCCTGCATGACGTCCTTGGTTGCCAAAACGACCGCCCAGTATAGCCGTGGGCTTCTAGCTCTTGGCCTCGGCCCAATTCTCCCCTATGCCCACGTCGACCGCGAGCGGCGGGTCGAGGTCGTAGGCGCCGCACATCTCGGCGCGAACGAGTTCCTTGACCGACGTCACCTCCTTCTCCGGCACCTCGAGCAGAAGCTCGTCGTGCACCTGGAGGACGAGTCTTGCTGCGCGGCCCTCGTCGCGGAGGCGGCGGTGGATGCGGATCATCGCCACCTTGATGATGTCCGCGTTCGATCCCTGCATGACGAAATTGACGGCCAGGCGCTCGCCGAGCGAGCGCGTCTGGCGGTTGCCGGCACGGATCTCGGGCACGGGCCGCCGGCGGCCGAGTAGCGAGGTGACGTAGCCGTCGCGCTTCGCCTGCTCGATCGTCCGGGCGATGAAGTCCTGCACGTGCGGGAACCGGGCGAGGTACGCGTCGATGTACGCCTGGGCCTCGTCGCGTGGAATCTCGAGGTTCTCGGAAAGGCCGAAAGCGGAGATGCCGTAGACGATCCCGAAGTTGATCATCTTCGCGATCGAGCGTTGCCCCGTCGTCAGCTCTGCGGGTTCGACTCCGAGCACCTCGGCCGCCGTCGCGCGATGGATGTCCTCGCCGCGCGCGAACGCCTCGCGCAGCTTCGGCTCGCCGGAGACGTGCGCGAGGATGCGGAGCTCGATCTGCGAGTAGTCCGCCGAGAGCAGCTTCGCTCCCTCCTCGGCGACGAACGCGGAGCGAATCTCCTTGCCGAGCTCGGTGCGAATCGGAATCGACTGCAGGTTCGGGCTCGTCGTCGAGAGCCGCCCCGTCGAAGCGACCGTCTGGTTGATCGTCGTGTGCAGGCGGCCCGTGCGCTCGTCGATCAACGTCGGCAAGGGCCCGAGGTAGGTGTTGAGGAGCTTCGACAGCTCGCGCCACTCCTCGATCACCGGCACGAGCTCGTGCTCATCCCGGATCGAACGCAGGACGCGCGCGTCGGTCGAGTAGCCGGTCTTTCCCTTGCGTCCGGCAGTCAGGCCCAGCTTCTCGAAGAGCACGCGCGCGACCTGCTGTGTCGAGCCGAGCATGAACTCCTCGCCCGCGAGCTCGTACGCACGCGCCTCGAGCTCGGCGACGCGCTCCGCGAGGCGCGCGGTGATCTCGCCCATGCGATAGGTGTCGATCTTGACCCCGGCGCGCTCCATGTCGGCGAGCACCGCGGTGAGCGGCAGCTCGACCTCGCGGTAGAGCGTCGTCAGCCGGCGCTCGTCGAGGCGCTCGAGCAGGAGCGGCATGAGCCGGCGCGGCAGCTCGGCGGCGCGGACGAGCGCGGCCGTCTCCTCGTCCGTCGGCGGCGAGGGAACGAGCTCGATCCCGTACTCGGGCCCGAGGTCGTCGAGCTCGTACGACGCACGGCCCGGCTCGATCAGGTAGGCGGCGAGCAGGGTGTCGTCGGCCGCGGTGACGCCGAGCGATTTCGCATCGTGCACGACGAGCTCCCCTTCCACATGCGCCGGACGCGGGCCGATCGTCACGCCGCCGGCGCTCGCAACCGCTGCGCGGTCGCCGATCGCGCCGTAGTGGACGCGCCCGGTGAGATCGAGCTCGCCCTCGTGCCACGGCACCTCGGTCCCGGTGACCTGCGACGGCGCGGCCGGCACGGCGACGTCGAGCTCGTCGACACGGTTGAGCAGGTTGCGGAACTCGAAGCGGCGGAAGATCTCCTTCAGCTGCGAGCGGTCCGGAGGCGCGAGCACGAGCTCGGCCGGGTCGCAGTCGATCTCGAGGTCGCGCCGCATCGTCGCGAGCTCTTTCGAGACGCGCGCCTGCGCCGCGTTCTCGGCGATGTTCCGCGCGCGTGCAGGCGAGAGCTCCGCCGCATGCTCGATCACCGCCTCGAGCGAGCCGTACTGCGCGATCAGCTGCCCCGCCGTCTTGTCGCCGATGCCGGGGACACCCGGGATGTTGTCGGAGGTGTCGCCCTTCAAGCCGATGAAGTCGGGCACCTGGTCGGGCCGGACGCCGTATCGGGCCTCCACACGCTCCGGCGTGTAGACGTTCACGTCGGCGACGCCGCGCGGCGTCATCATCAGCGTCACGTTCTCCGAGCAGAGCTGGAAGGCATCCCGGTCGGTCGAGACGACGCACGTCTTGATCGCGGCGGCGTCGGCGCGGGTCGCGAGCGTCGCGATCACGTCGTCGGCCTCCCAGCCCTCGAATTCGAGGTTCCGGTAGCCGAACGCCTCGACGATCGGCCGGAAATGCGGGAACTGCTCCCTGAGCAGGTCGGGCATCGGGCGGCGGCCCTCCTTGTAGACGACCTCGGCGGCCTCGGCCACCTTCGCGCGGTGCACCGGCCGCGAGTCCCACGCGACGGCAACGCCCTTCGGCCGGTAGTCGGCGAGCAGCTTGAAGAGCATGTTCGTGAATCCGAGCAGCGCGTTCGTCGGCTGACCGTCGCTCGTCGCGAGCTCCTCGGGCAGCGCGAAGAAGGCGCGGTAGGCGAGGTTGTTGCCGTCGACGAGGAAGAGTTCCGCGTCGCGCGCGGGCGCGTCGTCGAGCTGGAGCTCCTCACCGGCGAGTGTCTTCGGCATGAGGTCGAGTGTAGGTTGCCGCAGTGCCCCTCGTGACGACCTTCCGCCGGGGCTAGTGGCCCAGCGCGTTCCGCTGCTGGCCGGCACGCGAGTCGCGGTCGTGGACGTCGCCGACGACGGCGTCGTGTTACGGCCGCCTGCGCCGGGCAAGGCGATCGCAGACGTCACGGCGGCGGTGCGCGAGGCGGTCCAGTTTCCGCTCGGCGGCCCGCCGCTCCAGCAGCTCGCGACCAAGGGCGGCACCGCGACGATCGTGATCGAGCCCCCGCACCTGCCGATCCCTTCGTCCACGTGGGACCCGCGCCAGGAGGCGGTCGCCGCCGTCGCCGACGAGCTCGAGCGGCTCGGCGTCTCGCAGGTGACGATCGTCGTCGCGACCGGGCTTCACCCGCGCCTGTCGCCTCGCGAGATCGGACTGCTCTTCCGGCCGGGATTCAGGCGGCGCTTCCGCGGACGCGTGATCGTGCACGACGCCGAGGCCGAAGACCTGGTCGAGCTCGGCCTCGCGGGCAGCATCCCGTTGCGGCTCGTCCGTGCGCTCGTCGAGACCGATCTCGTCGTCATCGTCACCGCCGCCGAGACGGTCAACACCGGCGGGCCGGCGGCGCTCCTGCGTTGCGCCTCGAGCGAGGCGATCAGGGCGGGCGGCGCGACGTCGCTGCTCGAGACGGCCGGCTCGAACGGCTGGGAGCTCGCGATCGAGCTCGAGCGCGTGCTCTCACGGCGCCTGCCGGTCTTCGGCATCTCGCTCGCGCTCAACCTGCCGACCGTCCTCGGCGGCTATCCCTACGAAGAGGACATCCTCGAGCGGCTCGCGCGCTCCAAGCTGCGTCGCGTGCTCGGCGCGCTGCCGGCCCCGATTCGCGGACGCATGATCGAGCGCGTCCCGCGCGAGCTCACTGCCGCCGCCGTCTTCGGCGGGGTGCCCTCGGTCGCGCACAGCGAGGCGCTCGTACGCGCGATCGAGTTCAAGGGCGCGCGCCTCGACGGCCTGCTGGACGCGATCGTGATCGGGATCCCGCCGACGACCGCGTTCATCCCGCGCGGCCGCCCGAACCCGCTCGCGGCGGCCTATCTCGGTCTCGGACTCGCACTTCGCTCGTGGCGCAACAGCTTCCCGGTGAAGCCGGGCGGCACGGCGATCCTCCTGCACGACTTCCAGCGGCGATTCCCCACACCGACGCAGACTCCGTACCGCGCGCTCTTCGCCGACCCTCGCACGGCACGCGACCCGTACGCGCTTCGGCTGGCCGAGCGCGCCGCGCTTCGCAACCAGCGGGCGATCGCCGACTACCGCGCGGGCCGGTCGGTGCATCCGCTCGAGCCGTTCCAGGCCTGGAGTGGGTGCGACGCGAGCATCTCGCGGCTCGGGACGGTACTCGTCGCCGGCTGCCGCGACGCGCCCGCGGCGCGCCAGCTCGGGTTCGTGCCGGTGCACGCAGTCGGCGCCGCACTGGGGATGGCCCGCTCGGCGGGCGCCGAGCGGATCGGCTACCTCCTCTCGCCGCCCTACTTCCCGCTGCTCGTCGGCGGAGAGCCCGGGTGACGCGCGGGGTTCGACTCGTCGACCCGACCGCCGCCAACGTCACACTCATGGCTCTGACCGAGATCAACACGATCAGGGCCATGCAGTACACTCCGAGGCGCGCCAATGAAGCTTGGCGGGAGGGTCAAGCCCCTCCAAACCGCCGTCCCGACGGCTGATGGCTTCTACCCACGCCGGACAGCACGACGAGGGAGACCGTCGGGACGATGCCGCACCTCAGTGATGGGCTAATTCAAGTTCTGCAAGTTGGGACGATTCTCGTCCTCTCACCGCTCCTGACGGGCGTGATCGCACGGCTCGAGGCGATCGTGCAGATGCGCCACGGCCCGCGTCTCCTCCAGCCCTACTACGACATCGCCAAGCTCTTCCGCAAGGAGACCGTTCTGCCGGACGGCGCTGGACCGGTGTTCCGTGCGGCGCCGTATGTGGCGTTCGCGTGCTACTGCATCGTGCCGCTCCTCATCCCGGTGCTGACGAGCTACCCGCCGCAGGCGTCGTACATGGGCGACATCCTCGGCGGCGGGCTCATCCTCGGGTTCGCGAGCTACGCAGTGTCACTCGCGGCGATCGACAGCGGAAGCCCGTACGCACAGCTCGGATCGAGCCGCCTACGCACCTTCGGCGCGCTCGGGGAGCCGACGATCCTGTTCGTCGTCTTCACGGTCGCGCTGGTCTCCGGCACCGACCTCCCGTACGTGTTCGCGGCAACGCTGAAGGCGTCCGCCCCGGAGATCGTCCGGCCCGCGCATCTGCTTGCGGCCGCGGCGTTCTTCATGGTCGTTCTCGCCGAGACCGGGCGGGTGCCGCTCGAGAACCACGGGTCGACGCTCGAGTTCGGGATGATCGAAGAGGGGCGCACGCTCGAGCATTCCGGTCCGGGCCTCGCGCTGCTTCGTTGGGGCTCGTCGATGAAGCAGCTGATCCTGTACGTGATCCTCGCCGATGTCCTCCTCGTCCCATGGGGCCTCGCCGGCACGCATCGTCTCGACGACGTCCTCGCCGCGATCGCGCTTCTCCTCGCCAAGGCACTCGGCATCGGCGCCGTCGTCGTCGTGATCGAGTCTTCCTTCGCGAAGCTGCGCCTCTACAAGCTTCCCGAGTTCACGGTCACGAGCTTCCTTCTCGCGGTGCTCGCAGTGATCACGTTCATCCTGCAACGCGACTACGGGACGACGAAGCTCACGGTCTTCGGCGGCATCGCGACCGTCGTCGCCGTGATCGTGCTGCTGCTCGAGCTCATGCTGCTCCGCTCCCAGGATGTCTGGGAACAGCTCCGGCTCTACGGGATCGGTTCGGCGGCGATCGCCGTCGTGGCGTTCGCGGCCGCCGTCAAGCTGCATGCCGGAGACCTCTACGCGATCGGCGCGATCACGATCGCCTTCAAGTCACTGCTCATTCCCGTCGGGGTCGGAGCGATCATTCGCAACCTCGACGTCCCGACCCGAGTACCGTCGGTCGTGCGTGCGCCGGGCGCGATCCTGCTCGGGATCGTCCTCACGAGCTTCGCCTTGGTCGCCGTGTCGCGACTCCGGCTCTCGAGCGACGGCGTGCTGCCGCTGCCTGCCCTCGGCATCGCAATCGCAGTCGTCGCCGTCGCGTTCCTGCTGATGATCCTTCGCCCGTACGCGCCCTCGCAGCTGATCGGCTTCCTCGTGCTCGAGAACGGCACGACGCTGGCGGCGCTCGTGATCGCGCCCGAGCTGCCGCTGATCCTCGCGCTCCTGCTGCTCTTCGACGTGTTCGTCGGACTGCTCGTGTTCGTGCTGCTCGTCCAGTACTTCGGCGTTCAGCGAACCGCCGTGACGACCGACGTCCTCAATCGGCTGCGAGGCTGAGATGGGCGCGTTGCTGATCGTGCTGCTCGCCCTGCCGCTCGTCGCGGCCGCCGTCTCCCTCGCACCGACCACGCGGGCGGCGGAGGGAGCGACGCTCGCCGCCGGCGTCGGCAGCTTCGCGCTCGCGATCGTCGTCGCGCTCTCGGTCCGGCACGGCACGACGCAGACGACGCTCGGACAGTGGCTTCATCTCGACTCGCTCAGCGCCGTCTTCCTGCTCGCCACCGGACTGCTCTACGCGACAGGCAGCGTGTTCTCGATCGGCTATCTGCGCGCGGGCGCCCATCGCACCGGCTTCGGCGGATACGCGCGGCGTTACTACACCTTCCTCAACCTCTTCGGCTGGACGATGTTGCTCGTCCCGCTGATGAACGACTTCGCGACGCTGTGGGTCGCGGCCGAGCTGACGACGATCCTCTCCGTGCTCCTCGTCGCCGTCGACCGCACCGACGCAGCACTCGAGGCGGCGTGGAAGTACGTGTTGATCGCCTCGGTCGGTCTCGGTATCGGCCTGCTCGCCGTGATCGTCCTCTACGCGGCCGGGACAGGACCACTCGGTAATGCGTACCTGCCTCGGTTTGCGAGCTACCTCGCCGTAGCGCACCGGCTGCCGAAGGTGCAGATCGACTTCGCCTTTCTCCTCGCCGTGATCGGCTTCGGAACGAAGGTCGGATTCGCACCGCTCCACACGTGGCTCCCGGACGCCCACAGCGAGGCGCCGAGCCCGGTCTCGGCGCTCCTCTCCGGCGCGCTGCTCGCCAACGCGTTCTACGCGATCCTCCGCTTCTACCAGGTTGCGGTGCCCGCGACCGGCGACCGGTTCCCGCGCGACGTGCTGCTCGTCTTCGGCACCGCCTCGCTCGTCCTGGCGGCGCTCTTCGTCCTGCGCCAGGAGAACTACAAGCGGCTGCTCGCGTATTCGACGATCGAGCACATGGGCGTCATCGCGCTCGGCATCGGCTTCGGCGTGCGTCTCGCCGTCGCCGGCGCTCTCTTGCACGTCATCAATCACGCTGCCGCGAAGGGGCTCGCCTTCTTCGGCAGCGGCTCTGTCCTTCGCCGCTTCGACAGCAAGGAGATCGACAACGTCCGCGGCGCGGGAAGCGTGCTGCCGTTCAGCGGCCCGATGTTCCTCGCAGCGGCGCTTGCGCTCTCCGGCCTTCCCGTCGCCGGTGTCTTCCGCAGCGAGTTCCAGATCGTGAGCGGCGGCTTCTCACGCCCGGCATACGTCTGGGTCGCGCTCCTGCTCGTCTTCGTGAACCTCGCGTTCCTCGGCGTGATCTGGCAGGCCGGCCGCATCGTCCTCTCTCCTGCCGAGGCGGGTGCCGTGCGCGGCGAGACGAGCTGGTGGATGGTCGCCGCGATGGCCTCTTGCCTCGTCGTCGTCGTCGGGATCGGGTTCCACCTTCCGTCCGACCTGTCGTCGCTCCTGCAACACGCGGCCTCGTCCCTCGGGGTGAGTCCGTGAGCGACACGCCGCAGAGCGCGAACCGCCTGCGCCTCGTCGTCGCCGATCCTCACGAGCTGCTCGCGCCGCAACTCGCAGTGGTCGAGGCCTCGCCTCCGGGCGAACGGCGCCTCCGCGTACCGCTCGCCCGCATCGACGGCGCGCTCGAGGCGCTCGTTCGCCACGGCGGACGTCTCTCGGCCCTCTTCCTCGTGAGCGCACCCGAACCGTCGCTCCTCGCGGCGGTCGCCTTCCAGGGCGACCTCCTCGCCTTGCGTGCCCCGCTCGAAGGGGCACGCGAGTATCCGTCGCTCAGCCGCGTCACGCCGGCGGCGCTCCTCCCCGAGCGCGAGCTCCACGACCTGCATGGTCTCGTCCCGGTCGGTCAACCGGATCTGCTCCCCGCGGTGCCGCCCGATCCGGACACCTTCCCACGACGCGTCGTCGGCGACCAGACGTTCGTGATCCCGTACGGCCCGATCCGGTCGGGCGTCTTCGAGTCGATCCAATACGTGATCGAGACCGCCGGCGAGGACGTGCTCGCTCTCCAGGTGCGGCCGTTCTTCAAGTACCGCGCGCTCGAGCGGCGATTTGCGGGCGTCGACCTCGACCACGCCGTCCAGATCGCCGAGCGCGTCGCCGCGATCGCCGGCGTCGCGCACGCGACCGCCTTCTGCCAGGCAGTCGAACGTGCGCTCGGAGTCGAACCGACGCGGCGCGCGCAGCGCTGGCGCGTCGTCCACGCCGAGCTCGAGCGGATCGCCAACCACCTCGACGTCGCGGTCAAGCTGGCGGAGGACGCCGCCCTGTCGGTCGGCGCCGCCCGCTTCGCCGTCCTGAAGGAGCAGATCCAGCGGCTGCGCGCCGGGCTCTGCGGGAGCCGCTTCGGGCGCGGTGTCCTCGCCACCGGCGGCCTCGCCGCGGGGCCGCTGCTCGAGCCGAAGACGGTGCTCGCCACCCTCGACGGCTTCGAGCGTCAGCTGAAGCGTGACCGGCGCCTGCTGCTTCGCACCGCGTCGTTCACCGACCGCCTGATCGGGAGCGGAACACTCGACCGCGACGCGATCGACGATTACGCGGGTGTCGGGCCGGTCGCACGCGCCTGCGGCGTCGCCGCCGACGCCCGCTTCGAACGCCCCTACGGCGCGTACGTCCGGGTGGGCGGCCGGATCAGCACCGTCGACGACGGCGACGCGATGGGACGGCTTCGCGTCCGCCTCTTCGAGATCGGCGAGAGCCTCCACATCATCCGGCAGGCGTTCGAGCGACTCGACAAGTACGGCCCCGAGCTTCGCGCCGGCGTGCCCGCGTCGGACGGCGCCGCGCTCGGCTGGGCGGAGGCACCGATGGGAGAGGTCATCTACTGGGTCGAGGTCGCGAACGACCGGGTCGGAACCCTGCGCATCAGCTCGCCGTCGCTGCGCAACTGGCCGCTCTTCGCCGATGCGTTTCGCGGCGACGTGCTCACCGACTTCGCCTTCATCGAGCACAGCTTCGGCCTCACACCCGCGGGAGCGGACCGGTAGATGATCGAGTGGGTCGCACGCGGCCTCCGGACCGGCATCGTCACGAGCCGCTACCCGAGGCGTCCGGAAGAACCGCCGCGCGGCTTCCGCGGCCGGATCGACGTTCTCCGACCCGAGCACGGCGATGCCGCACTGACCGGCATCTGCCCGACCGGAGCGATCGCGGTCGACGACGCGCGGCGCGTGTCGCTCGACCGCGGAAGCTGCATCCTCTGCGGCCTCTGCGTCAGCGCGGACCCGGAGCGCTTCGCCTTCGGCCGCGTCTACGAGACGGCGGAGCGCCGGCGCGCAAGCCTCGTCGCGGGCGAACCGCCGCCGCACGACCTCCACGAGCTGCGGCAGACACTCGGAGAGCGCTCGCGCACGCTGCGCCGCTCGATCCACATCCGTCATGTCGACACAGGCTCCGACGGCGGCGAGGAATGGGAGATCCAGGCGCTCACGAACCCGTACTACGACATACAACGGCTCGGCTTCTTCTTCACGCTGTCACCGCGCCACGCCGACATCCTCCTCGTGAGCGGCTCGGTCACGGAGTCGATGCGCGCTCCGCTGCTGCGCGCGTGGGAGGCGATGCCGGAACCGAAGGCCGTCGTCGCAGCCGGCACCGACGCGTGCAGCGGCGGCCTGTCGGCGGCGACCGGCGTCACGGCGGGCGGCGTCGACCGGGTCCTGCCGGTCGACGTCTACGTCCCCGGTTCGCCGCCGAGCCCGATCGCGCTCCTGCACGGACTGCTCCTGGCGACGGGCGTCCTGAACGACGAGGCGGCAGCCTGAACGGCATCTACATCGCAGCGATGCTCGCGCTCGCCGCAGCCGTGCTGCTGCCGCGCATCGAGACGCGACTGGCGCTCGCCGTCGGCGCCGCAGGCTCCGCGCTGCTCGCCGCCGTCGGCGTCGCCGCTGCCGCAGGCTGGTCGCGGACGAGCCTGGGGCTCGGCTCCTGGCTCGGGTTCGGCAGCGCGCACCTCACCGCGGACGGGCTCGGGGGCATCTTCCTCGCACTCGTCGGCGCGACCGGAGCCGCCGTCTCGATCGCGCTCCTCGAACGCCCGCCCAGCCGGTTCGTGGCGACGCTCCACGCGCTGATCCTGCTCGCGGTCGCGACAGTCGTCGCCGCCGACCAAGCCTTCGTCTTCCTGCTCGCCTGGGAGACGATCACGTTGTCGCTCTACCTCCTCGCAGCCTCGGACCGCGACCGGCCCGGAGCGCTCGTCTCCGCCTACTTCGGCGCGAGCCTCTCCAAGATCGGCGGCGCGAGCCTGCTCGCGGCATTCGCGCTCCTCTACGGCAAGACCGGCAGCTTCAGCTTCGGCATCTGGGCGGGAGCTCACGACCTCGGCGCAGCACGAAGCATCGGGTTCGTCCTGCTGCTCTTCGGCTTCGGCAGCAAGATCGGCCTCATCCCCACGCAGGCGGGCCTGCCGCCGCTCTACGGCGCCGCGCCGGGAGCCACCGCCGCGACGATCGCGATCGCCTCCAACGCCGGCTTCTACGGGCTCTGGCGACTCGTCTTCCAGACGCTCGGCCCTGGCCCTTCATGGTGGGGCGACGTCGTGCTCGTACTCGGAGCTCTCACCGCTCTCGTCGGGATCCTCTACGCGGTCACGCAGGACGAGATCGCTCGCTTCCTCGGTTTCTCGAGCGTCGAGCACGGCGGCATCATCCTGCTCGGCTTCGGCGTCGCTCTGCTCGGCCAGAGCGCCCACCAGCCGGATCTCGCGGCCGCCGGCCTGCTTGCGGCCACGCTGCACCTGATCATGCACGGCCTCGCGAAGACCCTTGCCTTCCTCTCGGCGGACCGCGTCGCCGAGGCAACCGGCACCGGCGACCTACAGCCGCTCGGCGGCCTCGCCCCGCGACTACCGCGGACCGCAATCGGCTTCGGGCTGGCTGTGCTCAGCCTCGCCGCGATGCCGCCCTTCGGCGGCTTCGTCAGCGAATGGTTCACCTTCGAGGCGCTGCTCCAGAGCTTCCGCCTCGGCTCGACGACCTCCGAGCTGATCATGGCGCTCGCCGCGGCAATCCTCGCCCTGACGGCGGGCATCGGCTTGCTCGCCTTCGCGAAGCTCTACGGCGGCATCTTCCTCGGACGTGCGCGAACGCTGCTCACGCACCTGCGAGAGCCGTCCGCAGGCGTCGGCGTCGCCGGTCTCGCCCTCATCGTCTTCGCGCTCGGCGGGGCCGCGCCTTGGGAGATCCGCTGGCTCGGCCGAGGCCTCGAGGCCGCGCTCGGCTTCGACCCGGCCGGGAGCACGATCTCGTTTCCACTCGTCCTCGGCCCCGTGTACACGCACTTCTCGGTGCTCGCACCGACCTGGCTCGCCGCCGGCATACCCGCGTTCATTCTCACCTCGGCGCTGATCGTGAAGCTGCTCCTGCGCCCGCCCGTTCGCCGCGCCCCCGTCTGGCTCTCCGGAACCGCGCCCGGTGTCGCGCTCGTGCAGTACACGCCCGACAGCTACGCAAACCCGATCAGGGTCGTCCTCTCGAGCGCCTACCGTTTCCGCCGCACGCTCGAACCGCCCGAAGGCGGCTCCGCCGACGCGCACCAGCGGGTGCTCCGCACGAGCGTCACTCCCGCATTCGAGGCGTACTTCTACGGCCCTCTCGTGCAAACCATGCTTCGTGTGTCCGCGCTCACGCGTCGCCTACAGTCCGGACGGCTTGCCACCTACCTGCTCTACGTCCTCATCGTTCTGATCGTCGCCCTTGCCCTCATACCAGCACTCCACAACTCATGATCCAGCAAATCCTCATCGCCTGGGACGGCTCACCTCCCGCTCGCCACGCCCTCGACCTGGCTGTCGACTTCGCTCGCCGCTACGAGGCCGAACTCGTTGCCGTCTCCGTCGCCCATTCACCCGCCCATGCGGAAACCGAGGCCGACCGAGCCGAATCGGTCAGCGCCGCCCGCATGTATCTCGAGGAGACACTTGCCGGTGTCGCCGACAGAGCGAGCCGCGTGGGCGTCCCGCTCGAGCACGTGATCATCGAAGGCGACGACCCCGCCGACGACATCCTCCGCTACGCGCACGAGCACGGCATCGACCTCATCGTCGTCGGCCACCACAGAAACCGCAGGACCGGCCGCTTCCTGCTCCACGGCATCGCCGAACGGATGATCGCGCACGCCGAGATTCCCGTCCTCGTCGTCTCCGGAGAGCGAGAGGAGTAGTTCCGTACGCCTTGGCGGCGCCTACCCCTCACCGAGGTAGGTCTTGCGAACCTGCTCGTTCGTCTTCAGCGCCGCTGCGGTGTCGGCGAGGACGATCTTGCCGGTCTCCATCACGTAGCCGCGGTCGGCGTTGTCGAGCGCCATCAGCGCGTTCTGCTCGACGAGCAGGATCGACGTTCCCTGCTCGTTGATCGTCTTCACGATCTCGAAGATCCGCTCGACGAAGATCGGTGCGAGGCCCAGGGAGGGCTCGTCGAGCAACAGGAGCTTCGGCCGCGCCATCAGCGCGCGCCCGATCGCGCACATCTGCTGCTCGCCGCCCGACAGGGTCCCCGCCTTCTGGTGCCGCCGCTCTTCGAGGCGCGGGAAGAGCTCGAACACGCGCTCCATGTCCTCCTTGATGCCGGCGCGGTCCCTGCGCTGGAAGGCACCCATCTCGAGGTTCTCGGTGACGGTCATGCGCGGGAAGAGCCTGCGTCCCTCGGGCGACTGGGCGATGCCGCGCTTGACGATCTCGTGAGGCGGGGTCACGGTGATGTCGCGGCCCTGGAAGTGGATCGATCCCTGGCGCGGACGGTTGAGGCCGTTGATCGAGCGGAGGGTGGTCGTCTTGCCGGCGCCGTTCGCGCCGAGCAGGGTGACGATCTCGCCCTCGTGGACCTCGAGCGAGATCCCCTTGAGGGCCTCGATCGACCCGTAGTAGGTGTGTACGTCGTGCAGCTCGAGGATCGGGGCGCCGCTCGCGTTCATCCCAACCCGTGCCGTTTCATGTCCTCGACCGCCGCCTTGCCGAGATACGCCTCGATCACGCGCTCGTTCTGCTGCACCTCGCGCGGCGTCCCCTCTGCGATCTTCTCGCCGTAGTCGAGCACCGAGACCCGGTCCGAGATGCCCATCACGACGCGCATGTCGTGTTCGATCATCAGCACCGTCAGGTGTTCCTCGTCCCGGAGACGGCCCACGAACCCGGTGAAGTCGGCGGACTCCTGCGGGTTCATGCCGGCCGTCGGCTCGTCCAGCAGCAGAAGCTGCGGCGCGGTTGCAAGCGCACGCGCGACCTCGAGCCGGCGCTGGTCGCCGTAGGGGAGATTGCGCGCGATCTCGTGTTCGCTGCGGTTGAGGCCGCAGAAGCGCAGCAGCTCACGCGCCGTCTTGCGTGCCTCGATCTCCTCCCGATTGACCGCGGGCGTCCGTAGCACCGACATGAGCAGATTCGCCTTCAACCGAGTGTGCATGCCGACGAGCACGTTCTCGAGCGCCGTCATGTTCTGGAAGAGACGGATGTTCTGAAACGTCCGCCCCACCCCACGCTGCGTGATCGCGTGCGGCGGCTTGCCGGTCACGTCCTCGCCGAGGAACGTGATGCGGCCGGCCGTCGGCTTGTAGACGCCCGTGAGCATGTTGAAGAAGGTCGTCTTGCCGGCGCCGTTCGGGCCGATCAGCGAGACGACCTTGCCGCGCGGGACGGCGAAGTCGACGTTGTTGACTGCGACGAGCCCGCCGAACTCCTTCCGAACACCCGTTGCGACGAGAACGTTGCCGTCGTTCTCCATCAAACTCCGTCGTGTGTATGGTCGTAGAGGGGCTCGTCATGCACGCCTTCGTGGAGCTCGGCGGCTCTGCGACGGGAGGGCAGCAGCCCCTCGGGGCGGAAGAGCATCACGATCAGGATGATCGCGCCGTAGATGCCGGACGAGTAGAGCGGCACGTTGATGTTCGGCCGCCAGCCGAAGAGGTGGATGTTCGAGTTGAGCCAGGCACCCGTGTTCCCGAGACCGAACTGGTCGAGGTAGGCGAGGAATGCAGCCCCGGCTATCACCCCCCAGACGTTGCCCATGCCGCCGAGGATGACCATGCAGAGGATGAAGACGGAGATGTTGAAGAAGAAGTCGTCGGGGAACGTGCCGCTCTTGACGATGGCGTAGTACGCGCCGGCGATGCCGCCGAAGAACGCCCCGCTCGCGTACGCCCACGTCTTCGTGCGCATGAGCGGGATGCCCATCGCAGCGGCCGCCGTCTCGTCCTCGCGGATCGCGACCCAGGCGCGTCCGAGTCGCGAGTCGCGCAGTCGTATCGAGCAGAACACGGTGAAGACGAGCAGGACGAGCGCCGACCAGAAGAACACGTCGTAGGAGTCGATGTGGTGCCCGAGCACGGTCGCCTTGCAGCACGTGAGGTAGTTGGCCGGCAAGAATCCACCGGTCGCCTTCGAGAGCGTGTGACCGAAGCCCGGGGAGTCGAGCGGCGTGATCCCGTTGGGGCCGTTCGTCAGGTTGAAGCCGCCGAGGCTGTCACCGTTGCGCGCGATCTGCGGCAGGATCTCACCGAACCCGAGCGTCACGATCGCGAGGTAGTCGCCGCGCAGGCGAAGCGTCGGCAGTCCGATGACGATGCCGCACAGCGCCGTGAAGATGCCGGCGATCGGCAGGATCAGCCACACGGAGAAGTGGATGCCGGGGATGTTCGGCGGAATCAGCCCGACGGCTCCGATGTGGATGTTCGCGTGTGGGAACTGCTCGGACGCAAACCAACCCGCGGTGTACGCGCCGGTCGCGTAGAAGGCGACATAGCCGAGGTCGAGCAGACCGGCGTAGCCCACGACCATGTTCAGGCCGACGGCCATCATGATGAAGACGACCATGTAGACGCCGGTCGGGACGTCGGGGAACGCGCCGAACACGGGGATCGTGAACAGGTGGGTGCCGTAGAACGGGTAGAAGACCGCCGCCAGCAGGGCCGCCAGCGGGAGCAGCCAGCGTCTGTGCCGCGCGGGCACCCAGAAGACCGCGAATGCAATCGCGAACATGATCGCGAGCGCGGGCACCGGATAGGCGAAGGCGGCAATGAGCGCGACCTGGATGGCCAGCCGCAGCCGCGGCTCGAGCCTGTGCAGCCAGATCAGCGTGAAGAGCGTGAGCGTGCCGTAACCGAGCGCATGGTCGACCAGCCAGAGCAGGATCGAGAGCAGGAGCTCTGCGGTGACCGTCGCCGCCCAGCGCTGTTCCTCGGGTAGAGCTCGCCAGCGTGCGCGGAGCTTGTTGCGAAAGCCGACCTGGTCGGCGACGGCCGCGAGGCGCGACTCGAGCTCGGCCATGTCGCGTTACCCCCCCTCGGGCGTTCGTTCGCCGAGCAGCCCCTCCGGTCGGAACACGAGGATCAGGATGAGGATCCCGAACACGATCGACTCGGTCCAGTCGCTACCCGGCGCCTTCCAGAGGAGGCCTTCGTTGAACGCCTGGATGCAGCCGATCAGGATCGCGCCGAGCACGGCCCCCGGCAGGTTGCCGATGCCGCCGAACACGGCCGAGGTGAACGCGATCAGGCCCAGCTGGAAGCCCTGGTCGTAGCGCACGGTCGTGACGTAGAGCCCGTAGAGCAGGCCCGCCGCCCCGGCAAGTCCGCCGGCGATCAGGAACGTGAACGAGATCGTGCGGTTGACGTCGATGCCCATGATCGCCGCCGCGTCCTTGTCCTGAGCCGTCGCGCGCATCGCCTTCCCCTGGCGCGTCTTCTGGACGAGCCAGAGCAGGAGGAGCAGCACAGGCACCGTGATCGACAGCACGATGATCTTGTCCCACGGGACGGCGACACCGCCGATGTCGAACGCGTCCGAGGTCGGCATCACCGGCGGGAAGCTCACGTAGTTCGGGCCCTTCCACGCGAGGCCGACGTCCTCGAGGATGAAGCTGACGCCGATCGCGGTGATCAGCGGCGCGAGGCGCGGCGCGTTTCGGAGCGGCCGGTACGCGACGAACTCGATCGTCGCGTTGATGACACCGCAGCAAACCATCCCGATCAGCATGATGACGACGATGAGCGGCCAGAGCAGACCGGCGCCTGCCTTGATGCCGAACGCCCCGGCAAGGGTGACGGCGAACATCCCGCCGAGCATGAACACGTCGCCGTGGGCGAAGTTGATCAGCTCGAGGATGCCGTAGACGAGCGTGTAGCCGAGCGCCACGAGCGCATAGACGCAACCCGTTGCGAGGCCGATCAGGAAGATCTCGACGAAGTAGCTCGGCCCCTTCGTGAAGTTGACGACGAGCCAGAAGACGACGAGCGCGACGAGCGCGAACCCGAGCACCCCGATCACGGACGGACGCCGAGAGGCGAGACGGGTCAGAACGGGTGTCGAGGCGTCGGCAGCCAAGCGGTTCGCCGGAGTATCCGGGTGGGCTACCTCCTTTTCAACCCGGAACCATCCGGTCCTCTCGAAATCTCAATGCTTTGGGCCGACGAACGATGACGAAAGTCATGCGGGCGGTGGGATTCGAACCCACATGGGCTTTCGCCGGGTCGTTTTGAGCGACCTCCCTGCTACCAGTTCGGGTACGCCCGCTAGCCGCCCACATGGTACGGAACGAGTGCCTCTCGTGCGTCGCCGCACGGAGCGGTCAGCGGCCGAGCCTCGTCTTGCGCCGGATCCCGAGCCGCTTCTGCAGCGCGACGTCCTCGTCGCCGTCCTTCTTCGCCGCCCAGACGAACATGGCCGCGATGAAGATCGCGAGCGCAAGCGTGAAGGCCCCCATCACGATCTCGGCAGCCGTGTTCATCAGACCTCCGCGAGCGGGAAGCTGCGATGCCGTCTCGGCGGGACGAGGAAGTTCTGCCGGTGCGTGGTCGCCAGAATCGAGTTGAAGCCCTGGCTTCTGCTGCGGGGGAAGAGCGGGAGCTTCACGCCTCCCGGGAAGACGCCGTCCATTGCGAGCCGGTTTCGGTTGAAGTCGTCGCTCGAGGGGTTGAAGACGAGGAAGTGGATGCCTGTCTGCGGGCCCTGCTCGAGCTCGGCGGGCCGGCTCGAGAACTCGAATGGATTGTCGAGCGTGTTGAAGTCCGCGCGGATCGGAATCGCCGTTCCCTTCGGGTAACGGGTTCCGTCCGCGCCGACTGCATCCGCCTGAAGGCGCGAGGTCACCTGGATCGACGCGCTGTGTCCGATCCGGCCGCTGCGCTTGAAGTCGTGGACGACGTCCGCCTCCGTCTGCGCCTGCTCCGGGCCCTGCGCGACCACCTGCGCGTTCGGACGGACGCTCAGCCCGGGCCGGAAGGCGGTGGTCACGCGCTCGCCGAAGTCGAAGTTGATGTACCACGCCTCGAGATCCTCGGTGACGTGCGAGAGGTGCAGGTGCGTCCCGTTCGCGAAGTAGTCGCTGCCCCGGAGGTCGACGTAGCCGAGCGTCTCGAAGTTTGCGATCTTCCCGGGCCCGAAGGCAGCGCGCTGCGTCGAGATGAAGCCGAGGAAGAGCTCCGAGTCATGGGGAATCAGGGCCGCCGCCGGGACGTTCGCGCTCATCGCCATCAACTTCGGCAGCGACGTCCCTCCTTCGAAGCCGCCGCCGGCGAATCCCCTGCGGAGGCTCGTGACCTCGAGGAACGGCAGCTTGCGCAGGCGTCCGAGGGCGTCGACGATGTGCGCGCGGACGTCGCTTCGCAGGAGGATGGCGACGTCGTTGTCCTCCAGGACGGTCTGGGTGGAATCGCTCGGGAAGCGGCGTGCCTCGAGCAGCGCCGGAACGTCTGCCCGGCGGTCGTGCGGCAGATAGCGCCGCGCCGCGGCGGAAACGAAGCGCTCGAAGTACGGCGTTCCCCAGGCGACGGTGATGCCGAGGCCGGCCGGGGTGGCGACGTAGTCGTCCTCGAGACCTGCCAGGACCTTCTCGAGCTCGTGCTGCTCGTCGGCGAGCGACGCCGGGTCGGCGGCGATGCGCGCCGTCACGACCTGGTGATGGAGCGGCGGCACGAGCACCTCGACTCCGTCCTGGCGGACGATCCGAATGCCTTCGAGCAGGTGCTGCTCCGGAAGGAGGCGGCCGGCGGGGCGGGTCGGACCGCTGCCGGCGAGCTGGTCGACGAGCTCGTAGACGCCGGCAGCGCCGAGCGCAGCGGCCGCGCCGCCCGCGATGAATCTCCTGCGGGTGAGCCTCACGTCGAGCGCGTCGGCTCGATCAGCACGAGCGAGCGGAGCTCACGGCGGAGGTATTTCACGAGCTTGCTGTAGTCGAGCGGCGGAGCGAGGTGCTCGGAGAGCGTGTAGAGCGAGCCGCGGTGGCGCCAGACGAGTGCGACGTGCCACTGGTCCATGCCCTGGTTCACCGTGTCGAGCGTCGCGGTGATGCCGTTCTCGTGCACAGTGCCGCGCGGACCGGCGAAGCACGGCTCGGGATCGCTCGAGAACGCACCGGTCGGACACGTCGGGATCGTCGTGCGGCCCGGGTAGCCGCGCAGGTTGACGTGGAGCACACCGCTGATCATCGGCGTGTCGGTGTCCTGCCAGATGAAGCTCTCGAGGTAGCTCCGGTTCGACTCGACGGAGTTGACGTTGTTCGACGGCCCGCCGATCTGCGAGGTGAGCGGCGAGGGCAGCCACCCCGGGCAGTACACGGCCACGCCGATCCGGTTGGCGAGGCGCTGCCAGCCCACCGGGTAGGCGCAATGCGGTTTCGCCGGCGCGCTCGGCGCGGGAGCGTTCGCCTTCACCTGTGCGCTGCCGCCGCACCCGGCGGCCAGGAGGGCAAGCGCGGCCGAAACCCCTGCAACCGACGCGAACGCCTTCACACGCCTATGGTAGACGGCCCGCGCCGAGCCTGCCGGGAAGTCGGGGCTAGACCTCGATCAGCAATCCGTCGTACGCCGGCTCCCACCCGTCGGCCGAACCGAGCCGAACGAGCTCGTCGTGCGACAGGCGGTCCATCTCCTCGACGTGCGAGAGCACGGCGCGGCGGGGAGCGAGCGCACGGACCATCTCGAGCGCCGCCCCGTAGCGCGTCTTCCTGACCGGCGGCTTGCAGAACTCCTCCGGGATCAGCCGCTCGCCCGTGTAGGGATGGTGCTCGAAGACGCCGATCGGCAGCACGGCGAGGTCGAGCGGCCCGAGCGCCGGCGGCGTCCATCCGTGCGTCTCGTCCATCGCGACGAGGATGCGCTTGTCGCCGGCCTCGAAGAGGAACGCGTGAGCGTTCTCGGCGTCGAGCGGAATCGCCGTCACGCGGGTGCCGTCGAGGTCGAACGGCTCGTTCTCGCCGAGGAGGCGGACCTCGATCGTCCCCTGCCGCTCGAGGAAGCGGAACTGGTCGGCAAGACCGTAGTTCGCCTCGAAGTCGCGCCACACGCGCTCGGGGACGTACACGGGCGTCGTCTCGAACCGCGGCGGCCACGACCGGAAATCGAAGTTGCGCGCCTCCCAGACACGCCGTCCGGCGGTGTGATCGGGATGCCAGTGCGAGTAGAGGCCGGCGGCGATCCGCGTCACCTGCGAGCGGTTCAGCTGATGCTTCGACTCCTCCGGCGTGTCGATCAGGACGTCGGGCCCGTGGACGAAGACGCTCGGCCCCGTCCGCGCGTACGGAACGCCCCGCTCGCGCGCCTCGACGCACACGCGACAGGCGCAGCCGGGCCGCGGAATCGTCACCGCGCCGCCGGAGCCGAGGATCTCGACGCGCAACGAGGTCTCAGACGCCGATCGGGTGCCAGACGGTCTTCAGCTCGAGGAAGGCCGAGATCTCGTACAGGCTCTGCGAATCGGGCGCGCCCAGCACCACGCGCTTCACGTTCTCGGCGGCCGCCTGCTCGAGCTCGGGCCGAAGCCCGTCGGCGCCGGTCAGGTCGATCGCGTTCACGTCCATGTGCGACGCGAGCCACGGCGCGAGCTCCGAGCGGTGGCCCGTCAGCAGATTGACGACGCCGCCGGGCACGTCGCTCGTCGCAAGCACCTCGGCGAGCTCGATCGCAGCCAGCGGCTTCGTCTCGGAGGCGATCGCGACGATCGCGTTCCCGCCGACGAGCGCGGGTGCCACCCGCGAGACGAGGCCGAGCAGCGCCGGCTCGTCGGGCGAGACGATCCCGACGACGCCGGTCGGCTCGGGCACGGTGAAGTTGAAGTAGGGCCCTGCGACCGCATTCGCCGAGCCGATCACCTGCGCCAGCTTGTCGGCGAACCCCGCGTACCAGACCCAGCGGTCGATCGAGCGCTCGACCTCGTCCCGGCCGCCGACGAGCGCCGCGAACTCGTCGACCCGGGCCTCCATCATCTCTGCGACGCGGTAGAGGACCTGGCCGCGGTTGTAGGCGGTCGCGCCCGCCCACTTCTGCTGCGCCGAGCGGGCGGCGCCGACGGCGTCGCGCAGGTCCTTCCGCGACGCGCGCGCGACGTTCTGGCCCTCCGCCTCGTACGTGCGGCCCGACTCCGAACGCGGGAACGCGCCGCCGATGTACAGCTTGTACGTCTTCTTGACAGGCAGCCGGGCCATCAGTCGAAGGCCAGGTACGGCTCGAGGCCGTGCCGGCCGCCCTCGCGTCCGAAGCCGGACTCCTTGTACCCGCCGAACGGGCTTGCAGGATCGAAGCGGTTGTAGGTGTTCGCCCAGACGACGCCGGCGCGCAGGCGCTCGGCCATCCAGAGGATGCGCGAGCCCTTCTCCGTCCAGACGCCGGCCGAGAGCCCGTAGGGCGTGTTGTTCGCCTTCTCGATCGCCTCGTCCGGCGTGCGGAAGGTGAGCACCGAGAGCACCGGGCCGAAGATCTCCTCCTGCGCGATCCGGTAGCTCTGCGCGACGTTCGTGAAGACCGTCGGCGCGAACCAGTAGCCCTTTTCCGGCAACCGGCAAGGGGGCTGGTAGACATCGGCGCCCTCCTCGCGCCCGGAGGCGACGAGCTCCTCGATCTTCTCGAGCTGCGCGCGCGAGTTGATCGCGCCGACGTCCGTGTTCTTGTCGAGTGGGTCCCCGACGCGCAGCGTCGCCATCCGCCGCTTGAGCTTCTCGATCACGGGCTCTGCGATCGACTCCTGCACGAACAGGCGCGAGCCGGCACAACACACGTGGCCCTGGTTGAAGTAGATGCCGTTGACGATGCCCTCGACGGCCTGGTCGAGCGCGGCGTCGTCGAAGATGATGTTCGCCGCCTTGCCGCCGAGCTCGAGCGTGAGCCGCTTGCCCGTCCCCGCAAGCCGGCGCTGGATCGCCTTCCCGACCTCGGTCGACCCGGTGAACGCGATCTTGTCGACCTCCGCGTCGACGAGCGCAGCGCCGGTCCGGCCGTCCCCGGTGACGATGTTGACGACGCCGGCCGGCAGCTCGGCCTGGCGCAGCACGTCGCAGAAGAGGAGGGCGGTGAGCGGCGTCGTCTCAGCCGGCTTGAGGACGACGGTGTTCCCGGACGCGAGCGCGGGCGCGAGCTTCCAGGCGAGCATCAGCAGCGGGAAGTTCCACGGGATGATCTGGCCGGCGACGCCGAGCGCGCGCGGCGTGCGATTCGGGAACGCGTACTCGAGCTTGTCGGCCCACCCCGCGTAGTAGAAGAAATGCGCCGCCGCGAGCGGCACGTCGACGTCGCGCGACTCCTTGATCGGCTTCCCGCCGTTCAGCGACTCGAGCACGGCGAACTCGCGCGAGCGTTCCTGGAGGATGCGCGCGATCCGGAACAGGTACTTCGCGCGCTCGTTGCCGGGCAGCGACGACCAGCCGTCCTCGAACGCTCCCCGCGCCGCGGCGACCGCAAGCGAGACGTCCGCCGCGCTCGCCTGCCCGACCTGGGCGAGCACCTCCTCGGTCGCCGGCGACAGCGTCTCGTAGCTCTCGGCCGGCTCGAGCCATTCACCGCCGACGAAGAGGCCGTACTGCTCGCGCAGCCGGACGATCTCCCGCGACTCCGGCGCGGGCGCGTACGTCCACTCGGCAGGGACCGGTGCGCGCTCGCCGCGCTTCGAGATCTCGGCCATCAGTCGTTCGTGAAGTAGTCGCGGGACTGGTACGCGCCGGTCTTCTCCTTGCGAATCTGCATCAGGATGTCGTTCACCAAAGACGACGCCCCGATCCGGTAGAGGTCGGGCGTGAGCCAGTCCGGCCCGAGGGTCTCGTGCAACTGAACGAGGTACTGGATCGCGTTCTTCGAGGCGCGGATCCCTCCGGCCGGCTTCATCCCGACGCGCCGGCCCGTCTCCTCGTACACGTCGCGGATCGCCTCGAGCATCACGAGATGGACGGGCAGCGTCGCCGCGCCCGGCAGCTTCCCGGTCGAGGTCTTGATGAAGTCGGGGCCTGCGGCCATCGCGATCAGCGACGCGCGGCGCACGTTGTCGTAGGTCCCGAGCTCGGAGACCTCGAGGATCACCTTCAGGTGCGCCTCGCCGCACGCGTCCTTGACGCGGCAGATCTCGTCGTAGACCTGCGCGTAGCGTCCTGACAGGAACGCGCCGCGGTCGATCACCATGTCGACCTCGTCGGCACCCATGGCGACGACGTCTTCGACCTCGCGCAGCTTCACGTCGAGCGGGCTCTGGCCCGACGGGAATGCCGTCGCGACCGAGGCGACCTTGACGCCGGTGCCCGCGAGGCGCTCGACGGCGCCGGGGACGAGGTTCGGGTACACGCAGACCGCCGCGACGGACGGCACCGACGGGTCGGACGGATCCGGCCGCAGCGCCTTGGAGCAGAGAGCCGCGACCTTGCCCGGCGTGTCCTGCCCCTCGAGCGTCGTCAGGTCGCAGCAGCGAATCGCGAGCTCGAGCGCCCAGAGCTTCGACTCCCGCTTGATGCTCCGCTTCGCGAGCTCGCCGGCACGCGCCTCGAGCGCGACCTGGTCGACCGCGCCGATCCGCGGCAGCCGCTGTTTGAGCGGAAGCTCGAAACCGGCGGGAAGGGCAGGCGCCTGCACCATCAGTGGTTGCTTGCTGGAGTGACCACCCGATCGAGTGTAGGGTCCCCTCGATGGCAGGCGCAAAGCTGAAGCTCGCCCCGGCCGTGCTCGGGGCGGTTGCGGTTCTGCTGCTCGCGTCCGGGTGCGGCGGCAAGAAGGCCCCCTCGGCGACGACGTCCGCCGGGACGACGACGGCCGCCGCGACGACGACCACCGCTCCGTCCGGGCAGGCGCTCGGGAAGGCCGCCTACGTGGCGAAGATGAAGGCGATCGGGGAGAGCCTGTCGACCGCGCTGAACACGCTCGGCACGGCGACGACGGCGACGAAGGCGGCGACTGCGCTCGCCCAGGTGCAAACCGATCTCCTCGCGGCCGCCGACAAGCTCCATGCGATCGTCCCGCCGGCCCCGGTTGCGGCCCTGCACGCCAAGCTCGAGCAGGCAGTCCGCGATTTCGCCGCCGAGCTGGGTCCCGTGATCACGAAGCTCAAGGCCGGCAAGATCAGCGCGCTTGCAAGCGTGACGACGCTCAAGGGGCTGACGGAGATCCAGACCGCGTCGACCGCGATCGCCGCCAAGGGCTACAAGATCGGCGGCTAGCTCCGCGCCTAGAGTCCGAGCCGCTTGAGCATCGTCTCGTTGCGCCGCCACTTCGGCGAGGCCTTCACCTGTAGCTCGAGATAGACCGAGTGCCCGAGGAGCTGCTCGATCCCCGGACGGGCCGACCGTCCGATCTCGCGGACCATCTGGCCGCCCTTGCCGATCAAGATCTGCTTCTGGCTCTCGGTCTCCGTGTAGAGGCGGACGTGGACGCGCCGCTCGTCGATCTCGACGAGCTCCGCCGTGAGCGCGTGCGGAACCTCCTCCTTCGTCAGCCGGAGCGCCTGCTCACGGACGAGCTCGGCGATGCGCGCTTCGAGCGGCATGTCCGTCACCTGGCCCGCCGGGTAGTACTGCGGCCCTCCGGGAAGCAGCGAGACGAGATCGGCCCGCAGCTCGTCGATCCCGTCGCCGGTCTTCGCGCTCACCGGATGGAGCGCGTGGAACGGGCCGAGCGCCGCGGCCGCCTTCATCTGCGTCGCGATGTGCCCGGGCTTCAGGCGGTCGACCTTGTTGACCACGATCACCACGGGCACGCCGAGGTCGAAGACACGCCGCGCGACGTAGCGGTCGCCCGTGCCGATGTGCTCGCGCGCGCTCACGACGATCAGCACGACGTCGAGGTCGTCGGCCATGGTTTCGTCGACGCGTCCTTGCATCCGCGCGGTGAGCGCGTCGATCGGCTTCTGCCACCCCGGCAGGTCGACGAGCACGAGCTGTACGTCGTCACCCGTCCAGACGCCGCGGATCCGGTGCCGGGTCGTGTGCGGGACCTGCGAGACGATCGCGACCTTCTCGCCGGTCAGCGCGTTGACGAGCGTCGACTTGCCGACGTTCGGCCGTCCGGCGACGGCGACGAAGCCCGACCTCACTCCGGAAGGTCCCAGGTGTCCGGCAGCAGCTCGGCAGGCGTCGCCGTGTGCACGGTGCCGTCGGCGGCGCGGTAGCTGACCTCGTCGAA
>Ga0335078_10000517_pt1 | contig 59474 bp, 50 predicted proteins | sample Lox_Sample_32_FD_206711 | JGI IMG/M metagenome (GOLD analysis project Ga0335078, IMG submission 206711) | Soil microbial communities from Loxahatchee National Wildlife Refuge, Florida, United States - Lox_Sample_3.2 | ecosystem: Environmental > Terrestrial > Soil > Wetlands | place: USA... | reverse complement strand
CTTGACGCGGCGCAAGACACGCGCGTGTAATTTCACTCATGTAATTCTTGCTCCGGGGTAGGCGAGGGGCGGGATCACGGGGACAAGGGACGGGCAGGAGGTGTGCAGTGGCAGACGTCATCGTCTCGCTGGTGCACGACGGGCTCGGCATCGGCGCAGATGATGCCGGGGAGCAGAGCTGGCAGGATCGGGCGCTCTGCGCGCAGACCGATCCGGAGGCGTTCTTCCCAGAGAAGGGCGGCTCGACGAGGGAGGCCAAGCGGGTCTGCCGCAGCTGCGAGGTCCGGGCCGAGTGCCTGGAGTACGCGCTCGAGCATGACGAGCGATTCGGTATCTGGGGCGGTCTGTCGGAGCGGGAGCGCCGCAGGCTGCGGCGCCAGGCGGTCTAGGCAGGAAGCGGACTGGCCATCCGGTCCGGTCAGATTCGCGTATTGTTCACGGGTACCCCACCGGGGGCCAAGACGGGACACTGTTCTGTCGGCCCTGCCAGCCAACCCTGAACGGCAAGCGGATCGTTGTCGCCAAACGACTCTTACTCTCAGCACGTCGTGACCGCGGTAATCGTCGGGCACGACGGCGCCGGGTGGCTCGCGCACGGCCTTGACGCCCTGCAGGAGCAGACCAGGCCGGTGCAGCGGGTAGTAGCCGTCGACACCGGCAGCCGCGATCGCAGCGGGGCCGTGCTGAGCGGCAGACTGGGCCAGGCCGCGGTGTTCGGGATGGACCGCTCGACGGGTTACGCCGCGGCGGTACGGCGCGCGCTGCAGCACAAGACCGCGAGCGGGCCGGTGCCCGCGGCCGCCGGGACCGCGGCGCGCGGCAGGCAGGAGCAGACCGAGTGGATCTGGCTGCTGCACGACGACTGCGAGCCGGCCGCCGATGCGCTCGAGCAGCTCCTGCGCGGCGCCGCAGAGACCCCGTCGGCGGGCGTGCTCGGCCCGAAGCTGATGGACTGGACCGACCGCGACGTCGTGCTGGAGACGGGCATCTCGCTGGACACCGTCGGGCGGCGGATCACCGGCATCGAGCCACGCGAGGTCGACCAGGGCCAGCACGACGGCGACCGGGACGTGCTGGCCGTGAGCAGCGCGGGGATGCTCATCCGGCGGGACGTCTGGGAACAGGTCGGCGGGTTCGACCCCGGCATGGCGCTATTCGGCGAGGACATCGACCTGTGCTGGCGGGTGCACGCGGCCGGCTTCCGGGTCCGGGTCATAACCGACGCCGTCGTCTACCACGCGCTGGCCGCGACCAGGGGCCGCCGGCCGATATCGGTCGGCCGCCGGGCCAGGCTCCTCGACCGCCGCAACGGCCTGCTGACGCTGCTCGGCAACCTGCCGACTGGCCCGATGATCATCTCACTGCTGGCGAACCTGTCGATCTCGCTGCTGCGCACCATCTTCTACACCGTGGCCAAGCGCGGCACCGCCGCACTGGACGAGGCCGCTGCCCTGCTGGGCGTCGTCGGTCATCCGATGCGCTTCGCGGCCGCGCGCCGACGCCGGGCCCGGGGCCGCCGCGCCGCGTACAGCCGGGTCCGCGGGGACCTGCCGGCCGGCCACTCGCTGCGCCGCGCCGCCGAGTTCGCGGCGCTGGTGCTGACCCGGTCGGCGAAGTCCGAGCTCGCATCCGGACACTCGGCCACCGATGACCCTACCGACGACGACTCCATGCTGACTGACAGCGGATTCCTGCAGCGATTCGTCACCAGACCCGGCGTCCTGATGCTGACTGCCCTGATTGTCGTGACGGCCGTCGCCGAGCATGCGCTGATTGGCGGCGGACCGCTGGGCGGCGGCGCGCTGCTGCCCGCGTGGGAAGGCGCCTCGACGCTCTGGGGAGAGGTCCTGCAGGCGTTCCATCCGGTGGGTATCGGCTCGGCGAGCGCCGCGCCGCCGTCAGCAGGCTTCGTGGCGCTGCTGGCTACCGTGCTGCTCGGGAAGACATGGCTCGCGGTAGACGTGCTGCTGCTTGGCTGCGTGCCGCTTGCCGGGGTGACCGCGTTGCTGGCCCTGCGCAAGGTCACCGGGTCTGCGCCGGTGCGCGTCTGGGCTGCCGCCAGCTACGCCCTGCTGCCGGTCGCGTTCGGCGCGGTGGCCGCCGGCCGGCTGGGCAGCGCCGTCGCCTTCGTACTGATCCCGCTGATCGGCCTCGCGGCCGGCCGGATGTTCACCGAGTCAGCCCGGCTGGCGCGCCGGGCCGCCTGGGCGACCGGCTTCATCGTGATGATCGGGACCGCGTTCGTGCCCGTGCTCTGGCCGATGGCCGTCGTCGCCGTGGTGATCGCCGCGGTAGTCGTGCGCCGGTCCCGGCCGATGCTGCTCAACCTGCTGATCGTCGCGGCGACGCCGGTGGTGCTGCTGCTGCCGTGGATGCTTCAGCTGCTCGCGCACCCGTCCACGCTCCTGCTTGAGGCCGGCGTGCAGCAGCCGGGCCTGGCCACCCCGGGCCTGCCGGCCCGGTCGCTGCTGCTGCTCAGCCCCGGCGGCCCCGGCCTACCGCCGTACTGGGTGAGTGCGGCGCTGGTGCTCGTGGCGCTCGCTGCGCTTGCCTCCTCGCGGCGCCGCGTCCTCGTCATGTCCGGCTGGGGCGTGGCGCTGCTGGGACTGGCGGCCGCCGTCGCTATGAGCCGCGCAACCGTGACGCCGGCCGGCGGCCAGGCGATGACGCCCTGGCCGGGCGCCGCGCTGGCGGTGGCGGCGGCGGGCATGCTGCTGGCCGCGGCGGCGGCTGCGGACGGCCTGGGCCGCTCGCTGGGCAGCCGGGACCGCAAGGGCCTGCGGCGGCTGTCGGGAGTCCGCGGGCTGGCCGCCGCCGTCGGCGGCCTGGCCGCGATATCGGCTCCGGTCCTGGCCGCTGGCTACTGGCTTGCGCACCAGGTGCCCGGGCCGGTCGCGCCCGCGGTCGGGCAGGTAGTTCCCGCGCTGGCGCCGATCAGCGGCAGCGCGGGCCGCCAGCTGCGCACGCTCGTGCTGTCCTCGGCCGGCGGCCACGTGTCCTATCTGCTGCTGCGCGGTGGCAGCCCCCAGTTCGCGGACCCGGGTCTGGTGCCCGCCAGCCCCGCGCAGAGCGCGCTGAGCGATGCGGTGGCCGCCCTGGTCGCGCCGAGCGGCGGGCTGGCGAGCGACCAGAGTCAGCAGCTCGCCCGGTTCGACATCGGTTTCGTGCTCATGCGCGCGCCGGCGAACCCGCAGCTCGTGAGCCTGCTCAACAGCGTGAGCGGGCTCACGGCGGTGAGCATGACCCCGTCGTTCGATCTGTGGAAGCTCACGACGCTGCCCGCGCGGGTAACTGTCGTCGAGCCGTCCGGCGCCGTCGTGCCGGTCAGCTCCGGGCCGATCGGCGTATCGGTCGCCGCCGCGCCCGCCGCCGGCGGCATCCTGGAGCTGGCCGAGCCCGCCGGCGGCTGGCACGCCGCGCTGAACGGGCACGGCCTGACCCCGGTTGCCTCGCCGGCGGGCAGCTGGGCGCAGGCTTTCCGGCTGCCCGCGGGGGGCGGCGCGCTGACGGTGAGCCGCAACGGACTGCTGCACGATCTGGTGACCGCCATCGAACTGCTGGCGATCGCCGTTGTCGCCGTCCTCGCGCTGCCCGGCGTGCGGACCGCCGCCGAGATCGAGGCGGCCGCAGCGGCCGGCGCCAGCCGCGACCAGGACGCGAGGGAACCGACGGAACCGGCACCCGGCGACGCTCGCGTCGCTGGTGCCGGCCCTGGCATTCCTGGCCGCCCTGGCATTCCTGCCAGGCTCGGCCGCGGCCGGGCCGGGGCCTTGCGGCGGACCGGGCGCCCCCGCCGCGGCAAGACCGCAGCGGAGGCCCGGCCAGGCAGGACCACGGCCGGGCGCGACCGGGGGCTCGCGGATACCGGGACCGGGCGACCGAGCCGGGATGCGAACGCCGGCGCTGACCAGCTGAGTCAGGACGCGGCCGCGGGTGCCGGGCGGCTGGCTCCGGGCGCCGGTGCCGGACGGGCCGGCCGGCTCAGGCGTCCCGGCGCTGATTCCGAGCCCGAGCAGGCCCGCAGGCCGGGCCGGCGGCGGGCCGCCGCTGCCGCGGAGGACACGGTTGCCGAGCCGGCTGGCCGGCCGGCCAGCGGCCGGTCCCTGCGTGGCGCGGCGAGCCGGGCAGCAGCGATCCGGCCGGGCCGCGGCGGGGCCTCAGCCGCTGACGCGGCGGCAGCAGGCGCCGCCGCAGCCGGAGTGGCCGCCGCGGGACTTGCCGGCGCGGCGGCCGGGCGGTCCGCGGGTGACGCCGGGCATGCGGCATGGCCCGCCGGCCAGCCCGCGAGCAGGTTCATCAGCGACCCGCCGGAGTCACGCTCCTCCGGGCCGGGCACCGACCAGGGCTCCTGGCCGCCCGGCGACCCGCAGGCCGCACGCTGGGGGCCTGATCAGGCGGCCGGTCGGCCGGCGCGGCGTGCCGGACTCTCGCCGTCGGGCTCGGCCTTCGACGAGTCGACAGGCCAGGCCGGCCCGCTGCCGTCTGCCCGGCACGAGAGGTACGGGGACGACACCGGGCCGCCCAGGACGAATCCGCGCCGCGGCCACGGCGAGGCGCCGCCCGGACGCCGCTACGAGGATCCCGATCGCTACCCGGGCTCAGCCGGATACGGGCGCTCCCCCTCCGGCTCGCCGTACCCGCAGGAGCCGGCCTACCGCGCCGACTCCGGCCGGGACCGCCGGTCCGATCCGGCCGCGGACTGGCCGCCGCAGGGCCAGCAGCCCGACTCCGGCCGGGACCGTGGCTCCGGTCCGGCGGACTGGCGCCCGCGCGGCCAGCAGCCCGACTCCGGCCGGGACCGTGGCTCCGGTCCGGCGGACTGGCGCCCGCGCGGCCAGCAGCCCGACTCCGGCGGCTGGCGCACAGCGGAGGATTCGTCCTGGGGCGATGCCGGACGGTCGTCCGCGTGGCCGGAGCCGCGCAGGACGGCGAGCTGGCCCCAGGACCAGCGGGACTGGGCGCCCGAGCACTCCGGCGGCGCGCCGCCGGACCAGGCAGCCGAGCTCGAGGCGCTGCCGCCGGCCGGCGAGGTGCATCACGACTGGCCGAGTCGTGCGGACCGGCACAGCCGCGGGTGGATCACGCCCGGCGACGAGGACGCGGACGGTGAGGCATGGTGAGTCGGCTGCGCGGCGGCGGCAGGCTGCTGTTCGCGGCGCTGGTGGTGCTCGCCCTGGCTGGCCTGTACGGGGCGGCAGGACTGCGACACCCGCCGGCCGCCGCGGACGCTGCCGCCGCCGCGCCGGCCCGACACGTGCCAGTGAGCTCCGCGGTCTATGCGTGCGCAGCGCCCGGATCGGCCGGGGTCTCAGCCGGCTCGCTGGCGATCGCGGCGGCCGGCGGCTCGGCGGCCGGCTCGGCGGTCGTGACCCGGCTCGTACCCGGCGGCAGCCCGGCGGCCGGGCCCGCGCTGGCCACGGTGACCGGCACCGGGCTGCTGCACGTCAGCAACGTCCGCACGGCACCGGCGCTGCCGAAGACCCTGCAGTCAGGCCATCCGGGATCCAGTCCCAGGGTCACTACGTTCGCGGGCCGGGGCGGCGTGATCGTGGCCGCCAGCGGGGCCATGGCGCAGGGGCTGTCAGTCGAGCAGACGGCGGCCGGCCGGCCGACCGCCGCGTGCGGCAGTCCCGGCACCAGCACCTGGTTCGTCGCGCCCGGCCAGGCCCTGGCCGGCAACGTCGAGCTGTACCTCATGAACACCGACAGCGCCCCCGCCGACGCGCAGGTCACGGCCATCACCGACATCACCAAGAGCGGGCCCATTCTCGGCAACGCGGATAACGGCATCACCGTGCCCCCGCACGGCATGGTGGTCCAGTCGCTGACCGGCCTGCTTCAGTCGTCCAAGGTAATGGCGCTGCAGGTCAGCACCAGCGTCGGCCGGGTTGTCGCGGCGCTGCGTGAGAGCAAGAGCAGCGTCCACGCGGGCAGCTGGATACCGGCCGGCCTGGCGCCGTCTCGCCACCTGGTGATCCCCGGCCTGCCGCGCACCAGCGGCAGCCCGGAGCTCTATATCGCGGTGCCGGGCGGCGGTACCGCTGCCGTCAAGGTCACCGCCGTCACCCAGCGCGGCTCATACCAGCCCACCGGCGGCACCAACATCGACCTGCTCGGCGGTACCGCATATCAGATCCCGCTGTCGTCGATGAGCGGCGTCGCCGGCGCGCTGAGCCTGTCCGCGAGCGCGCCGATCCTCGCCGCCGTGCTGCTGCCGGGCGGACCGACGGGCACGCCGGGCGCGATCGCCGTCAGCGGTACGGCGGTGCAGGAGCAGGGCGTCCTGGCCGGGAGCCCGGCGGGCGCGGCCGGCTCGGCGGACGTGATCTTGTCGGCGCCCGGCAAGGCGGCCACGGTGCGCGTCGCGGTCGGCAACGACACCGTCGCGGCAGCGGGGCAGCCAGGTACCGTCGTGCAGATCAAGGCCGGGGGTAGCGTGGTCGTGCCGGTCCATGGCCCGGCCGGGCACCGCCGCGCCCCGCTCACCGTGGTCGTAAGCCCGCAGCGTGGCTCGGGCCCGGTGTATGGCGGCTGGACCATCACCGCGGGCGCAACGCTCCAGTCGGTCCAGCCTGTCCCCAGCTCGCTGACGTGGGTTCCGCTCCCGGCGGTCCGTGCCGTGCTCAGCGCGTTCACCCGCGGCCGACGAGGCGGTCAGTCGTCACCCGGATAGCTCGGATCCACGGTCTGCGGGTCGACGCCGAGCAGATGCGCGAACTCCTCGACGATCACGTCCAGGACGAGCTCGGCTAGCTCCTCGTCACCGTCCGCGCGCGCCATCAGCGGCCGCCGGTACAGCACGATCCTGGCCGGGTGGTCCTGGCCGTCGGCGACCGTGGCCTGCTCCAGCCTCGCCAGCGGCACCAGGTCGCCGGCTTCGGGCTCGGGCTCGGCGGCCGGGATCTCCTCGACCGCGAACTCCACGGCAGACAGCTCGTTTTCCCAGCGCGGCTCGAGCTGGGACACCGCGAGCAGCACGAGGTCATCGAAGCGCTCCCCGCGGGTGCGGTGCAGCGGGACATCGGGCGGCACCAGCGAGCCGCGCAGCCCGCGGCCGTGCCTGTCTCGCCGGTGAACCCGGCTCGGACGTGCCGGAGGCCGGCCATTGCCGTCTTGCACAGTAACCGAGCGTATCCCAGGCCGCCGGGGCGCTTCCTGCGGCTGCATTCTGGCAGCCGGAGACACGATCGTGCAGTGTGCCCCGGGTGGTGGCGTTACCGGCCGCCGGTCGATACCGTCAGCCGTTGTGAGCGACCATCGCGAGCCTGCCCGTGTCGGCGGCAAGAAGCTGACAATCGCGGGCTGCGAGGAGCTACCCGGAGCGCTCAGGTGACCGCTCGGCAGTGTTCCCGTCCGGCGTGCAAGCAGACCGCGCTGTACACGCTGACGTACGTGTACCGCGACTCGACGGCGGTACTCGGGCCGCTCGCCGCGTTCGTGGAGCCGCACTGCTACGACCTGTGCGCCCGCCATGCGGACCGGATGACCGCGCCCCGTGGTTGGGATGTGGTCCGGCTACCCGCCGTTCCGGTAGACGAGCAGGAAGAGGCGGACGACCTCGAGGCGCTCGCCAACGCGGTGCGGGAGGCCACGGTGCCGCGCACTCCGGACGAGCCCACCGGCCAGGGTGTCGAGGTCGGCCGTCGCGGCCACCTGCGCGTGCTGAGGTCGGCCCCCTCAGACCCGAGGCGGATGGGCTAGCCGGCCCGACCCGGCACCCGTGGGCGCGGCGGTGCGGCCGCGGTGCGTAGGGTGCAGGAAGAGCCTGCTGATCTACTGGAGATGCGATGAAGATTGACGACTGGCTGCTGGATATCCTCGCGTGTCCGAAATGCCACTCACCGCTGCGGCCGGACGAGGCCGCCAGCGAGCTGGTCTGCACCGGGGCGGACTGCGGGCTGGCTTATCCCGTCCGGGACGACATCCCTGTGCTGCTTATCGACGAGGCGCGCGACCCGGCGGCCAGCGGGCAGGGCTGAGGCAGCCATCCCGGACGCGGGGGACAGGGTGAGCGGCCGCCCGGCAGCCGGTGCCTCGCCAGGCGGCCGAGGTCGGCCGGAGCCGGCAGCCGGCGGACATGGGCACGATGAGCGCCCCGTCGCCGTCATCGCTGCGCTGGGCGCGAACCTGGGCATCGCCGTCACCAAGTTCGTGGCTTTTGCCGTCACCGGGTCGGCCTCGATGCTCGCCGAGTCGGTGCACTCGGTGGCCGATTCGGGCAACCAGCTGCTGCTGCTGCTCGGGCGGAGCCGGGCGCGCCGCGAGGAAACCGAACAGCACCAGTTCGGCTTCGGGCAGGAACGGTACTTCTACGCGTTCCTCGTCGCGACCGTCCTGTTCACCGTCGGTGCCCTTTTCTCGGGCTACGAGGGCATCGAGCGCATCATGCACCCGCACTCGCTGACCTCGCCCGTGGTCGCGCTGGTGGTGCTGGGCATCGCGATCGCGCTCGAATCGTTCTCGCTCCGCACCGCGGTGACCGAGTCGAACCGCACGCGGGGCCGGGCGGGCTGGCGCAGCTTCATCCGGCATGCCAAGGCGCCTGAACTGCCCGCCGTGCTCCTGGAGGACGTCGCGGCCCTGACCGGTCTGCTGCTGGCGCTGATCGGGGTCATCCTCGCCTGGCTGACTCACGACGACCGCTATGACGGCGCCGGCTCGCTGGCCATCGGGGTGCTGCTCGGCTGCGTCGCCGTTGTCCTCGCGATAGAGATGAAGAGCCTCCTCATCGGCGAGGCGGCCAGTCCTGGCGCGGAGGCGGCCATCGTCGCCGCGATCGAGGCCGGGCCGGAGGTCGACCGCGTGATCCACCTGCGCACCTTGCACATCGGCCCGGAGACCGTGCTCGTCGCGGCGAAGATCGGCGTGCGACACGACGACTCGGCCGCCGGCATCGCGGCCGGGATCGACGCGGCCGAGCGGCGGATCAGGGCCGCAGTTCCGGTCGCGAAGCTCATCTTCCTCGAGCCCGATATCTACCAGGCCGGCCGGGCGGACGTCAGCGACCCCGCGGTCAAGGCGGCCCGGCGGTCATTAAGGCCGCGGCGCCGCGGGATGCTGCCAGGTGCCAGGCGCCGCCAGGCGGGCTAGCGTGCTCGCCTGCTCGCCTGCTCGCCTGCTCGCCTGCTCGCCCAGGGCACCAGAGGGCAGGATGGTGCCCCTCTTAGGGCAGCGAAGTTACCTCTGCTGCCCCATCGGGTCGGGCGGAAGGGCACCAGGCTGCCCATTGCTGCCCCAGGTGCTCGCGCTGCCCGCGCGCCGACGCCACGTCTCGCTCTCACCTGGTCATAAATCATCCGAAAATGGGCGCTGCAGGTTCAGGGAGACCAGGCGTGCGCCTGAAGGCGCGCGAGAGAGTCATCGTGCTAGCGGTACCAGGCCCGCGCCGGGGTGGTACCGGGCCCCGCCGGGCTGACATCGTGGCCGCGCCGGGGTGGTACCGGGCCCCGCCGGGCTGACATCGTGCCCGCGGGTGCCAGCGCCCGGATGCCAGGCCCGCGGGTGCCAGCGCCCGGCTGCCGGTGCCGGGCGCCCGGGACGCCCTGGGTGAAGGCAGCCCCACCCGGGCCGGGGGTAGCGCCGGCCAGGCGCCCGGCGTCTACGGCTGGCCGGCCAGCACCACGGCCAGCCGGCCGCTGTCGCGCAGCACGGCAAGGTCGGGGTCACGGCCGGCATTGGCCCGCACGTCTGGATTCAGCGTGATCGACTCTGCCAGCGCGGCAACGGCGCCGTCGGGCCGGCCGGACCGGGCGAGCACGCACGCGAGGTTGTAGCTGGCCATGCCGCGTGCCGAATCCGGCGCGCCCAGGTCCGCGGCGGTCGCGACGGCCCGCTCGGCGAGCGTGACGGCGCGCTCGGGCTCGCCGTGCGCCAGGTAGTACTCGCCCAAGTGGCCCGCGGGATGCCAGAAGCCGCGGACGACTACCTGCAGCCACAGCATCCGGCCGCGCAGCCAGGGGTGGCGGGCGGGGTCAGTCAGGTCCTCGTCGCTGACAGCCGCGAGACCGCCGATGAGGAGGCCGGCCGCCTGCCAGCTCTCCTGCGCGACCTGCCGGGGCGCCGGCCCGGCATAGCCCAGGTAGACCGCGTCGGAGCCGTGGTCGATCTCGCCGAACTCCGGTGGCGTGCGGCCGGCCCGGATCGAGTCCAGCCGCTGCGCCTGCTGCCGCTTGAACTCGGTGTTGTGCGCGACGAGCGGCGCGGCTGCCCAGCACGTCGCGCTGCCCGGCTCGGGTGCCGCGCGGGCCGCCAGCAGCTCCTGCTCCTGCGCGGCGGCGAACGCGACCAGGCCGGTCACCGCCGTGCGCAGGTGCCCCGCCTGCGCCCCGGTCACGCCTGCTCCGCAGCGGGCTTGCGGGCGACGAACTTCACGGAGTCGTCGACGATGACGGTCACCGCGCCGAACCCCAGCGTCTGCAGCCGGGGGAGCAGCGAGGCGGGCTCGACCGGGTTGTAGGTGTCGCCCTCGTGGAAGTCGTGCAGTCCGGTGCTTGCCATGCTGTCCGACCCGATCAGCACCCCTCCCGGCCGCAGCACCCGGAAGGCCTCGGCGAGGATCTTGTTCTGCAGCGTCACCGTGGGCACGTGGTGCAGCATCGTGAAGGAGCCGACCGAATCGAAGCTGCCGTCCGGATACGGCAGGTCCGCCGCGCTCCCGGTCACGATCTCGACGTTGGTGCCGGCGTACCGCCCGGCCAGGATCGCGGCGGCGGCCTCGTCCACCTCGACGGCGGTCAGCCGGGCCACCCGGTGCCGCAGCCACTCGGTCGCGGCGCCGGGTCCCGGGCCGATCTCCAGCATCTCCTTGCCCAGCTCGACGTCCCTGGTGACGGCCGGCAGGATCTCGGTCTGGATGTGGTCCGCCCACTCGGGGCTGGTGCATACTCGCGCGTGGTTTTCGTTCATGCCCCGACGCTACGAACGATGCCGCGCCTGTCCCAGGGCGTAGGCTGCCATGTTGTGTCGCAGGACGGACAATGTGCCGCCGATGTCCCCGGTGCGGACGTGGCAGTCTTCGTCGCGACGTTCCCGATGCCAGCGGGCCTGGTGTTCGACTGGCACACCCACACCGATCACCAGCTCGCGTGGGCCGCGAGCGGCGTCCTCACCGTCCGCAGCCGCGACACCGCGTGGGTGCTGCCCCCGACAAGGGCGCTGTGGATCCCGGCCGGGGTCAGGCACGAGACGCTCACGGCCGGCGCCGCCGCCACCATGCAGTCGCTGTACCTGCGTCCCGATCTGTGCCCGATCACCTGGACCGACCCGACGCCCGTGCGCGCCAGCCCGCTGCTGGCCGAGATCATCGGCTACCTTGCCGACCGCCGGCTTAGCCGGGAACGTCGGGCCCGTGCCGAGGCAGTACTCGTCGACCTGCTCGAGCCGGTGGCAATGGCCACCATTGAGGTACGGATGCCCGCGGACCTGCGGGCCAGGGCGGTGGCGGACGCGCTGCGGGCCGATCCCGCCGACAAGCGCACGCTGGCGGAGTGGGGCCACGAGGTCGGGGCCAGCGAGCGAACCCTGGCGCGGGAGTTCGCGGCCGGCACCGGGATGACGTTCGGCCGCTGGCGCACCCTGGTCAGGCTCCAGGCGGCGCTGCCCGGCCTCGCAGCCGGCCAGCCCGTCGGCGCGCTGGCCCGGCGGGCCGGGTACGAGTCGGAGAGCGCCTTCGTCGCCGCGTTCCGGCGGGAGACCGGCTGGACGCCGGCCACCTACTTCGTGCGCCAGGCCTGACCGCGCCGACATGGCACGAATTATAGTTTCCTCATGTTTTGGCTCGATTAAAACGAGAGGAACCGAATCGAATGACATTACGGCCATTCCGGCGCTATGCCAGATTGCTGCCAGCCCTGATCCTCCTCGGGAGCCTGCTCGCGGCCGGCGCGGCGGGCGGGCAGGCGGCCGCGGCCAGTTACCCGCTGCCGGTGCGTGCGGCCGCGGGCGGCAACCTGTCCATGCCTGACCCCGGCGTCTACCTCTACAACGGCAAGTTCTATGAGTTTTCGACCGGGTCCGGGCTGCAGGAATCCACCTCCAGCATCGCGGCCGGGCCGTGGTCGACGCCGGTGAATGCCCTGGACAAGTCCACGATGCCCAGCTGGATCAACTCGGGCCAGGCCTTCTGGGCGCCCGACATGATCCGGACGACGTCGGGAACCTTCGTCGTGTACTTCTCCGCGGCGCTGGCGGGCATCCCGTCCGGCAGCCCCGCCGGGAAGGACTCCGCGCCGGCCAGCGGCTCCCGGTGCATCGGCACAGCGGAGGGCAGCTCCCCGACCGGCCCGTTCACCATAGACGCCAGGCCGCTGGTGTGCTTCTCGCAGTACGGCCCCGCCGACGACATGACCGGCGACCCGGCGAGCAGGACGAAAGGCGAGGGCCTTGTGGACCCGTCGCCGGTGTTCGTGACGATTAGCGGCAGCCAGGAGCTGTTCCTGCTGTACAAGACGCAGGGAGATCCGGGCAGCGGGCAGGTCGTCACCATCCGCATGGTGCGGCTGTCCGACTCGGACGGCACCACCGTCCTGGGCGACAGCCATCAGCTGCTCTACTCGTCGACGGGATCATTCAGCGACACGATCGAGGGCCTGTCGCTCATTCAGAACGGCAGCTACTTCGTCCTGTTCGTGGCCAAGGGGAACTACGATTCCTGCGGCTACTCGACCGAGTGGTTCAAGTCCCAGCACATCTGGGCGTGGACCAACAGCGGTGGCACGACGCTGCTGGACAGCTCCGGGACCGGGCTGTGCGGCCCCGGGGGCGCCGACGTCAGCGCGTCTGAGGTCTCCGGCCAGGACCGGATCTTTTTCCACGGCTGGACCGAGGAGAACAGCGGCACGATAACTTCCGTGCCGCTGCCCTCGAGCGTCACGCCCAAGGAGGGCTCGAACGCCGCCAGGGTGATGTACGCGGCGGTGCTTACCTTCGGCTCGGACGGCTACACCCCGGTGCTCGGCGCCTATCAGTAGCTCATGCGTCCGGGCTGCCCGCGCCGGAGGCGCGGGCAGCCCGGACGCATCCGGGTCGCCGAGTAGCGCTGGCTCAGCCGGGACCCTGGCCGAGCCTGAGCAGCCGCTGGGCGCGCTCCTGCTCGAAGTCCAGCGCCCTGGCTGGCGGCGGCTGGATCCGGCCGATCCGCCGGCCTAGCTCGGCGACCTCCGCGCGCACCCGGGGGTCGGCGAGTACGCGCACGCCGAAGGCGAGCGCGACCGGGCTGATGTCGTAGCGGCGCTCGATGGAGAGGCCGAGCGCTACCGCGGCCACGTCGGCGTCGGAGAACTGCCGGTGCGCGCCCGGGCCGGCGCCGCCGCCCGCAATGCGCCTGGTCGCCGTGCTTCCGGCCGCCGTGCGTCCGGGCGCAGCGCTGCCGCCCGCCGTGCGTCCGGGCGCAGCGCTGCCGCCCGCCGTGCTTCCGGGCGCAGCGCTGCGGCCGGTGCCGGAGCCTGCCCCGGTGCCGGAGCCCGGCCCGGTACCGGAGACCGGCCCGGTGCCGGCCTGCCCCGCAGTGCCGCGCGCAGTCCCGCGGCGACGGCCGTGCCGGAGCGCCGGCAGCAGCCCGAGCGACTCCCGGTAGCGGAGCATCCTGGGCGTCATCTCCAGCCGCCGGGCCGCTTCCGTGATCCGCATAGAGCAAATCTTACAAGTTATTGTCAAGAACGCCGCCCGCAGCGTGCAATGGCCCGCTGCCCTGCCGTACCTTCGTGCTGTCGGCCCTGAACGGGGCCGGACCGACGACGAACGCGAGGAGCGCGAATGCCCGGACTGACCCTTCCCTTCAAGGTGGCCGACCTGTCGCTGGCGGACTTCGGCCGCCGCGAGATCCGGCTGGCCGAGCACGAGATGCCCGGTCTCATGGCGGTGCGGGCCGAGTACGCAGACACCCAGCCACTCGCCGGGGCGAGGATCACCGGCTCGCTGCACATGACGATTCAGACCGCAGTGCTGATCGAGACCCTGGCCGCGCTCGGCGCGCAGGTCCGCTGGGCGTCCTGCAACATCTTCTCCACCCAGGACCACGCCGCGGCGGCGATCGCCGTCGGGCCCGACGGCACGCCCGACGACCCGAAGGGCGTGCCGGTATTCGCCTGGAAGGGCGAGACGCTCGAGGAGTACTGGTGGTGCACCGAGCAGGCGCTCACGTGGCCCGATGCCGACGGCCCGAACATGCTGCTCGACGACGGCGGTGACGCCACCCTGCTGGTGCACAAGGGCGCGGAGTTCGAGGCCGCGGGCAGTGTCCCGGCTGCCAAGGACGACGACCCGGAGGAGTGGCAGGTCATCCTCTCGGTGCTGAGCCGGGCGCTGCAGGAGACCCCCGGCAAGTGGACGGCCATGGCCGATGGCATCAGGGGCGTGACCGAGGAGACCACTACCGGCGTGCACCGCCTGTACGAGATGGCGAACGCCGGAACGCTGAAGTTCGCTGCGATCAACGTCAACGACTCGGTGACCAAGTCGAAGTTCGACAACAAGTACGGTTGCCGGCACTCGCTGGTGGACGGCATCAACCGGGCCACCGACACGCTCATCGGCGGCAAGGTCGCGGTGGTGTGCGGCTACGGCGACGTCGGCAAGGGCTGCTCGGAGTCGCTGCGCGGCCAGGGCGCGCGGGTGATCGTCACCGAGATCGACCCGATCTGCGCGCTGCAGGCGGCCATGGACGGCTACCAGGTCGCCCGGCTGGAGGACGTGGTCGCGATCGCGGACATCTTCGTGAGCGCGACCGGCAACTTCCACATCATCACGGCCGAGCACATGAGCCGGATGAAGCACCAGGCGATCGTCGGGAACATCGGCCACTTCGACAACGAGATCGACATGGCCGGCCTGGCCCGGCTGCCCGGCATCAAGCGGACGAACATCAAGCCGCAGGTGGACGAGTGGACGTTCCCGGACGGGCACGCGGTCATCGTGCTGTCCGAGGGGCGCCTGCTGAACCTGGGCAACGCGACCGGGCATCCGAGCTTCGTGATGTCCAACAGCTTCACCAACCAGGTGATCGCGCAGGTCGAGCTCTTCACCAAGACCGGCGAGTACGCGCTCGGCGTGCACGTGCTGCCCAAGCACCTGGACGAGAAGGTCGCCCGGCTGCACCTGGACGCGCTCGGCGTCCGGCTGACCGAGCTGACCAAGGAGCAGGCCGCCTACATCGGCGTCCCGGTCGATGGCCCGTACAAGCCCGATCACTACCGCTACTGACGGGCCGGACGGGTCCGCGGCAGGCTCGGACATCGCCGATCCCGGGCTGGCCCTCGCCGGCCAGCCCGGGATCGCGTGGGCCGGGCGGTCCATGCCGGTCCTGGGCATGCTGCGCACCGCCTTCGCCGCCGGGCAGCCGTTCGCGGGGCTGCGGATCGCCGCCTGCCTGCACGTGACCGCCGAGACGGCCGTGCTCGTCCAGGCGCTCGTCGCCGGCGGCGCGCAGGTGTACCTGGCGGCGTCCAACCCGCTGTCTACTCAGGACGACATCGCCGCCGCGCTGGCCGCCGGGCCCGGCGTCACGGTGCAGGCCCGCTCGGGCGTGGACCGCGGCACGTACTACGAGCACATTCACCGGGTCCTCGACTGCCGTCCCGACCTGGTCATGGATGACGGCTGCGACCTCGTCAACACCCTCCATGAGGAACGGCAGGAACTCCTGGCCGCGGTGCGCGGCGGCTGCGAGGCGACCTCGACGGGCGCGGCCAGGCTGCGCCGGATGGCCGCGGCCGGGTCGCTGCGGTTCCCCGTGGTTGCGGCGGACGCGTCGGCGACCGGTCGCATGATCGACCATCAGTACGGGACCGGGCAGTCGGTGCTCGACGGCATCCTGCGCGCGACGAACACGCTGATCGCCGGCAAGACCGTGGTCGTGGCGGGGTTCGGGCCGTGCGGCGCGGGCGTGGCGGAGCGAGCTCGCGGCCTCGGCGCACAGGTCGTCGTCACCGAGACGGACCCGGTGCGGGCCCTCGGGGCGTTCATGCAGGGCTTCCGGGTAATGCCGATGACCGCCGCGGCGCCGCTGGGAGAGCTGTTCATCACCGCGACCGGGAGCGTCGCGGTGCTCGGCGCGGCGGAGCTCGCGGTCATGCGGGACGGCGCGATCCTGTGCAACGCCGGGCACTTCGACGTCGAGATCGACGTGCCCGCGCTGGCCGGGCTGGCCGCGCAGGTGCATCACGGGCTCCGGCCGCACGCCGACGAGTACGTGCTCACCGACGGCCGGCGGCTGATCCTGCTGGCCGAGGGGCGGGTTGTGAACCTGGTAGCCGCCGAGGGCAATCCGCCGGCGGTGATGGACACATCGTTCGCGATCCAGGCCCTGGCGCTCGAGTGGCTGGCGGCGAGCACGGAGTCCGTCCCGGCGGTGCACGCGGTCCCCGCCGAGATCGATGCCCGCGTCGCCAGCATGACGCTGGCATCGCTCGGTACCCGCATCGATACCCTCACCGCCGCGCAGCAGCGCTACCTGGAGTCGTGGCGGCAGGGATCGTAAACCGCGTTGCGGCTCAGCGCGAACGCCGCGGTCTGGCCGGGAGCCTGCTCGCCGGCGCCTCCGGCGGCCCGGCATCGGGGCCGGTGCCCGCCGCGGCGCGGTAGCGCGCCGGGCGCCCGGCCCGGGGCGGCGGGTCACGGTAGGCGCGCTGGCCGCCCGGCCCGATGAACATCCAGCGCCCGGCCGTGATGACGATCGCGATGGCGGTTGCGGCGACCATCGCGATGAAGCCGCTCGCGATCCACTGCACGGCGCCGACCGTGAGCGAGGTAAGGGAGTTGTCAGTCGCGTGGTCGTGGATGTAGCCGGCCAGCAGCGCGGCGCACGGGTAGGCGATCGCCGGTACCGGAATGACCACGTAGGCGGCCCTGGTCGACACGACAAGCGTGGCGACGATAGTGGCCGCCACCACGAACAGGCCGAGCAGCAGGCCCGGCTCGCTGCCGGTCAATACGGTCAGTCCCGTGCCGATGGCCGCGCCGCCGGCCACGATGGCCACGCCCAGGCGCCCTTGCCGCGAGCCCCATGGCCGGCCGGCCGCGCCGGCCTCGCCGGGCGGCTGGCCTGGCCGCCCTGACCTGGATGCCCGTGTGCTCCCGCCGGCCGCCCGCGGGCGCGGGCTGCCCCCCCGAGACTGCGCCATGGTCCAGAAGGATAGCGAGCGCCGGCGCCGCGAGCTGTCACAGGTAGTGTTCATCGGAATGCGAAGAGTAATAGCCGGGGCGGGGGCGGGCGATGGGCGCGGGGCGCGAGGGCGAGAGCGGCACCGAGGGCGGGACTGACGGTCCCGGCGAGCCCGGCGAGCCCGGCGGCCCCGGTCAGCCCGGCCGGCCCGCCGGCCGGGCCGGGCGCGCGGGTTCGGGCCGGCAGGCGGGCCATGCCTCGGCGGCCCGCCGGACCGGCTACTCGGTGAGCTGCCTGCTCGCCGCCGTGCTGCTGGCGGTCAGCGGGCTTTCCTACCTGGGGGTCAACGACCTGCGCAGCATCGGCAACTCGGACGCGATCGTCAGCGGGCCGTCCACCGGCCCGCAGAACATACTGCTGATGGGCCTGGAGAGCCGGACCTACTGGAACGGCGACATCCTGCCCTGGTCGGTCCTGAAGTACCTGCACGCCGGCAGCCGGCGAGCGGTGCAGGCGGGCACGGGCGGAAACGCCACCAACACCCTGATCCTCATCCACATCTTCGCGAACGGCACGAAGGCCGTCGGATTCTCGATCCCGCGTGACGACTGGGTCAATTTCGCCGGCACCGCCGGCCCGGTCCAGCAGGGCAAGATCGATCAGGCGTACGGCGTCAGCCTGGCCTACACCGAGCAGCGGCTCGAGGCCAAGTACCCGGGTATGTCAAGGAACACCCGAGCCTTTCTGGCCAACGAGGCCGGCCAGCATGCCGCTGTCGCGACCGTGGAGGCGCTAACCGGGGTGCACGTCGACCACTTCGCCGCGGTGAACCTGTACGGGTTCTACGAGCTGGCGAAGGTGCTCGGCGGCGTGGAGGTGTGCCTCAACCACCCGGTGCACGACCTGAATTCCGGCGCGAACTTCCCGGCGGGCTACCAGCACCTCGACGCCGCTCAGGCGCTGGCGTTCGTCCGCCAGCGCGACGGCCTGGCCAACGGCGACCTGGACCGCACGCACCGCCAGCAGGCCTTCATCGACTCGGTGATCCATCAGCTGAGGACCGAGGGCGTGCTCAGCGACCTGACGAAGATCTCGGCGCTGCTCAGCGTCGCCAAGCGCTACGTGATGGCGGACTACGGCTGGAACCTGCTCGACTTCGCCACCCAGGCACGGAACCTGACCAGCGGCGACCTGGTGTTCCACACGCTGCCGATCGAGGGCTACGCGACCATCGATCACCAGGACGCCAACGTGGTCAGCCCGGCCTACATCAGGCAGATCGTGCACGCGGCGTTCAATCCGCCGCCCGCGCCGAAGCGGCATAAGAGGGCGCGGCGCGCGAAGGGGCACGGGTCGGCCACGCCGGGCAGCAACCCGGTCGCGGCCAGCCCGGGCCCGCCCCCGGTGGTGATCCCGACGACGGGGCCGCAGGGCGGCTCGGTGCGCGCGCAGAACGGCATCCCGTGCGTGGACTGAGCCGCAGAGCGCCCTGCTAGGCCGGCGGGACGCGCGGAGCGGGCCCCGGCTTTAGTCCGGCCGGGCGGCCGCCGGCGGCGGGCGGCACCGGCTGCACGGCGCCGAGCCTGGCGAGGTCACGGTCGCGCCGGACGGCCAGGACCGCTGCGAGATAGGCGGGCGCGGGCGTCCCCGGCGGCGGCGGCGGGCTGATCCTCGCCGCGACGGCGGCCGCCAGCTGGGCACCGAGTGCCTCGCGCGCCACCGGGCTCAGCTCGTAATAGCGACGCAGGAAGGTCCCGGCCGCCTCCGCGTCGTGGTCCCGCAGGCCAGAGAGCTCAAGCCGGGCGGCCCAGTCCGTCAGCCACGGCGGCACGATGGCGAACTCGGCCGCCAGGCTGGCCCGCCGCGGCACCCGCTCGTGAATCACGTACGTGCCGGCGAACATGTCCCCGAGCCGCTTTCCGCGCGCCGACGCCATCGAGGTCAGCAGCGCCACCGGGGCCAATACGACGGTCCAGATCTCGAAGATGCCGGCCAGCGCCCGGATCAGCGCCTGCCGGAAGCGGACCGGCCCCCCGTCGTCGGTCACCACTCGCAGGCCCAAGGCCAGCTTGCCCAGCGTCTTGCCGCGGCTGAGCGTCTCGAAGATCGTCGGGTAACCCACGATGACCAGCGCCAGGGTCACGGTCAGTATCGCGCCGATCGCGGCCCCGTTGAGCCCGGGGGCGGCCTTGGCGATGATCACCAGCGCTATCACCAGCACAATGACCTGCACCAGCATGTCCAGCAGCCGCCCGGCCATCCGCGCCGGGAAGGCTGCGGCGGACACGTCCAGGACGACCGCGTCGCCGGTCACGATCTGAGTCACGGCAGTCCCCGCTCTACCTGCACCTACATGTCCATATAGGCGCAAGAGTAGCCACCTTCGGGCAAGTAGTCTCCTGCTGTGGACGTTGACGCCTACGTGGTCGCGCATCAGGCCGACTGGACCAGGCTGGATGACCTCGTGCGCCGCCGCAGGCGGCTGTCCGGCGCGGAGGTCGACGAGCTCGTCGCGACCTACCAGCGGACTGCCACGCACCTCTCCGTGCTGCGGTCGGCGGGCTGCGACCCGGCGCTTACCGGCCGGCTGTCGATGTCGGTCGCGCGGGCCCGTGCCGCGGCCGTCGGCGGCGCGCACTCCTCCGGCCTGCGCTCTGTGCTGCGGTTCTTCGCGGTGTCGTTTCCTGCCGCCGCCTACCGCAACCGGTGGTGGTGGCTCGGGACCGCCGCGGGCTCGCTGCTGCTCGCTCTCCTGATCGGCTGGTGGCTGGTCAGGACGCCGGGCGCGCTGGATGCCCTGGCCGGCAAGCAGGATCAGGCGCAGTACGTCAACCACGAGTTCCGGCAGTACTACTCGCAGTACAACGGCCAGTCGTTCGGCTCGGAGGTCTGGACGCACAACGCGTTCCTGGCGGCGGAGACGCTGATCTCCGGTATCTTCCTCGGCATTCCGACGCTGCTGGTCCTGTTCGAGAACTCCATGGACCTGGGCTCGGCGGGCGCGCTCATGGTCACGCACGGCAGGGGCCCGGAGTTCTTCGCGCTCATCACCCCGCACGGCCTGCTGGAACTGTCCTCCCTGTTCCTAGCGGCGGCGACCGGGCTGCGGCTCGGCTGGAGCATCATCGATCCCGGGCCGCGGCCGCGCGGGCAGGCACTGGCAGAAGAGGGCCGGGCCGCGATGACGATCGCCCTCGGCATGATCGTGACCCTGTTCGTGTCCGGGTCCATCGAGGCCTTCGTCACGCCGTCGCAGCTGCCGACCTGGGCCAGGATCGCGATCGGCGGGTGCGTTGAGGCTGCCTTCCTCGGCTATGTGCTCTGGCTCGGCCGCCGGGCCGCGCGCAGCGGGCTGTCGGCCGACATCGCGGAGGCACCAGACGCGGTGCCGGTGGCCGGCTGACGCGGCCGCGGCGCCGGGCCGCGGCTAGAGCCGCCCGGCCGCCTTCATCGCCAGGTACGCGTCCGCCAGCGACGGCGCTAGCGTGTCCGGCTCGGCGTCCACCACTGCTACGCCCAGCCGGCGCAGGTGCGCCGTGACCCTGGCCCGGTCAGACCGGGAGCGCTCTGCCGCGGCAGCCTCGTAAACCGCCGCCGGGCTGCCCCGGCCGGCGGCCATCTGCTGCATTCGCGGATCGGCTACGGCGGCGACGAGCAGGCGGTGCCGCGATGCCAGGACCGGCAGCCGGGGGATGAGGCCCTCTTCTACCGCTGCCCGGTTCAGGTCGGTGAACAGCACAACCAGGCAGCGCTGCCGCGCCATGTCGAGGATCGAGCCGACGATCAGGCCGGCATCCGACTCCAGCAGTTCCGCGTCGAGCAGGGCCAGCGCATCGCTGAGCGCAGAAATGCCGCCGCGGCCCGCCCCGATGACCCTGGCGCGCACTGCCCGGTCGGCGGCCAGCAGGTCCACGCGGTCCCCGGCCCTTGCCGCCAGCGCCGCGAGCAGCAGCGCGGCGTCCATGGCCGTGTCGAGCCGCGGTACGCCGCCGACGCGCCCCGCCGCGGTCCTGCCAGTGTCCAGCACCAGGATGATCCGGCGGTCGCGCTCGGGCCGCCAGGTCCTGACCATGACGTCGCCCTGCCGCGCGGTCGACCGCCAGTCGATCGAGCGGACATCATCGCCGAGCACGTATTCGCGCAGCGAGTCGAACTCGCTCCCCGCGCCCCGGATCAGCGCACGGTGCTGGCCGTCGAGCTGGCGCAGGACGCCGAGCTTGTCCGCCAGGTGCCGGCGACTCAGGAACGGCGGCAGCACCCGCACCGACCACTGCACCTGCTGGTGGCCCTGACGCCCGGCGAGTCCGAGCGGGCCGATCGAGCGGATGGTGACCCGCAGCGCTGTCATGTCGCCGCGGCGCGTCGGCGTCAGCGTCGTCGTGATCGTGGCCTGCCCGCCCGCGGCGACCGTCAGCCGCTCCCGGGCAGGTCGTGCTCCGGCGCTCGGCCGCCATGCATCCCTGACGATGGCGCGCAGCACCCGGCTGCCGGGGTTGACGATCGTGAGCACGACGGAGCCGGTGCTGCCCAGCGGGATCCTGACGTCCCCGCCGCGGCTCATCCGCAGCTGGCTTACGCGCGCGGCCAGGACCAGGTCCGCCCCGATGGCCGCCACGATGACGGCGTTGACCACGCCCAGGGCGGCGACGCTGCGGAATGCCAGCATGGCGATCGCGCCCGCGACCGCGGCGAGGGCGGCCCGCCCGGTCAGCGCCACCGGCTGCCGCTCGCGCCGGAGCTGCCCGTCATCGCGGCACGGGGACAGCGGCCAGCACTCCGCCGAGCACGCCATCGGCGGTCGCGCCGTCCAGCTCGGCCTCCGGCCGCAGCTGGATCCGGTGCCGGAAAGACGGCCCGGCCAGCGCCTTGACGTCGTCCGGTGTCACATAGTCACGGCCGGACAGCCAGGCCCACGCGCGGCTGGCGGCAAGCAGCGCAGTCGCGCCGCGAGGCGAGACGCCCAGCCGCAGCGACGGCGACGTCCTTGTTGCCCGGCAGATGTCGACGATATAGCCGGTGACCTCGGCCGAGATCCGGACGCCGCGGACCGCTTCGCGGCCCGCCGCCAGCTCGGCCGGGCTCGCCACCTGGCGGATGCCGGCTGCGGTCAGGTCGCGCGGGTCGAAGCCGGCCGCGTGCCGGTCCAGGATCCCTATCTCCTCGGCCCGCTCCGGCAGGCCGACGGTGAGCTTCAGCAGGAAGCGGTCCAGCTGCGCCTCGGGCAGCGGGTACGTGCCCTCGTACTCGACCGGGTTCTGCGTGGCCGCGACCAGGAACGGGACTGGCAGCGGCCGCGGCGTGCCCTCCACCGAGACCTGGCGCTCCTCCATCGCCTCCAGCAGCGCTGCCTGCGTCTTCGGCGGAGTCCTGTTGATCTCGTCGGCGAGCAGGAGGTTGGTGAATACCGGGCCGGCCCGGAACTCGAACCGCGAGCTGTGCGCGTCGTAGATCAGCGAGCCGGTCACGTCGCCCGGCATCAGGTCGGGCGTGAACTGGACTCGCTTGGCATCCAGCGAGAGCGCCGCTGCCAGGGTCCGGACCAGCAGTGTCTTAGCCACCCCCGGCACGCCCTCGAGCAGCACGTGCCCCTGGCACAGCAGCGCGATCAGCAGGCCGGTGACGACGCCGTCCTGGCCCACGATCGCCTTGCCGACCTCAGCCCGGACCGCCGCGACGGCGTCTCGCGGTCCCGGCGCGCCGGCCGGGGGGCGCGGCTCTGCCGTGGCCCCGGCGTCAGGCGGATAGCCGGTCGCCTCGTGCGTCTCGGCATTCATTGCGCGCGTACCTCTCTCTCGGCGGTGTCCAGCTCGTCGGCGAGCCGGACAAGGCCGGCATCGGTCGCCGGGGCCGGCCCGTACAGCAGCTGCTGCACCTGCTCGGGCGCACGGCCCGTGCGCCGTGCGATGTCGGCGGTGAGGATGTCGTGCCCGACGTCGGCTGGCAGTCCCAGCGCCCTGGCCAGGCGCGTCGCCACCGCAGCGCGCAGCGCGTCCGCCGCCTGGCCGCGTGACCTGCTCGCCTGGTACAGCCGGGCATGGCCCTCAGTGGTCTCCGCGGCCCGTACCACCACCGGCAGCGGCTCGGTGACCAGCGGTCCGAGCCTGCGGGCCCGCCAGAGCGCCGCGAGCAGCACGGCCACCCCGAGCTCGGCGGCGACCAGGTAAGCGCCGAGCGGGACGAGACCCCAGAACGAGCCCGATCCGGCGGCAGCCACGGCGGCCGGCTGGGGCACGAGCCAGGCGATCTGCCTGCTCCCGCGCAGGAGGTTCAGTGCCAGCGCGGCATCCCCGAGACGGGCGAGATCCTGGTTCTGCAGCGGCACGCCGGTGCCCAGGATCGTTATCCGTCGCGAGTACTGGATCAGGAACGCCTGCCGTCCGTGCCGGTAGCAGGCCACGCCGGGAGCGCCAGGCGCCAGCGTCAGCTGCGCGCCGCCGAGGAGCGCGTTTCCGGCGAGAGCCGCTGCGGGCAGCCGGCAGCCCGGCTCGACGGCGCTTACCGGAGCGAAGAACCGCGCGCTCACCCCCGGCGCGAGCACGCGCAGCGCTGCCTGACTGGGCTCGACGATGACGAGGCGGGCGGTGCTAGCCGCGAGATCCCGCAGGCCCGCCCCGGTCAGATCGCCGGGGCTCGGCACGACGATCGCGGCACCCCGGCCGCGGGCGGCCGATACGGCGGCAGCCGGGGAGGCCGCCCTCGTTACCTGCGCGCCGCGCGCAGCCAGGATGTCGGCCAGCGCCCGCGCGCCCCATGGCTGAGTACTGGCCGGGTCGAGGTAGCCGGGCGTCTGGGCGGCGGGCGCGACCAGCGCGATCACGATCGCGCCTAGCAGCACGACGGCCGCTATGGCCAGCGGCAGCCGCCACCGGCGGCCCGCTGCGGTCGCCGGGGCCGGCTGCTTGGGGCCCGGCTGGGAAGTGCCGGCGGGTGCTGGCCGGAGGGCCGCCGTCATGCCGGACCCGCTCCGGTGGCGGCCGGCACGGCCTGCTCTCTCGCCGTCGGCGCGGCGGCCTGCACGGCGCCGTCCAGCCGGGTGATCAGCTCGTAGCCCGCCATGGTGGCCGCGCGGCCGCCGTACATCACGTCGTCGAAGAGCCGGGCGCCGACCGTCAGCTGCGCGGCCACCTGCGGCAGAGCGAGACCTGTCTGCGTGGCCAGTTCGTCGGCGGTCCGGCCGGGCTGCGCCGGGAGGATGCGCCGGTCCTCAACCGTCACGGCGATCGCCCGCATGCGCTCGATGATCGCCGGGCCGTAGTCGCCGGCCGCCGCAAGGCTGGCGGCCAGCTCGCGGTGATCCTGGGCGCTAGCAGGCGAACCGGTCAGCACGGCGCCGGGCCGGCGGCGGACCGCGCCGGCCGGCCGGATCCAGAACACTACGACGGCAATGACCAGCACCAGCGTGACCAGCAGCGCCACCGAGGACCACCAGCCGCCGGGCAGTCTGCCGCCGTCGTGCAGCAGGCTGCCGAGGATCCGGCCCACCCAGTGCCAGAACCGGGCCGTGTATGACTCCTGGTACATGCGCCTGGCGAGCTCGCGCCTGGCCAGCTCCTGCGCGGGCCGCCGCCAGATGCCGCCTGGCATGCCCCCGGCAGGGGACTTGATCGCGGCGCCGGCCAGGCCGGGCCAGCGCGCCGCTGTCGCGGTCACCAGCCCCCCGGTGGGCCCTGGGCAGGCGGCGGTGTCCATTCCGGCTGCAGGCCGGGCTGGGCTAGCGGGCCGGGCTGGGCTAGCGGGCCGGGCTGGGCCGGACCGGGCTGGGCCTGCGGCTGCCAGGAGCCGGGACCGGTCGGCTGCGGCTGCCGGGAGCCGGGACCGGCCGGGGGCGGCTGCCAGCTGGTCGCGAACTCGTCCCCGTCGGCCTGCGTGCCCTGCGCGGTGTTGCGCAGCGTGAGATCCAGGCCCTCCCGGCGCATGCGCAGGTCCAGGTAGAGCAGCACGGTCGTGCCCGACTTCAGGGGCTGGATGAGCGTGAGCGCGACGATGCCGCCAAGAGCGCCGATCAGCACGTAGCCGGCGCCGGCGGCGGGCGCCACCCCGCCGCCGAGGATCGTGGTGCCCGCCCCGCCGGCGATCAGGAAGGGCAGCTCGATCACGAAGGTCGCGATCGTGATGATGATCAGCGTGAGCAGCCTGATCCCGAACAGCCGCCAGTAGCTCCGGCGGCTGAGACGCCACGAGCGCCGCAGCGCGCTGATCGGCCCGAGGCCCTCGAACGCCGCCGCGGGCATCGTCAGGGTGAGCCGGATCGTGGCCAGGAAATACCAGACCAGGCAGCCCAGGCCGCCGACGACGCCGACGCCGGCTGCCACGCCGGACAGGCCCGCCAGCGCGAACGCGAAAACGAGGACGCTCACCGTCACGGGTGGTCCGTATTCCGCAACCAGGAGCATCAGCGCGCCGGCCAGCACCTGGGCCGGCCGGCCGGTCCGCCATGTCTCGCCGAAACCGATCTTGCGGCCGAGGATGCCGCGGCGGATCACGGTGGCCAGCATCCCGGTGGTGATGAACTGGATCAGGAAGCTCACCGGGTACGCGACGGCGATCACCCAGCCGATGTTGTCGGGGGTCCCGTGCCGCGCGACCAGCTGCAGGACCGCGTCCAGCACGCCGTAGCAGGTGGCCATGATCGCCGCCACCCCGAACGTTGCGCCCGGGTTGCGCCGTGCCAGGCTCACCGCGCCGCTGTAGATGTCGCCAAGCGCCAGGGGCCGGAACGGCACGCCGCCCGGCGCCGGTATCGCGGGGCCGCCCGCGTACTGGCCGTAGCCGTGAGGCGGCGGCAAGCCGTACGCCGGCTTCGCACCGTACGGCTGGCCGTAGCCGGGCGGGGGGCCGTAGCCGGGCGGGGGGCCGTAGCCGGGCGGGGGGCCGTAGCCGGGCGGGGGGCCGTAGCCGGGCGGGGGCGCGGGCGCGGCCGGTCCCGCCGGCCCTGCGGGCTGCGGCTGGGCGCTCGCTTCGTCGCTGTCGGTCATGTCCTGCTCCTCATGCGGTCCCAGGCGTGCGCCGCCCGCCGCTCATACTCGCACGCTGGTAGTACAAATGGCCGGTCAAGCATGTTACGAATTCGCGTAATCTACTGCGAAAAGGCCCGTAACGGCACACCTCCGGGCGTCATCGCGGCGCCGGCCGAGCCGGTGCACACTCGGGAGATGAGCATCGAGCCGCTGCGCTGGCTGGACCCGCCCGCCGGGCCCGCCATCGAACTGCTGGACCAGACCAGGCTGCCTGCCGAGGAGCGGGTCGTGACCTGCACGGACGTCCCGCAGCTCGTGGATGCCATCGCCCGGCTCGTGGTCCGCGGCGCGCCGCTGCTCGGCGTGGCCGGGGCGTACGGGGTAGCGCTGGCCGCGGCCCGCGGGGACGACGTGCGGGCGGCAGCCGCCGCGATCTCCGCTGCCCGGCCGACCGCCGTCAACCTGGCCTGGGCCGCCCGGCTGGCGCTGCGCGCCTGGGAGCGGGCCGGCGCAGGGACAGCCGACGTTCCCGGCATGAGCGCCCGGACGGCGGCGGTGCTCGCGCAGGCGCGCGCGATCGCGGACCAGGACGCGCTGGCCAGCGCCGCCATGGCCGGGCACGGCCTACGTCTGGTGCCCGCGCGGGCCCGGATTCTGACCCACTGCAACACCGGCAGCCTGGTCTCGGCCGGTGAGGGGACCGCCTTCGCCGTCATCCTGGCGGCGCACCGTGCGGGCAGGCTGGCACGGCTGTGGATCGACGAGACCCGGCCGCTGCTGCAGGGCGCGCGGCTGACCGCCTGGGAGGCCGCCAGGGCCGGCCTGCCGCACACGCTGCTCGCCGACAGCGCCGCTGCCGCGCTGATGGCCAGCGGCCAGGTCGACCTCGTGCTGACCGGGGCTGACCGGATAGCGGCCGACGGCAGCGTGGCCAACAAGGTCGGCACCTACGGCCTGGCCGTGCTTGCGCGGCAGCACGACGTGCCGTTTGTCGTGGTAGCGCCCCTGTCGACGGTCGACCTGGAGACCCCTGCCGGGCCGCGGATCGAGGTCGAGTTCCGGGCGGATGCCGAGGTCACGACCATGGCCGGGCGGCCGGTCGCGCCGGCCGGGACGGCCGCCTGGAACCCCGCCTTCGACGTGACTCCGCCCGGCCTGATCACCGCCATTGTCACCGAACGCGGGCTTGTGCAGCCGGTCACGCCGGGTAATCTGCGTGATCTAGGTGCGAGTGCTGGCTCCCTGGCGGGTCCCCAAGCCGCCTCCTACGTGGAACGATGAGGTCTATGAAGGGTCGCGTGCTAGTCGTCGATGATGACGCTGCTCTGGCCGAGATGCTCGGCATCGTGCTGCGGGGCGAGGGATTCGAGCCCACTTTCGTGGCCGACGGCGACAAGGCTATGGAGGTATTTCGCGAGGTCAGGCCCGATCTCGTGCTGCTGGACCTGATGCTGCCGGGAATGGACGGCATCGACGTCTGCCGCCAGATCAGGGCCGAGTCGGGCGTGCCGATCGTGATGCTGACCGCCAAGAGCGACACCGTGGACGTGGTGCTCGGGCTGGAGTCCGGGGCGGACGACTACATCGTGAAGCCGTTCCAGTCCAAGGTGCTGATCGCGCGCGTGCGGGCCCGGCTGCGCCGGACCGACGACCCGGCGCCCGAGACGCTGTCGATCGGGGACGTGACGATCGACGTGGCCGGGCACTCCGTCCAGCGGGCGGGCGAGCCGCTGAACCTGACTCCGCTTGAGTTCGACCTGCTGGTCGCCCTGGCCCGCAAGCCGCGCCAGGTATTCACCCGCGAGGTGCTGCTGGAGCAGGTGTGGGGCTACCGGCACGCGGCCGATACCCGGCTTGTCAACGTGCACGTGCAGCGGCTGCGCGCCAAGATCGAGAAGGATCCGGAACGACCGGAGATCGTCGTAACCGTCCGTGGTGTTGGCTATAAGGCGGGTCCGGGCTGACGCCGCTGCATGACCAGGCCAGCCGTCCGGCCCGGACCGGCCGGTCAGCAGGCGGCCTGGGCATGGCGGAGGAACGGTGAGTCAGACAGCAAGAGCACCCGGGGCGATGCTCCGGCGGCGGGCGGGCGAGCTAGCCGCCGTGCTCAGCGCGGCGGCGCGCCGCTGGCTGCTGGGCCTGAGTGATCGCTGGCGGCGCTCCCTGCAGGTGCGGGTCGTCACCGCCACGCTGGTGCTGTCGGCCGTGGTCGTGACCGTGCTCGGCTACTTCCTGATGCAGCGCTTCGTCTCCGACCTGTACGCGAGCAAGGAGCGCTCGGCCCAGAACGTGGCCCTGTACGGCCTCAACATCGCCCGCTCATCGGCCGCCTTCAAGGGCCCGCCGAGCCAGACCACCAGGGCCGACCTCAACAACCTGGCGAAGCAGCTGGCGACCTCTCCGATAGCGCCGGGGGTGGGCGCGACCTCCAACCAGTCCGGCGCGACGTTTGCGCTGCGCCTGGTGGTGCGGCCGCGATGGCAGGGCGGCCCGGCGTTCACCAGCGGCAGCCAGGTGGGTTTCGACGGGATACCGCCCCTGCCGGACAAGCTCGTGCGCGGCGTGGACAGCGCCCCGCAGAACGGCCGGCTGCTGTTCGTCTGGACCAGGATGCCGGTCGGGACCAGCAGCGTGCCGGTGCCGGGGCTGCTCGCGGGCGCGAAGTTCGGCAACTTCTATGAGCTGTACTACTTCTTCCCGCTGACGGCGGAGCAGCAGACGATCGGGTCCATCCAGCGGACCCTGCTCCTCGTCGGGATCGCCGCGGTGTTCCTGCTGGCGGCCATCGCGTGGCTGGTCACCCGCTGGGTGGTGGTGCCGGTGCGGCAGGCCTCGCACGGCGCCTGGCGGCTGTCGGCAGGTCACCTGAACGAGCGGATGGAGGTGCGCGGCACCGATGAGCTCGCGGCGCTGGCAATGTCGTTCAACGAGATGGCGGCCAGCCTGCAGGAGAAGCTCGGCGAGCTCGAGGACCTGTCGCAGGTGCAGCGGCAGTTCGTCTCCGACGTGTCGCACGAGCTGCGCACGCCGCTCACGACGATCAGGATCGCCGCCGACGTCCTGTTCGGCACCCGCGACCAGATGGACCCGGCAGTCGCGCGGTCGGCGGAGCTGCTGCAGAGCCAGCTGGAGCGGTTCGAGTCGCTGCTGACCGACCTGCTGGAAATCAGCAGGTACGACGCGAACGCGGCCACCCTCGACGCCGAGCCGTCCGACATCGGCTCGATCGTCCGCCAGTCCGCGGACGTTGCTCAGCAGCTCGCGGAGCGGCGCGGGGCGCGGATCGAGTTCCGGCTGCCCGCCGAGGCGTGCATCGCGGAGGTGGACAGGCGCCGGGTGGAGCGGATCCTGCGGAACCTGCTGCAGAACGCAGTCGAGCACGGCGAGAACAAGGACATCGTCGTGACCGCCGCCGCGGACTCCGCGGCCGTCGCGGTCTCGGTCCGTGACTTCGGGGTCGGCCTGCATCCCGGCGAGGACCAGCTGGTCTTCGACCGGTTCTGGCGCGCCGACCCGGCCAGGGCCAGGAGCTCCGGCGGTACCGGCCTCGGCCTTGCCATCGCGCTGGAGGACGCGCGGCTGCACGGTGGCTGGCTGGAGGCGTGGGGAGAGCCCGGCCGCGGCTGCGTGTTCCGGCTGACGCTGCCGCGCGCCGCCGGCGGCGCGCTGGACGGCTCCCCGCTGCCGCTGAACCCGGACGAGGTGGGCGGGAAGCACCCCGGCTATCTCCAGGTCCCCGAGGGGGCGGCCACGGCGGCCGATGACGCGCCCGGGCCGGACGCGGCCAGGGAAGCGGGCATCCGTGGCTAGCCGCAGGCTCGGCTGGCTCGCGGCCGCGGCCGGCGCGCTTGCCGTCGCGCTGGGCGGCTGCGCGGCCGTGCCGGTCAGCGGCGTCGCCCAGCCGCTGACCGGCGCGAGCGGCCAGCCGCAGCAGTTCGTGCAGCCGCTGCCGCCGCCCGGCCCGCGGCCCGGCGAGATCGCAAAGGACGTGGTGCTCGGCTTCCTGCACGCCAGCGCCAGCTTCGCGCTGGACCCGGCCGCGGCGCGCGCGTACCTGGCGCCAGGCGTCAGGTGGAACCCCACGGGCACGGTGACGGTCGTGAGCCCGGACCTGTCCTTCGGTCAGCCGCTCAACGTCCCGCACGTATCCGGGCCCGCGCTGCAGCGGGTGGTCGTCAAGGGTCAGCGAGTCGCCACGATCAACAGGTCCGGTCAGTACGCCTACCAGTCGGACGCGGCCACGCAGTTCACGTTCACGCTCGCCAAGTACGGGCCGAAGCTGCTGATCGCCCAGCTGCCCGCGGGGCCGCACCTGCTGCTGACCCAGGATGACTTCCAGGCCGTCTTCCAGCCGCACAACCTGTACTTCTACGCGCCGGATGCCTATCCGTCCGGCGGCCTGGTGCCCGACCCCGTGTACGCGCCGGTGCAGGGTCCGAAGAGCGCCCTCAGCACCAACGTGGCCGGCAGCCTGGTGCACGGCCTGATCAACGACAGGGGCAGCTGGCTGTCCGGCCCGACGACGACCGAGTTCCCGAAGGGTACGACGTTGCTGCGGCCGGTCACCATCAGCAACCAGACGGCGCTCGTCGACCTTGGCGGCAAGGCGGATGCCGCCAGCGCGGGCGAGCTCGCGCTCATGTACGCGCAGCTGAGGCAGACACTGACCAGCTCGGCGTACTCGCCGGCGGTGGCATCGTCGGTGCAGCTCGCCATCGACGGCAAGGTACAGTACCCGGCGAGCACTTCGGACGTAGTCCCGGTGTCGGGCAGCGCGACGTCCCCGAAGAAGCCGCGTGCCCTCTACCTGGCGAGCGACGGCGTGGTGAAGCAGCTGCCGGGCGGCGCCAAGGTGCCGGGCGTGGCTCCCGGCGTCAGCCAGCTCGACAGCCCCGCCGGTGTTACCGCGATGGCGATCACCGCGGTCGGCACGGACCAGATCGCGGCGGCGGTGCCGCAGGGCGACGGATGCGCGGTCCGGGTCGGCACGGTAGGCTCCGCGGCCGAGTACCCGAGCTACACGATCTCCACGTCGGGCGGCCCGTGCACGTCGCTGAGCTGGGACAACAACGGCGGTCTCTGGGCAGTGACCGGCGTCGGGATCTGGGTGCTGCAGGCGGGCAACAGCCAGCCGGTCCAGGTGAGCGCGCCCACGATGCTGCCCCCGCGGGCCCGGGTGCTCTCGCTGCGGATGGCCCCGGACGCGGTCCGCGCCGCGCTGCTCGTGCGGGCGCAGGGCAGCACGCAGCTGTACGTGGCGGCTGTCCGGTTCGGTGCCAGGAGCGTCGCCTTCGGCCCGGCCGTCCCGGTCGGCACCGACCTGGCCGGCTCCGGCATCACGGCCATGAGCTGGTACAGCCCGTACTACCTGCTGGCCGTGAGCGGCTCGCAGCTCTATCAGGTGCCGTTGACCGGCGGTCAGTCGCAGTCGCTGTTCGCGGGCGCGGTCCCGGCCGGGGTGCAGGTGCTCACCGCCAGCGGCGGCTACGTGGCCGTCGGCACCTCGTCCGGCACCGTCTACGTATCGAGCTCGCCGTACATCTCCTGGACCCGTGTCCCTGGCAGAGCGTCGGCGCCGGCCTACCCGGGCTGAATGCGGCAGATAGACTGCTTTGTCGGCTCTTGCGCGAGCCCGCCCGCGCGGGCTTCCGGCCCGCCGGAAGCTGCCGGCTCGCCGCCGCGGGCTGAGCCCGCCGCCCGCCGGAGGACCAAGGTCCTGATCATGGTCCCGCTGGCTGACAGCGGCGCCCGGGGCGGCTAGCGTCAGTGGTATGGCACCCGTCCGGGTCCGTGGTTGCGTCAGGCCGGCCGCCCCGGTATGGGGACGGCTGGCCCGGCAAGCCGATGCCAGCCGCAGGCAAAACGGCCCACGTAAGGCGACTTCTCGTCGACCGATCACGGTGCGGCTTAGAAGTAAGTCCTGCCCCGCCGGGGGACCCGATGTCCCCCGGGTAAGGGAGAAGAGTAATAGTGGCACAGGCAGCCGCGATCCTCTCAGCAGGCGGATGTGGGGTAGAAGACCAGGTCGGCCGGGCGGGTGCCGCTCTAATCCGGGCAGAAGGGGGTTTCCTCAGTGGACATCATCTTCAAGAGCCGGCACACCGACGTGCCGGAGCGGTTCCGGAAGCACGCCACCGCGAAGCTGTCAAAGATCGAGAAGCTAGACCATCGCGCTGTCCGGATCGACGTAGAGCTCTCGGCCGAGCGCAACCCGCGCCAGGCCGGCCGCAAGGAGCGGGTTGAGCTCACGGTTACCTCCAAGGGCCCTGCGATCCGGGCCGAGGCCGCGGCCGAGGACAGGTTCGCCGCGCTTGACCTCGCGCTGGCGAAGCTGGACGCGCGGCTGCGCCGTGCGCTCGACCGGCGCAAGGCACGGCACGGCGCGCACTCCGCGACCCGCGTGACCGACCTGCCGGAGACCAGCCAGGGTGTCGCCGCCGAACTCCCCGAGGTGCGGCCGGAAACCCCTGGCGGCGACGGTGCCGCTGGCAGGCTGGCGGAGCCGCAGGGTGCCGCGGACGGCGCTGCCGCCGGCGACGCCGAGGATGTCGTGCAGATCGAGATGGAAGGCGACGGCCCCCTCGTCGTGCGGGAGAAGTTTCACGCCGCCGTCCCGATGACCATCGACCAGGCGCTGTTCGAGATGGAGCTGGTCGGGCACGACTTCTTCCTGTTTACCGACGAGAAGACCAGCATGCCGAGCGTTGTGTACCGGCGCCGCGGCTACCAGTACGGGGTGATCAGGCTCGTGGAGGATCCCGATGCCGGCCCCGGAACGCTCGCGGACAAGAATGGCTCAGCAGCAGCGCTCGCCGAGGACGCCCGCGGCCGGCTCCGGCAGCCTGCTGACACCGCAGGCCCGTAACGCGTACCGGCCGGCGGCACGGTGCCCGTCGGCGGCGCCTGATGTCACGCCCCGGCGCGGTGGCGCGCCGGGGCGTGCAGCTTGCAACCTGAGCGCGTGTCGGTAAGAGTTTCAGGCACGGGCATCGCGGATGCAGTGGTCGCGGGGAGCCGGCCGCGCGCCCCTGACCGGGCCGTCAGAGGAGGATGGCATGGACCGCAATGCCGGGTCGGGTGCTTCGGATGACGGCGCCCGGCAGGGGCCGGAGCCGATTCGCACCCTGATCGTCGACGACCACGCCCTGTTCCGCCGGGGGCTTGAGATGGTGCTCGACACCGAGCCCGACATCGAGCTCGTGGGGGAGGCGAGCGACGGTGAGGAAGCCGTACGCAAGGCCGGCGAGTCCCTGCCAGATGTGATCCTCATGGACATCCGGATGCCGCGCAGCAGCGGCATCGAGGCCTGCCGCGCGCTCAAGGAGCTCGTGCCCAGCACGAAGATCGTGATGCTGACGATCAGCGACGAGGAAGAGGACCTGTTCGAGGCGATCCGGGCCGGCGCGAGCGGCTACCTGCTCAAGGACATCCCGCTGGACGAGGTCGCCGACACGGTGCGGGCCGTGAACGGCGGTCAGTCACTGATCAACCCGTCCATGGCCGGCAAGCTGCTCACCGAATTCGCCGTGCTCGCCCGCCGGGACGAGGAAGAGCCGCCGCAGCAGGTCCCGGCGCCGCGGCTGACCGACCGCGAGATCCAGGTGCTCCGGCTCGTCGCCAGGGGCATGAACAACCGCGACATCGCCAAGGAGCTGTTCATCTCCGAGAACACGGTGAAGAACCACGTCCGCAACATCCTGGAAAAGCTGCAGATCCATTCCAGGATGGAGGCGGTCATGGTTGCCGTCCGGGAGAAGCTCATCGAGTTCGGCTGACCATGAGCGCCGCGCAGCATGAACGCCTTGTCAGGTGTCTCCTGACGCTGTAAGGTCGTGCCTGACAATCCGTCAGGTGGTGCCTGACGCGATGCCCGCCGAGCGAAGCCGGAGCAGCCGATGGCGAGTACCGACCTGAGCGCGAGCACGTGCTGCTCGTTCTGCATGAAGCCGGCAGCGGAGGTCGCCCGGCTGGTAGCCGGGCCCGGCGTGTTCATCTGCAACGAGTGCGTGGACCTGTCCGCCGAGATAATCCGGACGACCGGGCAGCCGGCGGACGGGGGCGGCCCCGCGATCGAGGCGTGGGAGCAGCGACTGTCGGATGAGGAACTGCTGGCGCACCTGCCGCGGGTGGCGGCGGCTAGCGCGAAACTAGAGCAGCACCTCACCGGCTGGGTCCGGCAGGCGCGCAGCCGCGGGATTACCTGGACGCGGATCGGCGAGGCGCTCGGCATGACCCGGCAGTCGGCCTGGGAGCGATTCTCCGGCGAGGACTGACCTGGTGAGGACGGCCTGGTGAGGACGGCCTGGTGAGGACGGCCCGGCGAGGACGGCCCGGCGGGCGGTCAGGACCTCAGGTCGCGGGCGCTGCCGGCGCCGAGCGAGGCGAGGGCCGAGCGCAGCCTGGGCTCGAGCCCGGCCGGCTGCAGCCGCTCGACCCGGACGCTGTCGCAGCCGACCCACGAGGCCGCCTCCGTAAGTGCGCGTGCCATGTGCTCGGCGGCCGACGGCCGGTCCAGCGTGAGCTTGCGCGCGACGAGCGTGCTGCCCGCCCTGGCAGGATCGACCCTGCCGACTAGCTTTCCCCCCGCCAGCAGCGGCATCGTGTAGTACCCGTGCACCCGCTTGTGCTGCGGTACGTATGCCTCCAGGCTGTGCTCGAAGCCGAACACGCGCAGGGTCCGCTTGCGATCCCAGATCAGCGAGTCGAACGGCGAGAGCAGCGTGACGCGATGCCGGCCGCGCCGGGTCGCGGATCCCGCCGGTGCGTCCACGGCTTCGGGATGGGCCCAGGCGCGCACCGCCGGGCCGTGCCGCCCTGCTGCGATCTCGACCGGGATCAGCCCGGCGGTCTCCGCTGCGGTGGCCGCCGTCAGGGCGGGGCCGCCATCGGTCAGCTCAGCCTTGTAGCTGAGCCGCTGGTAGTCGGTCAGGTCGGCGTGCGTGACCACGCCCAGCGCCCGCGCGGCGACCTCGGCGAGGTGCGTCACGCACTCGGCGTCGCCGGGCTCCGGGCCGGCCAGATCCGCGGGCAGCACCCGCTCCGGCAGGTCGTAGATCCGCCGCCAGCCCTCCCTGCGAGCGCAGATGACGTCGCCGGTGTCCAGCAGCCACTCCACCGCGATCTTGGTGTCCGACCAGTCCCACCAGGGCCCGCCCTTCTTGGTCCCGCCGAGCTCGGTAGCGGTCAGCGGGCCCTCGGCCCGGATCCTGGCCAGCACCCGGTCGCATACCTCGGGATGGCTCTGATGCCACCGCATGCCCTTCGCGCGGAAGGCGCGGCGCCGGAATGCGTAGTACGGCCATTCCTCGACTGGCAGCACGCACGCCGCGTGCGACCAGTACTCGAACGCCGTCGCCGCCCGCGGGTGCCAGTAGGCGCGCTCGACCCGCGCCCTGCCTACTGGCCCGAGACGGGCGTAGGCCACCAGCTCATGCGACCGGGCCAGCACGCTGATCGTGTCCAACTGGACTCCGCCAACCCGGCGGAGCATGCCGGGCACCCCGCCGCGGCGCCCGTCCGCGCCCAGCAGACCCTGGGCGCGCAGCACCATGTGTCGCGCCTCGTCCTGACTTAGGGTGAATTTAGGCACAGGAAGGCTGGGATTGGCCACGTAACGGAGGTTACTGGCAGCCGGTGACAGTCGGCCCGGAACGGCTGGCGCCTGGCAGACAGGCTGTGACCAGGAGCGGCAGGAGCAGCCTTCGGCTTAGTACCAGTCCTCGAAGATGTTGGTGGCGAGCCCGAGCAGGCCGCCGAGCGCGGCCACGCCTAGACCGACCCAGAACAGCCACCAGGTCGGCCCGAAGACCAGCGCAAGGCCGCCGGCGACGAAGCCGATGACGATGAGCGTCACCGCGACCCAGGACACCGTCCGGCCGTGGTAGGTCGGAAAGTGCACCGGGGTACCAGGTACCTGCGAGACGAACGGGGCGGGCGACGCGGAGGCGCTGGCTGCCATGTTGCCGCTCATTCCCTCGGCAGCGGACAGCCTGCCACCTGCGGTAGCGGGCCTGACCTGCTCTGACATGCGCCCTGCTCCTCTTCTCCTGCAGCCCTGCCGCGCGGGCACGGTGTCGCGAGGGCCAATGTACCTGTCATTGTGGCCACCAGCCCCATCCGGGTGCGCACTTGCCCCCGATCGGCGAGTCAGGGCGGCCGCGGCACGGGCCGGGCGGGCGCGGACTCGGCATTGGCCGGCCTGGTCGCCTACGATGACGTTGAGACCAGTCTGGCTGCCGCAGCCGTGCCCTGGGCCAGCCGGAGTGCGCTGCCCGTGCGCTTGCGGCAGGCGGCCGGACTTACGGGGCAGGGACAGCGGCCAGCCAGGCCTCTAGCCGGACGGTATCGCAGGGAGCGCGACGACAAGTGCCAGCAATAATCGACAACATCCTTCGCGCTGGCGAGGGCAAGACGCTGCGCAAGCTCAAGACGCTCGTCACCCAGGTCAACTCGATCGAGGAAGACTTCCGGGCGCTCACCGACGCCGAGCTGCGGGCGATGACCGACGAGCTGAAGCAGCGGCACGCCGACGGCGAGAGCCTCGACGACCTGCTGCCCGAGGCGTTCGCGACCGTGCGCGAGGCCGCGTCGCGCGTCATCGGCCAGCGGCACTTCGACGTTCAGCTGATGGGCGGCGGCGCGCTGCACATGGGCAACATCGCCGAGATGAAGACCGGCGAGGGCAAGACGCTGACGGCGGTGCTGCCGTCTTACCTCAACGCGCTGACCGGCCGCGGCGTGCATGTCGTGACCGTGAACGACTATCTGGCCAAGTACCACGCCGAGTGGATGGGCCGCGTGCATCGTTTCCTCGGTCTCGAGGTGGGCGTGATCCTGGCCGACATGGACCCGGATACCCGGCGCAAACAGTACGCGGCCGACGTCACCTACGGCACCAACAACGAGTTCGGCTTTGACTACCTGCGCGACAACATGGCATGGGGCCTCGACGAGTGTGTGCAGCGCGGGCATTACTTCGCCATCGTCGACGAGGTGGACTCCATCCTGATCGACGAGGCGCGGACCCCGCTGATCATCAGCGGCCCGGTCGACGAGAACAGCACCTGGTATCAGGCCTTCGCCCGGATTGCGCCGCGGCTGCGCCGCGGCGAGGACGGCGAGGGCGACTACGAGGTCGACGAGAAGAAGCGCACCGTCGGCATTCTGGAGTCCGGCGTCCAGAAGGTCGAGGACGATCTCGGCATCGACAACCTGTACGAGAGCATCAACACGCCGCTCATCAGCTTCCTCAACAACGCGCTCAAGGCCAAGGAGCTCTACGTCAAGGACAAGGACTACGTCGTCATGAACGGCGAGGTCCTCATCGTCGACGAGTTCACCGGCCGCATCCTGCACGGCAGGCGCTGGAGTGAGGGACTGCACCAGGCGGTCGAGGCCAAGGAAGGCGTCGAGATCAAGGACGAGAACCAGACACTCGCCACGATCACGCTGCAGAATTACTTCCGGCTCTACGAGAAGCTGTCGGGCATGACCGGCACGGCCCTCACCGAGGCCAACGAGTTCCACCAGACCTACAAGCTCGGCGTCGTGCCGATCCCGACGAACATGCCCATGATCAGGGTCGACCAGTCCGACCTGGTCTACCAGACCGAGGACGCCAAGTGGGACGCGCTGGTCGAGGACATCGTCGAGCGCCACAACGCGGGCCAGCCGATCCTCGTCGGCACCACCAGCGTGGAGAAGTCTGAGCTGGTGTCGCGGCAGCTCAAGCGCAAGGGTGTGCCGCACGAGGTGCTGAACGCCAAGTACCACGAACGCGAGGCCGCGATCGTCGCCCGCGCGGGCCACAAGGGCGGTGTCACCGTCGCCACGAACATGGCAGGCCGCGGCACCGACATCATGCTGGGCGGGAACCCGGAGTTCGTCGCCGACCAGGAACTGCACCAGCGCGGCCTGTCGCCGGCGGAGACCCCGGAGGACTACGAGGCAGCGTGGCCCGAGGCGGTCGAGAAGGCGCGCAAGGCGGTCGCCGAGGAGCACGAGCAGGTCGTTGCGCTCGGCGGCCTGTACGTGCTCGGCACCGAGCGGCACGAGTCGCGCCGGATCGACAATCAGCTCCGCGGCCGCTCCGGCCGTCAGGGTGACCCCGGCGAGTCGAGGTTCTACCTCTCGCTCGAGGATGAGCTGATGGTCAGGTTCAACGGCGACAAGATCGCGCATCTGATGCAGCTGCTGAAGACGCCGCCGGAGATGCCGCTTGAGTCCAAGCCGGTCAGCCGCGCGATCAGGTCCGCGCAGGGCAACGTCGAGTCGCTCAACTTCGAGATCCGCAAGGACGTGCTCAAGTACGACGACGTCATGAACCGCCAGCGCAAGGTCGTCTACGACGAGCGGCGCGCGGTGCTGGAGGGCGCCGACCTGACCGAGCAGATCAGCGGCATGATCGACGACGTCGTGAGCGACTACGTGTCCGGTGCCACCGCCGACGGGTTCCCGGAGGAGTGGGACCTGGACAAGCTATGGCGGGCGCTCAGGCAGCTGTACCCGGTCCGCGCCACGATCGACGAGGTAGTCGACGAAGCAGGCGGCGAGCGGTCGCACCTGACCAGGGAGATCCTGACCGAGGTCATCCAGGAAGACGCGAAGGCAGCCTACGCGCGCCGGGAGGAGGAACTCACCCCGGAGGTTATGCGCGAGTTCGAGCGGCGAGTCGTGCTGTCGGTGCTGGACCGCAAGTGGCGCGAGCACCTCTACGAGATGGACTACCTGCGTGAGGGCGTGAGCCTGCGGGGTTACGGGCAGCGTGATCCGCTGATCGAGTACCAGCGCGAGGGCTACGACATGTTCACCTCGATGATGGAGGGCATCAAGGAGGAATCGGTCACCAGCCTGTTCAACCTCCAGGTCCAGGTGCAGCAGAACCCGATCGTCGAGGAATCGGTGCCCGGGGCGGCCGGAGTGCCGCCTGTGGTAGCGCCGCCCGCCAGGTCCCGGCATGCCCAGTCGCAGCCGGCCCAGTCGCAGCGAGCCCAAGCTGAGCCGACCCAGTCGCAGCCAGCCCACGGTCAGCATGCACGCAGGCAGGCGCCGCGTCATGCGGCCGGAGGCCCGCAGCCCGAAGCGGCCAACGGTGAGACGGCGCTGCCTGCCGGGCTCGCCCGCGGCCTGGCCAGGCCGAAGCAGACCGGGCAGCTCAGCTACAGCGCGCCGGCCGACGATGCCTCCGGGCACGCGGAGCACAAGACGACGGGCGCCGGCTCGGCGGAGTACGTCAACGTGGGCAGGAACGCCCCGTGCCCGTGCGGCTCGGGCCGCAAGTTCAAGCAGTGCCACGGGGATCCGCGCAACCGCTGACGAGACTGCCCGGGCCGGGACGGAGGGTCCCGCCCGGCGAAGGGTGCCGACCGGGGGACGGTGTGTCGCGCTCGGCAAGGGTGCCGCCCGCGGAGGGTGCCGCCGGGGCGAAGGCGCCGACCGGGGGAGGTGGCCTGGCACGAGCCCGCGTCCGGCCGCGTCAGGCGGACTCGAGCGCGGTGCACTGCCAGCCGGGCCCGGTGCGCCCTGGCCGGCTGCTGCCGGTCACCGTGCTGGCTGGTGCCGTGCCGGGGGACCCGGTGCTGCCCCGTGCCGGGCCGGCGGTCCGTTCCAGCCGGACCGCCAGGACCCGGACCCGCGCGCCGAAGCCGACGACAGCCGTCACCTCCAGGACGTCCGCGGCCGGCGCAGACGTCATGACCCGGCGCACCCGCGGCCGCTGGCCGGTCGCCAGCATCGGGCCGAGCTCGCGGATCCGCTGCCGGGTGTGCTCGGTGGTCCAGGGCGCGAGCTGCTGAGCGGGCCTCGAGCCCGCAAGCGTCTCGGCGAGCGCCTGAGCGAACCGGCCGGGCCAGCCGCCCGTGCCTGGAACTGCCCGGCCCGTGAGCCCCGGCCGCGCCCCCCGGGCACCCGGGGGCGGCGCGTCAAACAGGTGGCCGGCGGGAGGCGCAACCGCGGGCGGCAGGTCACGCGCCGCCGGTCCCGGCATGGCGCGGAGATCAGGCGCGGCGGCGGCGGTCTCGCCCTCGCACGGCGGCAGGCAGTCCGGGACCCGGACCCGGCGGATCGCGATCGGGTCGGGCAGCGGGGCCCGGCGGCCAGGCGGGCGGCGGCGACCCGGCCGGACGGGAACCACGAGTGGCCTGCCAGGCATATCGGGCGTGTGCGAAGGTAATCCGGGCGGCGTATTCAGCTCCATGCCTGAAGTTGTACTCGCTGCCGGTGACATTCCCGGCGGCGGAATGCGGGCGGCGCCGGGCTGGTTCTTTCCTACTGGTCACGAATCGAACATCTGGAGACAGCAGTGTCATTGCCACCGCTCGTAGAGCCGGCCGCCGACCTTAGCGTCGACGAGGTCAAGCGCTACTCGCGCCACCTGATCATCCCGGAGGTCGGGATGACCGGCCAGAAGCGCCTGAAGAACGCGAAGGTGCTCTGCGTGGGCGCGGGCGGGCTCGGCTCCCCGGCACTGCTCTACCTGGCCGCGGCCGGGGTCGGCACGCTCGGCGTGATCGACTTCGACACGGTGGACGAGTCCAACCTGCAGCGGCAGATCATCCACGGGCAGTCCGATATCGGCAGGCCCAAGGCGGAGTCCGCGCGGGACAGCATCGCGGAGATCAACCCCTACGTGAACGTCATCCTCTACGAGGAGTCGCTCACCGTAGATAATGTTATGGAGATTTTCTCCCAGTTTGACCTGATTGTGGATGGCACCGACAACTTCGCCACCCGGTACATGGTCAACGACGCGTGCGTGCTGCTCGGCAAGCCCTACGTCTGGGGGTCGATCTTCCGTTTCGACGGTCAGGCCAGCGTCTTCTGGGCAGAGCACGGTCCCTGCTACCGCTGCCTGTACCCGGACCCGCCGCCGCCGGGGATGGTGCCGTCCTGCGCCGAGGGCGGCGTGCTGGGGGTGCTGTGCGCCTCCATCGGATCGATCCAGGTCAACGAGGCCATCAAGCTGCTCACCGGGATCGGTGAGCCGCTCGCAGGCCGGCTGATGATCTACGACGCCCTGGAGATGAGCTACCGCACGGTCCGCATCCGCAAGGACCCCGAGTGCGCTATCTGCGGGAAGAACCCGACGATCACCGAGCTGATCGACTACGACGCGTTCTGCGGCACGCTCTCGGAGGACGCGCAGCAGGCCGCCTCGGGATCGACGATCACGGCGACCGAGCTCAAGTCGATGCTGGACGGTGACGACGACATCTTCCTGATCGACGTCCGGGAGCCGAACGAGTACGAGATCGTGTCGATTCCGGGGGCGGTGCTGATCCCGAAGGACCAGTTCCTTACCGGCGCCGCCCTCGAGCGGCTGCCGCAGGACAAGCGCATCGTACTGCACTGCAAGAGCGGTGCCCGCAGCGCCGAGGCACTGGCCGTGGTCAAGAACGCGGGCTTTGCTGACGCCGTGCACGTGGGCGGCGGCGTGCTCGCCTGGGTGAGCCAGGTGGACCCCAGCCTGCCCACATACTGAGACGCCGGCTGAGCCCGCCCGGCCGCCGGACCCGCACGCGGCGGCCGGCGCAGGCCGTAGGCTTCCGGTGTGACATGGCAGCCGGACGCAGTGAACACCGGGGACGAGGCCCCGGCGGACCTGCCCGGGCCGGCCGGGGCCGAGTCGCCGGAATACGTGGCGCCTGGCGGGCCGCCGACGCGAGCCCGCGGGCGTAGCTGGGCCGCGATAGTGGCGCTGCTGGCCGTCGGGCTGTGCGGGCTTGCCGGCGGAGCCGCCGGGGCGGTGCGTCAGCTACTGCCGCGCGAGTTCTCGGCATCGCAGCAGCGGCAGATCCAGACCTGGGAGATGACCAGGCGGTGGCGCGCCATGCAGGCGGGCCAGATCTTCCCCGCGACCATCTCGTACCCGGTGTCGCCGCAGGACCTGAACGGCGTGCAGGGTCTGGTGCTCACCGCCACCCGGCTGGCACTCGCGCCGCAGAGCAGCTGCCGCGGGGCCGTCTCTGCGGCGGCAGTGACCGTGCTCGCCGCGGCCCGGTGCGCTGCCGTCCTGCGGGCCACGTACGTCGACGCATCCGGCAGCATGGCCATCACGCTCGGCGTCGCCGCCCTGCCCGATGCGGCGGCCGCCATGACCGCTGCGCAGAAGCTGGCGCGGGCCATCCGCGACCAGGGCCTCGCCGTGCACGCGTTTCCCGTGGCCAGAACGCCCGCCGCAGGCTTCAGGCAGGCGCAGCGGCAGTTCTCGATCGCCGTCGCGGCCGGCCCGTACGTCATCCTGGCGACGGCCGGATTCACCGACGGCAGGCGGCATGTGCAGCTGAGTACCGACGACTACTACGAGCAGGAGATGAGCAGCCTGGCTTACGGCCTGGCAGGCAACGTCTCCAGGCGCCTCGGCGCGACGCCGCTGCCGCCGACCTGCCCTGGTGCGCCCGGATGCTGAGCGCGCGCTGGCGCCGGGCTGCGGTCGCCGCCGGAGTGCTGGCCTGCCTGCAGGCAGCGGCCGTGCCGCTCGCCGCGCCCGCAGGCGCGGATGCCGTGCGCGACAGCGAGGCGTGGGTGCTGCACGCCCTGAACGTGGAGCCTGCCTGGCAGGTGACGCATGGCCACGGCGTGACCGTCGCCGTCATCGACAGCGGCGTGAACCCGGCCGTTTCTGACCTGGCAGGCTCGGTTGTCACAGGTCCCGACCTGACCGGGGTCAGCACCCCGTCCTCGGACAGCAACTGGGGCAAGCACGGCACCTGGATGGCGTCGCTGATCGCCGGGCACGGGCATGACAACGGCAGCGGCATCATCGGCGTGGCGCCAGCCGCGAAGGTCCTGTCCATCAGAGTCATCACCGACAAGGGCGACCCGAACTTCAGCGCCTACGAGCACGAGCCGGCCCTGAAGAGCCAGCGCGAGCTGGCCGACGCCATCCGGTACGCGGTCAGTCACCATGCGGGTGTCATCAGCATGTCGCTCGGCTACAGCCTGCAGAGCCAGCCGGTACGTGCCGCGCTGCAGGATGCCTACGACCACGACGTGGTGGTCGTCGCGTCCGCCGGCAATTCCGAGGGTCAGGCTCGCGGCACCGCGGCCGGCCAGGCCCCGTACTCGTTCCCGGCGAACTACCCTGGCGTGCTCGCGGTCGCGGCGCTGACCGAGAACGGCCAGCTGGCTGGCTATTCCAGCAACAACCTGTCCGTGCAGGTCGCCGCGCCCGGGTCCGCGGTCCCGGCGCAGGGCAGGGATGGCAGGTACTGGATCGTGACCGGCACCAGCCCGGCGTGCGCACTGACCTCCGGCGTGGTGGCCCTGGTCAAGTCCAGGTACCCGCGGCTTACCGACGAGCAGGTCATAGCCGCGATCACGAGCAGCACGACCCCCGGCAGCCGGCCCGCGGGCGGCTACGACGACCAGGTCGGGTTCGGCGAGGTCAACGCCGCTGGTGCGCTGGCAGCGGCCGGCCGGATCGAGGCCGAGGGGCCGGCGCCGGGCAGCCTCGCGGCCGCCGCGTATTTCGGCGGCGGGCCTGCTGCCATCCCGGCGCCGCCGGTCGCGCCGCGCGGCCGCTCCGCGCTCGTGCTGTACTGCCTGCTCGGGGCCGCGAGCCTCGCGCTCGTGGCGGTCGCGGTCTCGCGCATGTTCGCGCTGCGCGACCCGGCACCGGCCGACGGGCCCGTGCTCGCGACCTCGGTACGCGCGGCCGCCGGGCCGCCAGGCAGGCACGCAGCACCGCGCAGATCCGACGGCGCCAGCGGCCGTCCGGACGCTGGCGCGGACGAGCGGTGAAGGGGCGGCCGGGTACCGGAACGGCGGGCCGCATGGACGACTACGCGGGCCGGGTCCTCGACGCCGTGGACGCGATTCCGGCAGGCCGGGTGATGTCCTACGGTGACGTCGCCGAGTTCATCGGCGCCGGCGGTCCGCGCCAGGTCGGCCGCGTCATGGCGCTGTGGGGCGGCGGCGTGGCGTGGTGGCGCGTCGTGCACGCAGACGGCTCGCTGCTGGCCGGGCATGAGCGCGCGGCCCTGGCGCACTTGGGGGCCGTGGCCCCGCCGCTGCGCGGTCCGGGGGGGGGGGGGCGGGCGCGCGTCGATATGCGGCGCGCCCGGCTGGCGGGCATTCCGGCAGCTGACTGACGGCGCGCCGGGACTGCGCTGCCACTCCGGGCGCGGTCCTGCGCGACACGGCCGGCCGAGAGTCCCGGCATCGGTCCGGGCGCGACCCTGCGCGAAGACCGCGATACGGCTCCGATTGTCAGTGCGGTCTGCTGAAATTCTTCCCGAGATGGAAACCGGATCGCCCGCATACCGCCTTGTGCGCGAGCGCGCTGGCGCGCTAGCCGCGCCGGCGCTGGACGCTGCGCAGCGGGCCGTCGTTGCGCACAGCGGCGGACCGCTGCTCGTGCTCGCCGGTCCTGGTACCGGCAAGACCACGACGATCGTCGAGTCCGTTGTCGACCGGATAGCGCGCCGGGGCGTCGACCCCGGCCGGGTGCTGGTGCTGACGTTCAGCCGCAAGGCCGCCGAGGAGCTGCGCGAGCGCATCGCGCTGCGGCTGGACCGCACCCTGCGGCAGCCGCTGGCCATGACCTTTCACAGCTACGCGTTCGCGCTGGTCCGACGGGAGTTCGTGCTCAGCGGCGAGCAGCCGCCGATTCTGCTTCCCGGGCCGGAGCAGCTGCTCGAAGTCCGGCGGCTGCTGCGCGGCGAGGCGAGCGACGGCAGCCGCGGCTGGCCCGAGCGGCTGCGCGCCGCGGTTGGTACCAGGGGATTCGCCGCGGAGCTGCGCGACTTCCTGCTCCGGGCGGCCGAGCGCGGTCTCGACGGCAGCGGGCTGGCCGCGCTCGGCGCGCTGCACGGACGCGACGATTGGGCGGCCGCCGGGCGGTTCCTCGATTCCTACGCGGCGCGCTTCGATCTCGCGCCAGTCCCCGCCTACGACTACGCCGAGATCGTCAGGATCGCGGGATCGCTGCTGCGGCGCGGCGCGGTCCGCGCGCGCGAGCGAGACGCGTACGACGCGGTGTTCGCGGACGAGTACCAGGACACCGATCCGGCGCAGGAGGAGCTGCTGGTGCAGCTCGCGGGCGACGGCCGGGAGCTGGTCGCGGTGGGCGATCCGGATCAGTCGATCTACGCGTTCCGCGGCGCGGACGTGGACGCGCTGCGCCGCTTCCCAGACCGGTTCCGTGCGCCGGACGGCAGCCCCGCCCTGGTCGCCGCGCTGCACCTCAGCCGCCGCAGCGGTCCGGTACTGCTGTCCGCCTCGCGCCGGGTCGCGTCCCGGCTGCCCGGCGTGCTCGGACACCGGGCAGGTCCAGGACCTGACCATCGGTCGCTGCTGCCTGCGGCCGGCTGCGAGCCGGGGACCGTGCGCATCGTCGTGGCGTCGAGCGCCAGTCAGGAAGCCGCGCTGATCGCCGACACGCTGCGCCGAGCGCACCTGATGGACGGCGTGCCGTGGTCACGAATGGCAGTGCTCGTGCGCTCCGCAGTTCGCCAGGTGGCCGTTCTGCAGCGTGCGCTCACGGCGGCGGGCGTGCCGGCGGCGGTAGCGGACGATGACCTGCCGTTGTCGGCCGAGCCCGGGTGTCAGCCGCTGCTGCGCCTGATCGGGTGCGCCGTGCACCCCGAGGCGCTTGATGAGCAGGCCGCCGCGGAGCTGCTCACCGGGCCGCTCGGGGGCACCGATGCACTGGGACTGCGGCGGCTGCGCCGCGGCCTGCAGGCGGCCGCCCGCGCGGCCGGACATACGCCCGCCGAGGAGCCGCTGGCCGGCGCGCTGCGGGATCCGCGCGAGCTGGCGCAGGCCGGCTGGCCCGACAGCGCAGCCGAGCACGCCACCGGGACCGCGATCGCGGCCGCGCACAAGGTGGCGGCGCTGCTGGAGGTCGCGCGGGCCGCGGACCGGCGCGGGACGCCGCACGACGTGCTGTGGGCGGTGTGGGAGGCATCCGGCCTGGCGGCGGAGTGGCAGGCCGCCAGCGCGGCGGGCGGTATCCGCGGCGCGGTCGCGGACGCGGACCTGGATGCGGTCGTCGCGCTGTTCGACGCGGCCGCCCGGTTTGCCGAGCGGCTGCCGCACGGATCCACGTGGCTGTTCCTGGACAGCCTGGCCGGGCAGGAGATAGCCGGCGACACCCTCGCCGCGCGCGCGCCGCGCGGGGAGAGCGTCACGGTGCTCACCGCGCACAAGTCCAAGGGCCTGGAGTGGGACCTGGTCGCGGTCGCGGGAGTGCAGGAAGGTACCTGGCCCGACCTGCGCCAGCGGGGATCTCTGCTCGGCATGGACGAGCTGGTCGACGTCGTCGCCGGGCGCGACACCGGGTCGGCGGCAGATGCCGCGGCCGTCGCGGCCACCGCGCGGCTGCTGGCGGAGGAGCGGCGGCTGTTCTACGTGGCAGTGACCAGGGCCCGCACGTCGCTGCTGGTGACAGCCGTCGGCGCGGAAGACGCGGAGGAACGCCCGTCGCGGTTCCTTGCCGAGCTGGCCGGGGAGGACATCGAGATCGAGCGGGTCGAGGGCGGCAAGCACCGCTGGCTCTCGCTGCCCGCGCTGACCGCGGATCTTCGCAGGGCGACAGCCGATACCGGCCTGCCGGCCTCCGTCCGGGCAGCCGCGGCCGGGCAGCTCGCGAACCTGGCGGCCGTCGGCGTGCGCGGGGCGAGCCCCCGCCACTGGTACGCGCTCACCGAGCTGACCGCGCCAGGCCAGCGGATCACCGGCAGCGTGCGGATATCGCCATCGCGGGTCGAGAGCTTCACCCGCTGCGGCCTGCGCTGGCTGCTCGAGGCTGCCGTGGGCGCGGGATCGCCCGGCACCGCGCAGCATCTGGGCGTGGTGATACACGCCGCGGCCGCGCTCGCTGCCGAGGGAGCCGACGACGGCGAGGTCGCCAAGCGCATCGACGAGCTGTGGCAGCACCTGGACTTCGGCAGCTCCTGGTACAGCAGCAGGCAGCGCAGGCAGGCCGATGCCATGGTCCGCAAGTTCCTGGACTGGCACCGGAACAACCCGCGCGAGCTGGTCGCGGTCGAGCAGAAGCTGGAGGCCGCGCTCGGAGACATCACGATCACCGGCCGGGTCGACCGGCTGGAGCGCGACGCGGACGGCGCCGCGATCGTCGTGGACCTGAAGACGGGTACCCGGCCGTCGGACGGGGACCTGGATCGCAACCCGCAGCTCGGCGTGTACCAGCTGGCTGTCTTGCTGGGTGCCTTCGAGCAGCTCGGGCTCACCGAGCCGGGCGGAGCGGAGCTCGTGCACGTCGGCAAGGCCGCGCTGACCGCGAGCGTGCGGGTGCAGGCGCAGCGGGGCCTGCGCGATGACCCGGAGCCGGAATGGGCACGGCACCTGGTCGAGACGGTCGCCGAGGGCATGGCCGGCCCGGTGTTCACGGCGACGGCGAATCCTGGCTGCCGGGTCTGCCCGGTGGCGTCCTGCTGCCCGGTCGACGAGCGCGGCGGGCAGGTGCTGCCATGACGACCCCGCCGATCCGGTACAGCCCGGCGCAGCTCGCGAGACTCGTGGGGACACAGGAGCCGACCGCGGAGCAGGCGGCGGTCATAAGCGCGCCGCTCGCGCCGATGGCCGTCATCGCCGGCGCTGGCTCAGGGAAGAGCGAGACCATGGCCGCGCGCCTGGTCTGGCTGGTGGCCAACCAGCTGGTGCAGCCCGAGCGCGTGCTCGGCCTGACGTTCACGAGGAAGGCGGCGGCCGAGCTAGCGGAGCGGGTCCGGATGCGGCTAGAGGGGCTGCGCAGGGCCGGTCTGGACCTGCCGCGCGGCCCCGACGGCGGCCGCGCGGCGGCCGGCGACACGGGCCGGGACGCGGCCGGCGACATGGGCCGGGACGCGGGCGGCGAAGCCGCGGCCGGCGACGCGCTGGCCGGCACGCCGGTCATCTCGACCTATCACGCCTATGCCGGCCGTCTCGTGGCCGATCACGCGCTGCGCGAGGGTCTCGAGCCCACGCTCAGGCTCATCACGCCCGCGGTGTGCTGGCAGCTCGCGGCGAGGGTGGTCGCCGCGTACGAAGGCCCCATGGACGCGCTGGAGTGGACGCCGGCCACGGTGACCGCGGCGGTGCTGGCGCTCGCCGGCGAGATGGCCGAGCACCTGCGCGGTCGGGCCGACATAGCCGAGATCGGCGCAGCGCTGGGTGCCGACGTGGCGGCGCTGACCGGCAAGATCCCCAAGGCGGCGCGCGACGTGCTGAGCACCCAGCGCGCGCGCGAGCAGCTGGTTCCCCTGGTAGCCGGCTACGCGGCTGCCAAGGCGGCCCGCGAGGTCATCGACTACGGCGACCAGATGGCCATCGCGGCGCGGATCGCCGCCGGGCATCCCGCGGTGGGCCAGGCCGAGCGGGCCCGGTACCAGGCGGTCCTGCTCGACGAGTATCAGGACACCTCACACGCCCAGCTGGTGCTGCTGCGGGCGTTGTTCGGGACCGGACACCCGGTGACGGCGGTGGGCGACCCGTGTCAGTCCATCTACGGCTGGCGGGGCGCGAGCGCTGGCAACCTGCGCAGATTCAGCGCCGACTTCCCGGTGCGGCCCGGGCAGCCCGCTCCGGTGCAGTTGCTGTCGACGAGCTTCCGCAACACGGGCAGGGTGCTCGCAGCCGCGGGCGCCATCCAGGCCGAGCTGCGTGCCGACGCGGCCGACGTGCCGGTGCTGGCTGCGCCGCCGGGGCGGGCCGGGCGCGGGCTGGTGCGATGCGCGCTGCTGGAGTCGGCGGCCGCGGAGGCGGCCTGGGTGGCAGATCAGGTGGCGGCGCTGCTCGAGCTGCGGCCGGGGCTGGCACCCGATGGCCTGCCGTGGCCTGACGGCGGTCAGGCGCGGGTGCGCGCGCGGGATGTCGCGGTGCTGTGCCGCAAGCGGTCGCAGTTTGCCGCGGTGCGCGCCGCGCTGGAGGCCCGCGGCGTCCCGGTGGAGGTGGTGGGCCTCGGCGGCCTGCTCACGGTGCCCGAGGTCGCCGACATCGTGGCGACCCTGCAGGTCATGCACGACCCCACCGCGTCGGCCGCGCTGGCGCGGCTGCTGACGTCGCCGCGCTGGCGGATCGGCCCGGCTGATCTTGTCGCCCTGGGCCGGCGGGCCAGGCAGCTGGCTCGCGACGCCGAGCCCGGCGGCTCCGCGCCGGGTACTGCCGAGGGCGAGGTGGTGGCGGAGGCGCTGACCGATCTCACCAGGGACCAGGGCAGTCTTGTCGAGGCGCTGGACGATCTGGGCAGCCCGGCCGCGTACTCGTTCGCCGGGTACGGCAGGCTGGCGGCCCTCGGCGCCGAGCTGCGCGCGCTGCGCGCGCATACAGCCAGGCCACTCGCCGAGCTGGTGACCGAGGTCGAGCGGTCGCTCGGGCTGGACATCGAGGTGGCGTCGCGGCCGGGCGCTGACCCGGCCGCGGCACGGGCCGACCTCGACGCCTTCGCCGACGCCGCCGCGGCGTTCGCGGGCGACTCGCAGGAGCCGACCCTCGGCGCGTTCCTGGCCTATCTCGCCGCCGCGGAGAGCGAGGAGTTCGGCCTGGAAGCCGGCCAGGTCGGCGACACCGACTCGGTCAAGCTCGCTACCGTGCATGCGGCCAAGGGCCTGCAATGGGCGGCGGTGTTCGTGCCCGGCCTGGCCGATGGCCCGCTGCGGCATCTGTTCCCGGCCCGGCCTAGAGTCTCCACGAAGTGGACCGACAACGCCCGGCTGCTGCCATTCAGGCTGCGCGGCGATGCGGCAGACCTGCCGGTGCTGGCCGGGCTGACCGGCGCCGGGCTTGCCGAGTTCGGTACCGCTTGCGCGGCGCGTGACCTGTCGGAGGAGCGCAGGCTCGCGTACGTCGCCGCGACCAGGGCCGAGTACCTGCTTGGCTGCTGCGGTCACTGGTGGTCCGATGGCCCGTCGCGGCTCGGACCGTCCCAGTTCCTGCTCGACGTGCGCGCGGCGTGCGAGGAAGGCGCTGGCGAGGTCGACCGCTGGCATCCGGCACCAGAGCCGGAGGCGGTGAACCCGGCGCTGGCCGAGCCTGCCTCGGCGCCCTGGCCGGCCGCGATCGCGGCGAGCGCGCGCTACGACGCGGTCCGCGAGGCGGGCGCCCTCGTCGACGCGGCCATCCGCGCCCGCACCGAGCCGCAGCGGCCGGCCGCCCAAGCGCCGCCGGTCGCAGCGGACGATCCGTACCGGGAGCTGGTCGAGTCATGGGCCCGCGACACCGACCTGCTGCTGGCCGAGCGGGCCCGGCGACAGGCTGGCCACGAGGTCCTCGTCGGGCTGCCGCGCAGGCTTCCGGTCTCCGCGCTCGTCACCATGGCGCGGGATCCGGCCGAGCTCGCGCAGCAGGTGCGGCGGCCGATGCCGCGCCCGCCCGCCCCGAAGGCGACCCGCGGCACCGAGTTCCACCAGTGGCTGGAGCAGCGATTCGGCCAGGCAGAGCTGATCGACGCCGACGAGTTGCCCGGTGCGGCCGACGATGCCGCCGCGGCCGGCGCCGATCCTGAGCTTGCCGGGCTGAAGGCCGCGTTCGAGGCCGGTGAGTGGGCGGGCCGCTGGCCCGCGGAGGTGGAGGTCGGATTCGAGACGCTGATCGGCGGCCGGATGGTCCGCGGCCGGATCGACGCGGTGTTCGCCGACGATCCGGGTGGCGGTTTTGACGTCGTCGACTGGAAGACCGGTCGTCAGCCGGGCTCGCCAGCCGAGAAGCAGGCAGTAGCGGTGCAGCTCGCCGCCTACCGGCTAGCCTGGGCCGCGCTCGCCGGAGCCGGCGTCGAGCAGGTACGCGCAGCGTTCTACTACGTGCGCGACGACGTCACGGTCCGGCCCGCTGACCTGCTGGACGGGTCCGGCCTCGCGGCGCTGATCGAAGGCGTCGAGGTCGCGGCGGACTAGGCCCAGCCGCGGTGGGGCAGCCGCGGTGTCAGGCGGCGCTGCCGCGATGCCGGCCCGCGCAGCCGCGGTTTCTGGCCCGGGCAGCCCCGATGCCTAGTCGCGCACCGCGATCCCGCGCGCGTGCGGGGACGTGGGCCACGGCAGCCTGGACTCGGGCAGCCGGTACTTGGTCAGCCGGCCCATGCCGAATCCTGCCGCCCTGATGTCCGCCACGGGATCGCGGCTCACGTGACAGCCGCCGAAGCACCTCGGCCAGACCGTCGCGTCCAGCAGCTGCTGGAGGCGACGGCACCCGGCGGAGTCGGCCCGGACGTGCTCCATGAACACCAGCTCGCCACCTGGCCGCAGCACCCGCCGTGCCTCGGCCAGCGTCCGGGGCACGTCCGGTACCGAGCACAGCATCAGGGTCGCCACGACGGCGTCGACGCTGCCATCCTCGGCGGGGAGGCGCTCCGCGGTCCCGTCCACCACCTTGATCGGTACCGGGGCGGCGGCAGCGGCCTGCTCGGCGATCGCGCGCAGGTACGGCTCCGGTTCCACCGCGAGCACGCTGACGACCGCGGCCGGGTAGTGGCCGAAGTTCAGGCCGTTGCCCGCGCCCACCTCGAGCACGGATCCGGACAGCCCGGCGAGAAGCTCGTCGCGGATCCTGCCCACCCCGCCCGCGCCCTCCATGCTGCGGCTCAGCCGTGCGTAGTAACGGGCAAAAACCGGGTGACGTGTCTTCTGGGCTGGCATGAGCCCATTGTTCCCTGCGGCGGCGGTGGCTGGCACATCCACCGGATGGCTGACGCCCGGTGGCCGCGGAGAATCGCTGGGTAGGATGCCGGAGGTCCAACAGATGGAGGCCCCGGTGACGGAACGACGGGTGGCCATGAGCGATGGCATCGCCGAGCGCGTGGTGCGCCGGGCCATCTCACACCTTGCGAACACGTATCCGCATTCCCCGGCCCGGTCGGGCACGGCCAAGGACATGCTCGTCCGCGCGCTCGAGGGCAAGAGCGAGGAAGCTGATGGTGTGGACGGTTACGCCGCATCTGCCGCGATGGCGGCCCTCGCCCACGGCATCGAGGCCGAGGTCGGCACCGGCCTTGACTGGCTGGCGGTCGCCGCGCTGCAGGAGTGGGACTTCCACCACCCGGAGAACCCCATCTGACCGAGCGCGGCACCGACATTTCATCGGTTCGCAGTCCACAAACCAGTACATATGGTCCGGCAGAATGCCTGAAATCGATGGGAAGTGGCGGACGAGCGGGCCAGACGGGGGCTGCGGCCCGGCGGACGGGCTCAGTCCCCCGCGAGATGGCGTTCGAGCGAGGTCATCTTTGCCTGCAGCCCGCCGGTGACGCCTGGCCGGATGTCGGCCTTGAGCGTGACGCTCACCCTGGGCGCCCGCGCGGCGACGGCGTCCACGGCGTCTTTGACCACGGCCATCACCTCGTCCCAGTCGCCCTCGATCGAGGTGAACATGGCGTCTGTCTGGTTCGGCAGGCCACTCGCGCGGACCACGCGGACCGCGTCCGCGACGTACTCCGCGACATCCTCGCCAAGTCCGAGCGGCGTGACGGAGAACGCGACGATCATTGGCAGCTCCTCACCAGGCTGACAGCGGGCGATCGCCGCCCATGTTAGGCCCGCCCGGTCAGCCGGCAGCGCGCGGCGGTGCGCCGCTACGATCGTGACCGGCGCGCCGGTGCGCCGAGGTTTCGCCTGCGAAGGAGCACCATGGACGTCCGCGAGTACATCGAGCAGCACGCGGCGGAGTTCTTCGAGACACTCAGCGACTGGCTCACGATCCCGTCGATATCCGCGGACCCGGATCGCCACGGGGACGTTGCCAGGTCGGCGGAGTGGCTGCGGGCGCACCTGCTGGCGACGGGCTTCCCTGTCGCCGAGGTCTGGGAGACGGGCCAGCCCGGCGACCTCGGCCTGCCCGCGGTCTTCGCGGAGTGGCCGGCCGCCGATCCGGCCGCGCCGGTCGTCCTTGTCTACGGCCACCACGACGTGCAGCCGGTCGAGCCGCTCGACGAGTGGGACAGCCCGCCCTTCGAGCCCGTGCAGCGCGACGGCCTGCTGCTCGGGCGGGGCTCCTCTGATGACAAGGGTCAGGTGCTGTTCCACACCCTCGGCACCAGGGCGAGCCTGGCCGCCTCTGGCGCCCCGGCACCGCCGGTGACGCTGAAGCTGCTGATCGAGGGTGAAGAGGAGTCCGGCTCGCCGCACTTCGCCGACCTGCTCCGCAGCAAGCGGGACCGGCTGCGCTGCGACGTCATCGTCATCTCCGACACCACCATGTGGGCGGCGGACGTGCCTTCGATGTGCGTGGGCATGCGCGGCGTGGTCGACGCCGAGATCAGCATGCACGGTCCCGAGCGCGACCTGCACTCCGGGTCGTTCGGCGGCGCGGTGCCGAACCCGTTGCACGCCATGGCGGACCTGCTGTCCGGCTTGCACGACAGCGACGGCCGGGTGACGCTGCCCGGCTTCTACGACAGGGTCCTGCCGCTGTCGGCCGCCGAGCGCGAGCTGATCGCGAGGCTGCCGTTCGACGAGAAGGCGTGGCTGGCCGAGGCCGGGAACAGCGGGGCCGCGAGCGGCGAGGCCGGCTTCGGCACGCTGGAGCGGGTCTGGGCCCGGCCGACGGCGGAGATCAACGGGATGCACGGCGGCCACACCGGTCCCGGCGGCAAGACGATCGTCCCGGCCAGGGCCCACGCCAAGCTCTCGTTCCGGCTCGTCGCCGATCAGGAGCCCGCGGACGTGATCGCCGGGCTGCGTCAGTACGTGCGCGAGCACACCCCGCCGGGCATCGAGGCCACGGTGACCGCCGACGGCCACGGCGTCCGGCCGTGCTTCGCGCCGATGGACTCGCCCGCGGTCACGGCTGGCCTGCGCGCGATGGAGCGGGCGTTCGGGACGGAGATCCTCTTCACGAGGGAGGGCGGCAGCGGGCCGGAGGCCGATCTCGCGGACATCCTTGCCGCGCCGCTGGTGTTCGTGGCGGTCGGCCTCGACGCCGACCGGATCCACGCGCCGAACGAGCGCGTGAGCATGGCACTGCTGCTCAAGGGAGCTGAGGCGGCCGCGTACCTGTGGGACGAGCTGGTGGCGGCCACGGGCGAGCTGTCGGCCGGGCGGTGAGCGCCGCGCACGAGCCGGCGCGGCCGCCTGCCCGCAGCGGACTTGGGCTCACCGGGACAGCGCTGACCGGGCTGGCCCTGTCGCGCGGCTCGGTCGACCGGGTCGCGCACCTGCGGGCGGACGCTAAGTGGCTCGACGCGGCCTGGGCTGACCCGGGCACGCGCGTGCTCGCGGTACAGCACGGCAGGGCGCTATGCGAGGTTGGCGACGGGCACGTCCGGCTGCTGTTCGTGTCGCCCGCGCAGGCGCCGCCCGGAGTCAGGTTCCTGCTCGGGACCGACACTGACGGCGTGGCCTACTTCGGCGTCGCGGGTCCGCCGCCGGAGCCGGGCCGGCCCGATGTGCGCGCCGCTCACCTGCGCGAGGTCGGGCCGCTGCTGTCCGATCGCGACGCCGGGCTGATGACCCACGCGGTCGCGCTCGCGAACTGGCACGAGACGTTCACGCACTGCCCGCGCTGTGGCTCGCCCACCGATCCGATTTCGTCTGGCCACGCGCGCAAGTGCCCGGTGGACGACAGCGAGCACTTCCCGCGCGTCGACCCCGCGATGATCGTCCTGGTGACCGATCCCGATGACCGATGCCTCCTTGCCAGGAACGTCATGTGGCCCGAGCACCGTGTCTCGATCCTGGCCGGCTTCGTGGAGGCAGGAGAGTCGGCCGAGCAGGCCGTCGCACGCGAGGTGCACGAGGAAACCGGCATCGTCGTCGGCATCATCCGCTACATGGGCAGCCAGCCGTGGCCGATGCCACAGAGCCTGATGCTGGGTTTCCGCGCCGAGGCCGACGGCAGCCAGGAGATCCGGGTCGACGACAACGAGATCGCCGAGGCGCACTGGTACAGCCGCGACGAGCTGACCCAGGCAATCGAGACGGGTCAGCTGCTGCTCCCGCCACCAGTCTCGATCGCGCACCACATCATTCAGTCCTGGTACGGCGGCGAGCTGCCCGGCGGCTGGTAACGGGTCGGACGCTGTAGCGCGCGTCGAGAGATGCTGGGTCGGGTTCAGGCACGCCCGAGCTTGCGCACGCCCTCGGCGATGTCCAGGCCGGGAGTCGGCATGATGGAGATGACCGGGGTGTCCAGTCCGGTCGCGTGGTACTCGGCCACCCGATCGCGGCAGTGCTCGAGCGAGCCGTGCAGTACCAGCTCGTCCACCAGCTTGTCGGGAATGGCCTCGAGCGCGCCGCGGCGGTCGCCCGAGTTCCACGCGGCGAGCATCGGCGCGATGATCTCGCCGCGCCCCAGCCACTCGTGGAACGCCGCGTAGACCGGGACGGTCAGGTACGCGGCGATGACCCGCCTGCCGATGTACCGGGCGGTGTCCACGTCCTCGGTGGGGCACACGAAGATCCTGGCCACCAGCTCGCAGTCCGGGCCGGCGACGTCGCGGACCTGCGGCACGTCGGCGGGGGCGAGCCAGTTGGTGATCGCGATCCCGGCCTCGGCGGCGGCGAGGGCGACCATGCCGGGGCGCAGCGCGGCCAGCGCGAGCGCGGGCGGGACCTGGGGTGCCGGGTCGAGCCGGAAACCGTCCACGGAGAACGTCTCGTACTCATGGCTGACCTTGGCGCCCGTCAGCGCTTCCTTCAGGAACCGCAGCATGTCCCTGGAGCGCTGGTAGGGCTTGTCGAAGGGAATGCCGTTCCACTGCTCGACCGCGACCTTCGACGAGGTGCCGATGCCCATCACGAACCGGCCGGGTGCCAGGCTCGCCAGCGTGCCGGCCTGCACGGCGAGGGTGCTCGGCGCCCTGGTGTAGATGCCGACGATCGCGGTGCCCAGGCGCAGCTGCGGCGCCCACTGCGCGGCGAGGGCCAGCGGGGTGAAGGCGTCGGTCCCGTTCAGCTCGGCGGACCACGCGTCGGTGTAGCCGAAGTCCGGCATCGAGCTGATGATCTCCCGCTGATCAGCCAGCGGCAGCCCGTGCAGCGGCAGCGTCATGCCCCAGCGTGGTTGCGATCCCATCGGCATCCTTCCGCCCGGCGGTGGCGAGCAGCACGACTCACCTGGCTGTTGAGTATGCCAGGACATAGCGGTCAGGCCGGCGCCCGGGACCGGCCCGACGACGCCCGGGTGAACATCGCGTGAAGTTGGCCGCGCGGGTGTTGTCCCCAGGTCAGCACCCTATTTGAATGGGAGACGCGGCCATGGTGCCCATGTCGTCCGCTATCACGTCCCTGCTGCTCGCGAGTGTCTCGGGAGGCACGGAAATGGGCGCCGTCATACAAGGCAGTTCTATCGCTGCCCTCGGCAACTCCACCATCAGGCTGTCGGCCGCCTGGAACGCCTTCTGGTTCTGGGGCGTCTGGACCGTCTGCATCATGGGCATCGGCATCGTGCTGTGGGCCGCGCTGCGGTCTAAGCGTTCGGCTACCCCGTGCTCGCCGTCGTCCGGCTGAAATACCCGGGAAACCACCATCAGCCGCTGCACCGGCTGCTCGCCGAGCGGCCGGAGATCCTGGAGTGCCTGCGCACCACCGGGGACGACTGTTACACGCTGAAGGTGGCCGCGACTTCGATGGAGCACCTGGAGACGCTCATGGATGAGCTGGCCGGCTTCGGCAGCACGACCACGAGCGTCGTCTACAGCCAGACGCTGCCCTCGCGCGGACCCGGCAGGCCCTGACCGGCAGGCCCGGCTTATCCGCGCCGGAGCTGGCGCAGCCGCTCGAGCGTCTGCTCGTCGGCCGGAGTGTAGGTCGTCATCCGGGTACCGAGTCGCTGTCCGAGCCACAGGTGGGTGTAGTTGAGCTTCAGCAGGCCGACGTCCGGGTGCAGGAACCGCTTGGTCAGGTTCTCCGGGCTCGCCACCTCGTGCCGCTCCCACAGCTCGGCGAACTCCGGCGACACCTTGCTGAGCCGCGACACCAGGCACTTCCAGGCGGGCTCGGCCAGGTGCTCGGCCATGGCCGCGCGGTACTCGGCGACCATCCGCCGGGTGCCCTCCTCCCAGTCGAGGATGCAGGCGCGGCACCGCTCGCTGGTGAACACGCGCCACAGCGAGTTCCGCTCGTCGAACGGCACCCCGCTGAGGTCACCCATCAGGGACTCGTAGGCGGGGTTCCACGCGAGGATGTCATACCTGCCGTTCCTGATGCAGGCGGGGAACGGCTCGAGCTGGTCGAGCAGGAGCTGCGCGGTCGGCGGCAGCGCCTTGCACTCCGCCTCTGCCTGGCCGTCGGCCGTGTCGGCCAGCCGGAACAGATGCGCGCGCTCGTGCGGGTCGAGCAGCAGCGTCCGCGCAACGGCGTCGAGGACCTGTGGCGACGCGTTGATGTCGCGGCCCTGCTCGAGCCACGTGTACCAGGTGACGCCGACGCCAGCGAGCGTGGCGACCTCCTCGCGGCGCAGGCCGGGAGTGCGCCGCCTGGCCGCGGGCGGCAAGCCGACCTGCTCGGGCGCGATCCGCTCCCGCCGGCTGCGCAGGAAGCCCGCCAGCTCGTGCCTGCGATTGGCCGCATCACGCCTGCGATCAGCGCTTTCCTCAAACTGTCGGTGCCCCGCCGTAGGCTCGCCGACGAGGGCAAGCTCCTCCCGGACGTAGTCGTCTTCTAGCGCTTGCTGGCTCATGGGTACCATCATGCCTTGTTATCTATAGGGTTGCCAGTTACTGGTAGTACCAGTATAAGCAGGCTCTAGTACCTGGCTAACATCTTCCGGCATGCTCGGTACATGCCTTCCACCCAGTACTTGCCTGCAACACTGCGCACGACCAAGCCCGATCTGCGCCCCGCGCCATCGATGCCGCGGGACGCGCGCGGGGCGTCGGGTCCGCCGGTACTGACCGGCACCGGCCTGACGGTCATCCTCGTCGGCGTCCTGCTGCCCATGCTCGATTTCTTCATCGTCAACGTGGCGCTGCCCACGATCGACCGGGACCTGCACGCGAGCCAGCCGCTGCTGGAACTCGTCGTCTCCGGCTACGCGACCGCGTACGCGCTGCTGCTCGTCCTCGGCGGCCGGCTGGGTGACGCACTCGGCCGCAAGCGGCTGTTCCTGACGGGGATGGCAGCATTCACAGTCACGTCGCTGGCCTGCGGGCTGGCTACCTCTGCCGTGATGCTGGTGGCCGGGCGGATCGCGCAGGGCGCCTCGGCGGCGCTCATGGTGCCGCAGGTGCTCGCCACCATCCAGGCGGCCATGACGGGGGACCGGCGGGCCAGGGCTCTCGGTCGCTACGGGGCGACCGGCGGCCTCGCCGCGGTGCTGGGCCAGGTCCTTGGCGGGCTGCTGGTGTCGCTGAACCTGGACGGAACCGGCTGGCGGCCGATCTTCCTGGTCAACGTTCCGATCGGGATCGCCGGGCTGGTGCTCGCCAGGCGCTACGTGCCCGACACCCGGCACGGCAACGCCGCCAGGGTCGACGGGCGCGGCACGATCCTGCTCGGCCTCACGGTTCTGTCGGTGCTGCTGCCGCTGACCGAGGGCCGGTCGCTCGGCTGGCCCGCGTGGACCATCGCACTGCTCGCCTTCGCGCCGGTCGCTGCGGTGGCCTTCGGCGTCGCGGAGGTCAGGACCGAGCGGTCCGGGCGCACGCCGCTTGTGCCGCCGTCGCTGCTGCGGCACGCGAGCATGCGGCGCGGGCTGCTGCTGGCCCTGCCGTTCTTCGCGGGGTTCGGCGCGTTCATGTTCTGCTACGCGCTGCTGGTCCAGGTCGGGCTGCACGACAGCGCGCTGGTCGCGGGCGTCGGCCTGGTGCCGATGGCGGCGGCGTTCCTGCTGGCGTCGCTGTCGACCTCGCGGCTGCTCGCCCGCTATGGCGCCAGGGTTCTGGCCGCCGGAGGGCTGCTGCAGGCGGCCGGGCTCGCGGTGCTAGGCGTCACGGTGTACGCCGGCTGGCCGCACCTGTCGGTGCTCGCGCTCGCGCCCGGGCTGGTCATAGCCGGTGCCGGCCAGGGCCTGGTGATGAGCCCGCTCTTCGGGGTCGTGCTCTCGGACGTGCCGCCGGCCTCTGCCGGTGCTGGCAGCGGCGTCCTCACCACCACCCAGCAGACCGCGCTCGCGCTGGGCGTGGCCACCCTCGGCAGCCTGTTCCTGACGATGGCTGGCGACGGCGCCGGAGTGCGGACCGGCTTCATCACGGTGCTCGCCATCCAGGTCGTCGTCGCGTTCGTGGTCACGTTCGGGGCGCGCGGCCTGCCCGGCTGGCGTCGGCTGCGGCAGCCGGCCGTGCCCGTGACAGCGGCGCACTAGCGCGCGGCGCAGTCGGCAAGGCACGGGGCGACGGTCCGTGCCGCTGGTCAGTGACCCGCGGCACGGACCGCCCTCGCGTCGGCGGAGTTGCGAAGCCAGCCGTCAGCATCGCGAAGCCGCGGCCCGGTTGCGAAGTACCGATGATCGGTATATAACGCCAGCATGACCAATCGCGCGATGCAGGAGCCGACGTTCCTGATCCTGACCGCGCTGGCCGCCCGCCCGCAGCACGGCTACGGCATCATGACCGA